>Ga0233418_10000233_pt1 | contig 11478 bp, 12 predicted proteins | sample Sediment_Towuti__FD_189021 | JGI IMG/M metagenome (GOLD analysis project Ga0233418, IMG submission 189021) | Sediment microbial communities from Lake Towuti, South Sulawesi, Indonesia - Sediment_Towuti_2014_1_MG | ecosystem: Environmental > Aquatic > Freshwater > Lake > Sediment | place... | reverse complement strand
CCGGTCGTCGTTCAGCAATGGGTGCAGGGCGACAGCGCCTCCTACCACGGCTACTGGGGGCTCGACTTCACGAAGGTCGACCCCCACCTCGGGACCGAGGCGGACTTCGCCGCCTTCGCCGACTGCGCGCACCGGCTCGAGCTGAAGGTCTACCTCGACATCGTCGTCAACCACACGGCGGACGTGATCCTCCTCTCCGGCGGGACGACGTTCCGAAGCCCCCAGGAACAGCCCTACCGGGACTGCAAGGGGAAGCCGTACTCGGCCCAGCGCTACGCGGGCGGAAAGACGTTCCCGTGCCTGTCCACCCGCTACCAGCCCAGGCAGCCCGTCGTGCTGCCCGAGAACCGGACCGTGAAGCGCCCGCTCTGGCTGAACCAGGTCGTCCGCTACCACAACCGCGGGAACATCGACTTCGGGAGCTGCTCACCTGCATGCTTCGAGCAAGGGGACTTCTTCGGCCTCGACGACATCTACACGGAGCAGCCCTTCGTCGTCTCCGGCCTCGCGAAGGCGTACGGGGACTGGATCCGGCGCTACAGGATCGACGGGTTCCGGGTAGACACGGCGAAGCACGTCGACCGCGCGTTCTTCAAGGCCTGGGCGCCCAAGATCCAGGCTGTCGCGCATGCGGCCGGCGTTCGTGACTTCGAGATCTTCGGCGAGGTCTTCGAGACGGACGCGGCAACGCTCTCGACCTTCGTGCGCGATCGCGCCGTCCCGAACGTCATCGACTTCCCGCTCCAGGACGCGCTCATGCGCTTCGCCGGCGGCTCGGCGGGGGCGCGGGCGGTCTCCTCGCGCCTCGCAGACGACGACTACTTCCGGCTGCCCGACGGTCGGGCGCCGACCCCGGCGACGTTCCTCGGCAACCACGACGTGGGGCGGGCTGCGCTGAAGATCAAGGAGCAGAGCGGCAGCGCCTCGGGGTCCGAGCTCGTCGCGCGCGACCTGCTCGGCCACAGTCTCCTCTACCTCCTGCGCGGAGCGCCCGTCGTCTACTACGGGGACGAGGTGGGGATGATCGGCCGCGGTGGGGACAAGGCGGCCCGCCAGGACATGTTCCCGACCGCCGTCACCGAGTGGCGGACCGAGGAGCGCGTCGGCTCCCCGCCCATCGGCGCCGGTACCTCGTTCGACTTCGTCGACCATCCGGTCGCGAGACACCTCCGGGCTCTCGGCGCCCTCCGGGACGCGCACCCGGCGCTCTCGACCGGCGGCTCGTTCGTGCGCTACGCGCGCGAGGGAGTCCTCGTCGTCAGCCGGATCGACCGCGAGGCCCGCCGCGAGTACCTCGTGGCCTTCAACGCGGGCGAGGAGGCCGCGACGGTCACCGTGCAGACGGCGACCCCGTCCTCGGCGTGGGCGCCGCTGCTGGGCGCGAGCGCAGCGGTGTCCACGGCGTCGAACGGCCGCGCGACGCTACGGCTCGAGCCGTTGTCCGCGGTGCTCTTCCGCGCGGACTCCGACCTCCCGCAGCGCGGCGTCGCGCGGGTGACGCTTCGCGCGGCGGCCGACCGCTTCACCAATCTCCTCCGGGTCACCGCGACGTCCGCGAGCGTCGATCCGCTCGGCGTCACGTTTGCGATGAAGCGGGCGGGGAGCTCGAGCTGGCAGCGGGTCGGCGCGGACGACGGCGCGCCGTACGCCGTCTATCTCGACCCGAGGCGGTTCCGGAAGGGCGAGCGGATCTCCGTCGTCGCGCTCGCGCGCGCGAGCGACGGAACGGCCTCGGCGTCGCCCGTCGTGACCGTCGAGCCGCGGCGATGAGCGCGGGCGAGCGCCAGATCGGCGCCGCCCTAGACCCGACGGGACGCCGGTACGCGTTCCGGCCCGCCCCGATCCTCGGCAACGGGTCGCTCCTCGTCACGCTCAGCGCGCGCGGCGAGGTCGAGAAGCTCTTCTGGCCGAACGTCGACCACGGACAGCACCTGGGCGAGCTCCGGTTGCAGCGGGCGCTCGAGTACGCGCTCCCCCGCCGGACGCCGCTCGGTCTCCTTCCCGAGCAGGTCACGCGCGGCGAGGAGCCGGCCTGGGTGGCCCGCTCGGCTGGAGCCACGCGCTGCTCGTTCTCGCCTCCCGCCCGGAGCTGGCCGTCGTCCGCGACGGCGCGACTCACGGGACCTGAGCCCGACGCAGAAACTCGCGGGCGATTCGCAACGCGGCCTCTGTCGGAGTGATGCCCTCGGCCTCGCTCGCGTCGAGGACGCGCCGCGTGGTCTCGCGCACGAGGCGCTCGACGGCGGCCAGGCAGCGCTCCGGATCCTGCTGACACTCGAGCGCTTCGTACAAGTGGACGCCGCCCGCGTTCGTGACGAAATCCGGCAGGGCGAGGATCCCGTGCCTCTCGAGCGCATCCGTCGCTCCCGGAGCGTACGGTGCGTTCGCGACCGGAACGACTGCAGCGCAGCGAAGTTCGTCCGCCGACTCCGGTGTGATCACGTCAGGCCGCGCGCCCGGGACGAGGACGTCGCACTCGGCCGCGAAGAGCGCAGCAGGGGGTCGGACCGGGGCAGGCCCGTGCCGGACGAGTGAGTCGCCGTGGCTGGTGCGGAGCTCGAGAAGGTCGTCGACGTCGAGCCCCACCGGATCGACGAGCGCACCCTCGATCGTGCTGACCGCGACCACGCGCGCACCCGCGCGAGCGCACGCGCGAGCAGTACCGGCGCCGGCCTTCCCGAACCCCTCGATCGCGACTGCCGCGCCGTCCAGGGACCTTCCCAGCCGCTCGAGTGCGACGATGGCCGCCCCCTTGATCCCGTGGCCGACGGCGAGATCGTCCATTCCCATTCCCTCGTGCGCTCGCGCCCACATGGGCGTCGTACCCCCGCGAGGCTCGAGGCGGAGGAAGTCCTCCGGCTGCGTTCCCATGTCCGGCCCCGTGAGAAAGAACTCGCGCCACTCGCCGACACGCTCGAGGTACGCGTCGAGGACAGCTGCGCGGTCGCCGCCGTCGAAGCGGATCCCCGCCTTCGCGCCCGCGTAGGGGACGCCGCAGACCGCGAGCTTCCAGGTCATCGCCCGTGCGAGACGAGCGACCTCGTCGGTCGTCACGTCGCCGACCATTCGCGTCCCGCCGGCTGCTATCGGGAAGAGCTCGTGGTCGATCACCACGACGGCGTCGAGCCCGACTGCCGGTTCCTTGATCTCGAGAACGCGTGCGGGCGGCGCGTCCTCGCGCTCGTGGACGGACATCGAGCGGATGCTAACGCGGTCTGCAGGTTCGTCCGGCGGGCGTGTCGAGGCCATGCCGGAGGCCGTGACGATCGTGTTCCTGTGGCTGACGCTCGTCTAGATCTGTTCCGTCACGTCGCTGGCTAGCGTTCACGCGGCCGTGCTCGTACCGATCCCCGAGCCGTACGACTTCCACCTCTCGACGACCCGCTTCCGCGACTACGGCTCCGACCGCGCGACCGTCTGGCACGAGGGCGGCCTCCATCGCGTCGTCGCCGGAACCGAGGTTCGCATCGAGCCCGCTCCCGGCGGCGTTCGCATCGAGCCCGGCTCGACGCGGGCGGCCGGGGACGTGGGACGGCTGCTCGGGCTGCCCTTCGACCTCGACGCTTTCCGCGCCTGGGCCGCCGGTCAGCCCGTGCTCGGCGGGATCGTCGCCGCTTTCCCCGGCTTCCGGCCGACGCTGAGCCCGGATCCGTGGGAGGCGCTCGTGACCGCGATCACCGCGCAGCAGATCTCGCTCCGAGCTGCGGCGGCGATCCGCGCGAACCTCGTCGAGCGCTACGGCACGCGGCACGCGCTCGCGTGGGAGTTCCCGGCGCGGGAGCGGGTCGCGCGGCTGCGCCCGCGGCACCTCACGGTGCTCGGGTTCTCGACGAGGAAGGCGGAGTACGTGATCGAGCTCGCACAGTCCGACCTCGACCTGGGCGCGCTCGGGGCCCTCTCGGACGACGAGGTGATCGCGGCGATCACGGCCGTCCGCGGCCTCGGCCGCTGGACCGCGGACTGGTTCCTCGCACGCCACCTCGCCCGTCCAGCCGCCTGGCCGGCGGGCGACCTCGGCGTGCGGAAGGCGGTCTCCACGTTCTACGCTGACGGCCGTCCGCTCGAGATCGAGGAGGTGCGCTCCATGGGCGACCGCTTCGCCCCCTTTCAGAACCTGTCCGCCCACTACCTCTTGGCCGGGCTGAGGCTCGCTGGATGAACGTGCGCCGGGCCGGGCCCGACGACTTCGGCGTCGTCGCGGAGCTCTGGCGCGAGTTCGGCCGGGAGATCCCGCCTCCGGTCCACGAGGATCCCGCCGAGCACGGGGAGGCGGAGATCCACGAGGTCGAGGAGATCCTCGCCTCCGAGATCGCGTTCGTGGCAGAAGGCGACGACGGGAGCGCGGTCGGGTTCGCCCTCTGCCGGCGACGCCCGCCGAGCCTCACCCTCACGGACCTCTACGTCAAGCCGGATGCGCGACGTTCCGGAATCGCGACCGACCTCGTGCGCCGAGTCGTCGAAGCCGCCCGCGCGGAGGACGCCCTGTACGTCGATCTCGACGTCATGGCCTCGAACGCCCTCGCCCGCTCGCTGTACGGCCGGTGGGGGTTCCGCGACGAGGTGATCGTGATGGTCGCGGAGGTCGAGGCGCTGGAGGAGCGGCTCGGGGCGCAGGAGGCCTCCTCCTTCGGCTCGATCCACGTGCAGTCGGACGACCTGAGCGCGGTGGAGCAGGCGGTGCGGCAGTTCGTACCCCGGCTCCCCGGCGGCTCGCGCGGGTCGATCGTCGCGCCGCCGCGGAACGGGTGGATCGCGGTCTACGACGACGTGTGCGACCGGAACCCGGAGATGCTCCGCCGGCTGGCGCGCGAGCTGTCCGACCGGATGGGCGCCGTCGCCGTCCTCCTCGGAGTGGAACGGGACGAGCTCGTCCGCATGATCCTCTTCGAGCGGGGGAGCGTGGTCGACGAGTACCTCTCCGTTCCCGAGTACTACGGGCCCTTGCCCCCCGGCGACGTGGTCGGCCTCTCGGCGAACCCGACGGTCGTCTGCCGGCTTACCGGGGCGGCGCCGGAAGAGGTCCGCCGCATCGCGCGCACGGCGTCTGCGCCGGCGGATCTTCCTCCGGCCCGCGACCTGCTCGCCGACCTCGCCGGCGCGCTCGGCGTCGCCGGGGCGGAGCACGGGTGGGCCGACGCGCCCGAGCTCGAGGGCGGGGTCACGATCGACCGCGCATGAAGGTGGTCCTCCTCCACGCGTGGCCGCTCGACGAGCGAATGTGGGAGCCGCAGCTGCCCGCGCTCGAGGCGGCCGGCTTCGAGCCGATCGCCCCGCGGCTCTACGGGCGCGGCGCCTCGATCGACGCCTGGGCGGCCCAGATCCTCTCGGAGGTGGACGGCCCGTTCGTCGCGGTCGGCGCCTCGATGGGCGGCTACACGGCGCTCGCGCTCGTGCGGCGCGCGCCCGAGCGCGTTCTCGGGATCGCGCTCGTCGGCTCACGTGCCGACGCCGATTCCCCCGAGCGCCGTGCGTCGCGCGAGGCGCAGATCGCCGCCCTGCGTGCCGACGGCATCCCGCCCGAGCTGGAGACGAACGTCCCCGCCGAGGAGCTCGCCGTCGCGCAGGAGGCGATCCGCGACCGCTCCGACTCGACCCCTGTGCTCGGCGCCTTCGGCGGGCCGCTCTTCGTCTGCGTCGGCGACGGGGACGAAATCGTGTCGGTGGAGGAGGCGCGCGCGATCGCCAACGCCGCTCTCCAGGGCTCGCTGGTCGTCTTCCCGGGCGCGGGCCACCTCCTCAGCCTCGACCAGCCCGACCGGTTCGAGGCCGTTCTGCTCGACTTCGTCTCCCAATGGCGGACGTGACGCTCGGCGAGCTCCGGCGCCGGCTGGGGGAGGACGGCCTCGCGCTCATCGATGTGCGGACGTCGCACGAGTTCGAGGGGCTGGCAGGCGCGCCGTGCGACCCACGGCAGGGACACATCCCCGGCGCCCGCAACCTCGCGCTCGACCGGCTTCTCGAGTGCCGCTCGGCGGTCGAGGTGCGGGCGCTCGTCGGGCTCCCGGAGGGCGCCGAGGTGATCGCCTACTGCCACAGCGGGAACCGATCCTCCTTCGCCGTCCAGGTCCTCCGGGCCGCGGGCTACGAGGCGCGGAACTACGCCGGTTCGTGGCACGAGTGGTCGCGGGCCTCGGAGCTCGACTAGGCGCTCGCGGCGGCGGGCTTCGCCAACGCGGCCTCGCTCAGGAAGGCGGACGCGAGCGCCTTGCCCTGCTCGTTCCAGCCCGCGATGCGCTCCTCCGTCTCAGCGAGGAACGCCTCGGGGTCCCGAAGCTCGTGCGGCTCCTCCGCGATCCAGGCGCGCACCATGTCGAGGGTGACCTCCGCGTGGAACTGGATGCCCCAGGCGCTGCCTCGGCGGAAGGCCTGTGTGCAGACCGGGCTTCTCGCGAGCTCGATGCCGCTCTCGGGGATCCCGAATGTGTAGCTGTGCCACTGGAACGCGGTCGTGCGCTCGGGGAGCGCGCCGAGCACGGGATCCGCGCGGCCCTCCGGTGTCAGCTCGACCTCGAGCCATCCGATCTCGGGCTCACTCACTGGAAACACGCCGGCACCGGCCGCCCGCGCGAGCATCTGCGCGCCGAGGCAGACGCCGATCGCCGGCACGCCCTCGGCGAGCACCGAGCGGAGGAACGCCTCCTCGTGCGCGAGCCAGTCGAAGTGGTCGTCCTGGTCCGGGTGCATCGAGCCCCCGAACACCATCACCGCGTCGTACGCGGCGGCCGGCTTCGGAGCGCCGCCCTGCGGGAGCGACCAGCGCTCGAGCTCGTGCCGGGCCGTCTCCACGACCTCCTCGAAGACGCCGCCTGGGACGCTCGGCCCGTGGGTCATCGAAAGCACGCGCACGTCGTGACTCTAGAAGAGCGTCGGCGTACGAGGAGGCGGCTCGACGCCGCCCGCCGCGTGGATCCCCGCCTCGTCCAGCAGACCGCGGAGGAGCATCGCGCTCCGCGGCGCGAAGTCGTCGCGGTTGTTGTTGAACATCGAGTACACCTCGTCGGCCTCTTCCGCGAGGGCGGCGAGCTTCGGCACCCACTCGGCCAGCTCGTCGGGCTCGTACATCCAGTCGAAGCGGTCGGACGAGCGCTCGGCGCGGATGTTCCAGGTCTTGACGTTCCGGCCGTGGAAGCGGACGTACGCGACGCGGTGCGTCGCGGCGGCGACCGGGGGGACGACGTTCGAGGCGCGCGTCCGTGGTGCGTCGACCGAGACGTACGCCAGCCCGTGACGCTCGAGGAACGCGAGCGTGTCCGCCCGCTCGCCCTCCTCGAGCCAGGAGCGGTGGCGGAACTCGACGAGCGGCACGAGCGGGTCGAGCAGCGCGCGGACGCGTGAAAGCTCCTCGAGCGCCTCGGGCGACCTCACGAACCGCGGGTGGTACTGGAGGAGGACCCCGCGGAGCTTCCCCGAGAGCTCGAGCGGCTCGAGCGACGCCCGGAACTCCGCGAACGCGCGCTCCTGCTCGGCAGGCTCGTGGTGCGTCATGGACGCGTGCGCCTTCACGTGGAACACGAACTCCGGGGGCGTCCGCTGGGCCCACCGCCCCGTCACCGCCGGGTCGGGCAGGTGGTAGTACGGAGAGTCCACCTCGACCGTGTCGAAGCGCTCGGCGTAGTACCCCAGGCGCGCCTTCGCCGTCGAGACCCCGCGCGGGTACCAGGCCTTCAGGAGGCCCTCGTCCGCGAAGCTGCACGTGCCGAGGCGGACGGTCGCGGTCACGCGCCGCGCGTCACCTCGTGACCGGGTTGCGCAGCGAGGGGAGCTTCAGGACGGCCGGGCCGACGCGCACGCGCGCCGTCTGGCGCATCGGAAGGTCGAGGTAGACGGGGTTTCCGCTCCCCTGGGCCGTCGAGGACGAGGCGAGCGTCAGCGTCAGGCGGGAGCCTCGCGGGACGTACGTCGCCTGGCCGATCATCCTGATCGTCAGCTTGCTGGCGCCGTTCTGTGTGGGGACGCCCCCGGTGCTCACGACGACCTCGCGACCCTGCGGCGTCCGAGCCGTGAGCACGGCGACGAGACGAGACCACCCTCCGCGCGCCCCGATCCCGACGTCCACGGTGGGCGAGCCGAAGATCTCGACGGCCTTCTGCAGCCGTGCGCTCGTACGGACGGCCTTGCCTCGCTGCGCAAAGGTCGTCACTCCGGGGAAGGTGACGAACGTCGGCGACACGGGCGGCAGCGCCCTCCGGCGAACGACCTGCCCCGTGAAGCTCTCGGGGGCGAGATAGACCGTCGAGGTGTCCCGGTCGCAGCCCTGCCCGAGCAGCTGGCAGTCGAGCCAGGCGCGCGTCTTGTCGACGAGAAAACCCGTATCGGCGGCGGGAAACGTGGACGGGGAGTGGCCGTGCAGGCCGAGGTAGAGGACCTTCGGGCCGCGCAGCCGCTGGAAGGCGATGGTTCCCTGGTCCAGGCCGAAGAGGAAGTCGCGACGGCCTTGAGCCATGAACACCGGCGTCGTGACGGTGTCCAGCCGCGAGAGGCTCGAGCGCTCCCGGGCCCACAGCTGCGCGGCGCGCGTGTTGCCGGCCAGCGCGGCCGCGAAGAGCCCGACCAGCGCAGGATCCTGTCTCTCCCGCGGCATCGTCGCGGCCAGCCCGGAGACGACCCCGGACTTGACGAGCCCCTGCGGCATGAGAGCCGCCTCGAGATCGGCCCAGCCCTGGAACGACACGACCGCTCCCCAGGGCACGCCGGCGGCGAGCGAGTTGAGGGCCGTGCCGCCTCCGTAGGAGATGCCCCACGCCGCGATCTTCGCGTCCGAGACGTCCGCCCGGGAAGCGAGCCAGTTCCGGATCGCACGCACGTCGGCCACGTCACGCGGGCCGGCGACCCCGATGAGTCCGCCCGAGGCGCCGTGCCCTCGCGCGTCGATCGTGAGCAGGGCGTACGTCTGGAGAGCGGCTCCGTAGCTCTCGACGAACGCGTTCAGCTCCAGCCTGCTTCCTCCGAAACCGTGGAGGAGCACGATCGCCGGCCAGCCGTCGGCGGGGGGCGAGGCCTCGGGCAGATACAGGCTCGCCGCGATCGAGACGCCGTCGTCCATCGGGATGACGACGTCCTGCTTCGCGAACGTCGACGCCCGAGCGTCGCCGACCGCGAGGACGAGCAGGATCGCGAGCCCCGCGAGCGACGCCTTCAGCACGTTCGAGAGGGTACTCGACCCCTTCGGGCGGGAGCGCTCACGCGCCTCTCGCCGCGACGCTTGGCAGATGACGGTCCGCGCGGCCGAGCGCAGTGAAGCGGAAGGAGATGCCGAGAAGGACGATCGCGCCGCCGATGATCCCGTAGACGAGTGCGACGTCCCCGGTCGCGTCGATGAGCCAGCCGCCCGCAAGGACGCCGAGCGGGATCGCCGACCACGAGAGAACACGGGCAACGCTCGTCACGCGCGCGAGGAGCTCGGGTGGCGCGACTGTCTGCCGCAGCGTCGTGGTCAGAACGTTGAAGAACCCGATGAGCCCGGCGGTTCCCGCGACGAGCCCGAGGGCGAAGGGCAGCGAGCGCGTGTGGGCAAGGAGGAAGATCATCGCGCCGATGGCGACGACCGCGCCGATGACCGCATTGGAGAACGACAAGCGCCGGCGCAGGAGCGGCGCCGTGAGCGCGAAAGCGATCGTCCCGGCACTCGCTGCCGAGAACAGGAGGGCGATCTGCGTCTTGCTCGCTGCGAGCTGCACGGTTGCGAAGAGAACGAGCTGCGCGGCCACGGTGCGCCCGACGAGGTTGAAGAGCGCGGCGAGCGCGGCGAGTTCCCGCAGGATCGGATCTCCGAGGGTGAACCGGAGGCCTTCGCCGATCTCCGTGAAAATGCTCGCGCCAGAGGCGCTGCCAGCCCCTCCGCCGGTAAATTACCGGTATTGACCAGCGTTTACCAGCCCTTCTACGATCGGAGCGTGCGGGGCAGCTCGGAAGAAATGGTCCACTTGCTCGTGCACCTGTCGCTCGGCCTTCGAGAGCACGAGCGGAGCTGCTTGGAGCGGTTTGGGCTTTCCCATGCGCAGGCGCGAGCTCTCTGGGCGCTCCCCCCAGAGGAGACCACCACGATCCGCGCGCTCGCCGACTCGATCCGGGTGGACCCTTCCAATCTCTCCACTGCGCTGCGCGACCTCGAGGAGCGCGCTCTCGTCGTGCGCACCGAGTTCGCTCACGATCGGCGCGCCGTGGCGGTTCGCCTGACCGACGAGGGTGTCACTGTGCGGCGCCTGCTCGTCGACTGTCTCGAGCCTCCTGCGGTCGCAAGCCTCGCCCCGGTCGACCGGGAGCGGCTGCTGGAGCTGCTCCGCGAGATCGACCAGCGCGGCCGGACCGGCCCCTAGACTGCCGACCTATGGATCCGCGGCCGATCGGTGTGTTCGACTCGGGGATGGGCGGCCTCACCGTCCTCCACGAGTGCCTCGTCACGCTTCCGCACGAGGACTTCGTCTACCTCGGCGACGGCGCGCGCCTCCCCTACGGGCCTCGGCCGCTCGAGGAGATCCGACGCTTTGCCGCGGAGATCGCCGGCTATCTCGAGCGAGAGGGGGTCAAGCTCGTGGTCGCAGCGTGCAACTCGGCGACCGCGGCCGCCCTCCCGGACCTCCAGCGACAGCTCGCGGTTCCCGTCGTCGGCGTGCTCGCGCCCGAGGCGCACGCGGCCGTGCTGGCGACGCGCAACCGGCGCATCGGGCTCCTCGCCACCGAGGCGACGGTCGCGAGCGGCCGCTACGCCGACCTCGTCCACGCGCTCGACGCCGGCGCGGACGTGGTGGCGGTCGCCTGCCCGCGTCTCGTACCGCTGATCGAGGGCGACGACCCGTTCGGCGAGGAGACCGCCGTCGCCGTCCGCGAGTACGCCGCTCCCCTCAAGGACGCGGGCGTCGACACCGTCATCCTCGGCTGCACGCACTACCCGCTCATCCGCCCGATCTTCCAGCGCGTCTTCGGCCGTGGCGTCACGCTCGTCTTCTCCGCGGAGGAGACGGCCCGCGAGGTCGCCGAGACGCTCGTCCGCAAAGGCATCGAGAACGCAGACGGTCGCGAGGGGGCATACCGCTTCCTCACGACCGGCGACCCGGAGATCTTCCGGGAGACGGGGAGGCGGTTCCTCCAGCTCCCGATCGCCGAGGCCGAGCACGTGGAAGTGGCGGCGTTGGAGGCTGCGGCGTGAGATCTCATGTCGCTGGGGCGCCCAACCCCAGAAAGTGCTGCGCACTTTCTGGGGACCCCGCAAACCCGCTCGCAAGGGAGGCGAGCGCGAGGCGCGCAGGACAGTACAAGTGGTACGGCCAAGCGCCGAGTGCGAATCGGGGCCCCCACGAAAGCGCCAGCTTTCGTGGGGTAGGACGCACTCCTGTCGCGAGCGGCGTCGACCTCGGGCGGAGCCTGGCTTTAGCCCCAGAGAGTGCTGCGCACTTTCTGGGGACCCCGGAGAGAGCGGCAGGCGGGAGCCGGAGGTGGCCAGCGGCATGAGGCGGGACGGCAGGCGCCCGGGAGAGCTGA
>Ga0233418_10000232_pt1 | contig 11535 bp, 10 predicted proteins | sample Sediment_Towuti__FD_189021 | JGI IMG/M metagenome (GOLD analysis project Ga0233418, IMG submission 189021) | Sediment microbial communities from Lake Towuti, South Sulawesi, Indonesia - Sediment_Towuti_2014_1_MG | ecosystem: Environmental > Aquatic > Freshwater > Lake > Sediment | place... | reverse complement strand
ACAGAAACTTTCCAGGCAGAAATGATGGAAAAAGAGAAACTATGAACTTTATTGCTAGTCCGGAATTAGTAACAGCTCTTGCATTAGGTGGTAATCTATCTTTTAATCCAATTACAGACTCTATTACAAGTTCTGATGGTTCAAAGTTCCAATTGAAGCCACCAAAAGTTGCTCCAGAGGTACCATCAAGTGGTTTTAAAAATGTGGAGGGAATTTACATTCCTCCTGCTGATAACCCAGAGGACATTGAAGTAATTATTGACAAATACAGTAGTCGATTACAAAAACTGGAACCTTTTCCACCATGGGATGGTAAAGATTTTCTTGAACTACCAATATTGGTTAAAGCAAAAGGAAAATGTACTACAGATCACATTTCTCCTGCAGGAGCTTGGCTTGCATATCGAGGACATATAGATAATTTGAGTGATAACATGCTACTAGGTGCAGTAAATGCCTTTAATGATCAGGTAGGTAATGGAAAAAATATTCTCAATGGTAACACTGAACCTTTTCCACAAATTGCAAGAAAGTATAAAGAAAAAAAAATTCCATGGGTGATCATTGGAGATAACAACTACGGTGAGGGTAGCAGTAGAGAACACGCAGCAATGACTCCACGATATCTAAATTGTGTCTGTGTGATTACCAAAACCTTTGCTAGAATTCATGAAACTAACTTGAAAAAACAAGGAATTCTGGCATTAACATTTGAAAATCCCAAAGATTATGATAAAATTCTAGAAGATGATAAAATAAGTGTCATTGGTTTGGATAATTTTCAAGCTGGCAAACCTCTAAGATGTCAAATAATACACATTAATGGTTCAAAAGATGAGATAAATCTTAGACATTCTTACAATAAAACCCAGATAGAGTGGTTTCGTTTAGGTTCAGCCCTTAACGCTCTTCGTTAACAATAAAAATCACAACCTTATGCTTTAAAAAAAAGACGTGGGGCCGACCGGAGTTGAACCGGCGACCTACGGGTCACTACAGCTCCAAACTCACATCATCTTTTTATCAGTAGCTTAGTTTAACCTCTGGAGCCCTTAGCGGTGATCGTTGTAGACACTGTCGCCCTACCAGGCTAGGCTACGACCCCACAATTAATGAGACACATTGACTCGAATTTTAACTTATTTTACCAAGATTTATTTGCACAATTATGATTCAAAAATCTTCAAGGATCATGGTTCGAATCTCATTATTAATTGTGGGAGCAATTCCAGTAATTTTTGCAATATTAATTGCTGCATCACTCATTATGCAGCAAGAAGTTCCTCTTACCGCTGTTGTACCTGAAGACAAAATAACAATAGAATATACTAAACATCAACTAAAACTTGTCTCATTTGGTGTTACCGAAAGAGCAGGTTCTCAATACACCGAGATTCTAACAATAAATGATAATGGAGAAATAAAGTACAGTGTTGTTGAGGAAGGATATCCCAAACCAGATAAAAAATCTCAAATAAATGCAGCGCAATTATCTAAACTCACTGCGCTGATAAAAGAAACTGGTTTTATGGAAATTCCAACTGATTCTTTTCCTGTTCGAGTTGGGGTTGATGATTATAAAAAATATAGTATTAAAATAACTCTAAACGGGCAAACCAGACAAATTCATTGGGTTGAACAAAACGCGACCGATAAATTCATTCCGCCGATAATATCAATCGTTGAATTAGAGTTAGACCAAATTATTAATCAATTAATAGAATAAATAGCGAAGCGACTTGTTATTGGTATGATACCACTTTCTGGAGACTTGAAAAAAGCTAAAGGAATAGTTTCTGAAACAATAGACTCTAATGAGATTACAAGAGGAACTTCTACTCTAAAACGAGGATTAGCACACATGCTAAAAAATGGCGTGGTAATGGATGTTACAACAGTAGAGCAAGCACAAATTGCAGAGGATGCAGGTGCTGTATCTGTTATGGTTTTAGATAAACTTCCATCCGATGTTAGAAAAGCCGGAGGAGTTGCCCGTACTGCAAGCGTTAGAATAATTCAAGAAATTATGGATGCTGTTACTATTCCAGTAATGGCAAAATGTAGGATTGGACATGTATACGAAGCACGTGTACTAGAAGAGACAGATGTTGATATGATTGATGAATCAGAGGTGTTGACACCTGCTGATGAAAATCACCATATTTGGAAATGGGATTTTACCACACCTTTTGTTAACGGTTCACGTTCATTAGCAGAAGCCCTTCGTAGAATAGAGGAAGGTGCAGCAATGATTAGAACAAAAGGTGAACCAGGAACTGGTAATGTTGCAGAAGCAGTACTTCACATAAAAAAACTCAATGATGAGCTAAGAACAATTAGAGCAATTTATGATTCTGGTGATAACCAAGATCTGGTTAGAATGGCAAGAGAATTTAGAGTTTCATTTGATCTAGTCAATGACACTGCTAAAATAGGTAGATTGCCAGTAGTTAATTTTGCAGCTGGTGGAATATCAACACCAGCAGATGCAGCATATCTGATGTCACTTGGATGTGATGGGATATTTGTTGGTTCAGGTGTTTTCAAAGCTGAAGATGCAAAAGAGCGTGCCCAAGCTATTGTTTTAGCTACAACCTTCTGGGAAGATGCAGATAAGGTTAAAGAAGCACAAAAAATGATTGATGAAAGACAATCAATGCTAGGTCTTGATGTTAAGGAATTAGAATTACGAATGCAAGAGCGTGGAAGTACTGCATGACTAAACTAAACATTGGAATTTTATCAATACAAGGAGATGTTTCAGAAAATGTTACTTCAACCGAAGATGCATTAAAAGAACTTGGCACTGATGGAATAGTAAATCAAGTAAAGACTCCTGAACAAATTTCGCAATTAGATGGCTTAATTATTCCAGGAGGGGAGAGTACAATGATTGGACAACTCTCGTTAGTTAATGGTTCGCTTAAGAAAATTAAAGAAAAAATTGAATCTGGTATGCCAGTTTTTGGAATTTGTGCAGGACTTATTTTGCTTTCAAAAAAGGCAAAAGACAGAGTTGTGGGAGACACTGATCAACCTCTTTTGGATTTGTTAGATGTTAAAGTGGAACGAAATTCTTTTGGGAGACAAAGAGATTCCTTTGAGGCAGAAGTTTCTATGAAACCAGTAAATATTTCCAAATTCAAAGGAATCTTCATTCGTGCTCCATCAATTTCAGAAGTAGGAAAAAATGTTGAGGTTCTTTCTAAATTTAATGAAAAAATCGTTGCAGTAAAACAAGGTAATATTCTTGCAACTGCGTTTCATCCAGAATTAACATCCGATATATCATTACACAAATATTTTGTAAATTTAATACAACAATCTTCAATTAAGCATAAATGATTTCTATTAGGAAATATTGAAACAATTCTACGTAATGTTTTATAATAATTAATAACTTGAACAGATGAAGTGAAAATAAGCACATTATTTACAACATTTATAATTACTATTTTACTTGTAGGCAGTCTAAATTCTAATCTCGGTTATAATGTATATGCTGATGACTCTTCTGAGAAAGATAAAAAAGAAGAAAAACATTTAGAGGAAAAAGAAAAACGAGAAGACGAAAAACTCAAACAAAAAGAATCAAAAGAAGAACATAAAGACAAAGTGGAAGAAAAGAAAAAAATCTTAAGTGACTTTGAAAAAGAACTAAAAGAAAAATATTTGAATCTAAAAAACGAATTTAAAGAAAAATATGCACAACTGAAAATTTCTAAAACTCAAAGTAATTTAGAATCATCACTTGCTACTAGTGATAATGATGAATTAGAAATAAAACTTAAAGAACTTAGATTGTTAGAACAGGAATTTCGAGAAAAAATTAAAGATCTAAAATTAGAAGCTAAAGAACACCTTAGTGAGCTCAAATCTGAGTTTAAAATTCAACAAGATGATAGAAAAAATCAAATCCGTGATAGAATTAATGAATTAAAAGAAAAATACAAAGATCAAATCAAAGAACATATTCATCGAAGTTCATCCGATTTAGAAAAATATCGCATAGAATATGAAAATAAAAAAATTGACATATGTCATATTCCTCCAGGAAATTCTGATGCTGCACATACGATTCGTATCTCAGTAAACGCACTAAAAGCCCATTTGGCACATGGAGATAATTTTGGAGCATGTGATGTGCAAAATGATAATGATGATAATACTCAAGAAGGAAAGCATTTTGAAATTAAATTAAAAGAACAACTTGGAGTGGGCGATAAATCAGATTAAATGAAAAATTATGGGGCACATTAATTGAAATATAATAAAAAAACCATCTGTGTTGTAACATTTCTTCTATTTTTTTCACTGACTATAGGTATTCCATCATCTGAAGCTGCAACATTTGTACTTGAAGACAAAAACATTTCCTATGAGATAGATGGGGGAAGCGTTACCAATATGTCACTTGATAGAAATTTCATTGAATTAATTGTTGAAATGGATACAACAGATGATGGGATACTCCAAGTTTCCATTCCAAGAACACTCTTAGATGCAAAATTTGAAGACACTGATGATATATTTTTCGTTATTGTAGATGGTTTCCAAACAGAGTATATTGAAATTACAAGCGATGTAGATAGTCGGACGATCATTATTCCATTCTTTCAAGGTGACACGCAAGTAGAAATTATTGGAACAGATATTTTAGATGAAGGACTAGTAGATGTAATTTCAGAAACTGAAATTGAAATTCCTTCTTGGGTTAAAAATAATGCAGGTTGGTGGGCTGATAACTTAATTGGAGACTCTGATTTTGTTTCTGGAATTCAATATTTGATTACTGAAGGAATTATGACAATACCATCAACACAGTCAGGTTCGTCTACTTCTCAAGAAATACCAACATGGATTAAAAATAATGCAGGTTGGTGGGCTGATAACCTGATTACTGATACTGACTTTGTTTCAGGCATCCAATATCTAATTACAAATGGAATATTGAGTGTATAATTTACTCAAGATTATGCATTGCCTTTAGATCTTTTTTAAAAATTTCAAGATTAGATGGAATTGAGATTGCAATCGAGTCTTTTAGAGAAAGACCTTTGTTCTTTTTTTCATTCCAAACATTTGAGTTAAATGTTATAATCTCGTCTGTGTATTTGCCAAAATCTTTGTGTGATTCCTTAGTTACCTGCTTTTGCATGTGAATGCTTTCAGTTGAATAAATTTTCTGCCATAGATATTCCGTAATCAAAGGTACTATTGGAGCTAGTAATTTTAGAATAGTCGAAAACACTTTATGAAGCGTAAAAATCGCAGCATTTTTTTCATCTTCTGAAAAACCAATACCATAAGCTCGTGCTTTTACCATTTCAATATATTGCGCAGCAAAAATATTCCAAGTAAATTCTCGTAGTACTACAGCAGGAATAAAGAAATTATACTCACTATATCCTCTTTCACACTCTTCAACTACCCTATTAAGCTCAGACAATATCCATTCGTCTGACTGTGTTGGGTTTCCGCTTTTTAAAACTGGAAAACCGGATAAAAATCTTGAAACATTCCATAATTTACTGAGGAATTTTTTTGTAGCTTCAATTTTTTGTTCAGAGCATCTAAAATCATGTCCATGGTTTATCTCACTTGCACTCCAAAACCTAAACGTGTCTGCTCCAAACTTTTGAATTATTGGAAGAGGATCCAATGCATTTCCTTTACTTTTGCTCATCTTCATTCCCTTTTCATCAAGGCCATATCCCATAATCCACGCCTCTGACCAAGGTTTTTGTCCAGTAAGCTGTTCACATCTTAAAAGAGAATAATACAGCCATGTTCTAACAATGTCTTTTGCCTGTGGTCTAAGTGTCGTTGGATAAGTTTTTTTGAAAAAATCTTCATCTTTTCCAAATTTTGTCACATAAAGTGCAGAAATACTAGAATCCATCCATGTATCAAAGGTTCTTTCTTCTCCAATAAATTCAGAGGCTCCACACTTTGTACATTTGTTTATTGGACACTTGTCCTTCCATGGTTGATAATATTTTCCAGGTTCTGGTACATGTGGTTCAGAACAACTCTTGCAATACCATATTGGAATCTCAGTACCATAATATCTTCGCCTAGATATTGGCCAGTCAATTGCAATTGACTCAAGCCAGTTTAGCAGAATTTGTTTATGCATTGGCGGATAAAACCGAATTTGTGAGCCAATCTTTTTCATTTTATCTACTACATCTAGTTGTTTGAGGTAAAATTCCTCCATGGGAATAATTTCTATTGGATTCTTACTTCTTTCAGATACTGGTGTCCTGTGCGTGATGTCTTCAGTTTTTTCTACCAGCCCATTCTTTTCAAGGTCTTCGATAATTTTTTGTCTTGCTTGTTTTGGTTTTAGTCCCTTATATTCTCCTGCAGCATCAGTCAGTCTCCCATCTAATCCAATGGCAACAACTTCCTCTAACTTGAATTCTCTAAATAATGCGACATCATTTTGATCACCGTAACTACACACCATGACTGCACCAGAACCAAATTCTTTTTGTGCAGAGTGATGTGTTTTAATCTCAACCTCAAAATTGAAAAGTGGAATTGTAGCCTTTTTGCCAATAAAATTGGTGTATCTCTCGTCATCTTGGTTGACGATAATTGTTTTGCAAGCGCAAAGCAGTTCGGGTCTTGTACTTGCGATGATTATGGTTTTTTGTAATTCCTTTACTTGAAATTTCATAAAAACAAGCTTTGTTGGCAAATCCTCATAGACAATTTCGGCATCTGCAATTGTGGTTCCAGATACCCAATCGTAATTGTTTGGTCTATTAGCCGTGTATATTAGACCCTCCTTCCATAGCGTGATGAAGGTTTGTTGGGTTAGGGCTCTGTATTCGTCTGAATCCGTTCTATAATATTTGGAAAATTGTCCACTGATCCCTAAGCTCTTCATAATTTGGATCATTTCTGCTTCTAAATCATCAAGCGCCTCACGACATAATTCTAAAAATTTTCCTCGTTCGGTTTCTCTCATCCGTATACCATTTTTTTTCTCAGTGTACAGCTCCACTGGCAACCCATTTCTATCAATTCCAATGGGAAAGTAGACGTTATTTCCAGCCATCCTAGCAGTACGGGCAATCATATCTATCTGAGAATAGTGTGCAGCTGCTCCAATATGCCATGGTCGTCCAGAGGGATATGGTGGAGGAGTATCTATTGTGAAATTCTTTTCTTTAGGGACAAAGTCATAGAGGCGCGAATCCTCCCAATTTTTTAGTATTTGTGATTCTAGCTGGGGATTCCAAGCTATCTCTTGTATCTTAGGTTCCATTTCCTATGGTTTTGTAATTTGTGATATAATGTGAGCACCCTTGTTGTATCCTTCATAGATGTATACTCCAACTGCCTCAATATTTTTGGGAAGCTTTGGAACAAGGAGTTTAATGATCTCTGTGGACAAGTTTTCTACCGTTGCCTCTCCTTTTAATAGATAAGTTGTGTTCTTTGGTACTTGTAGCTCAAACCTTCCTTTTGGTCCATCAAAAGAAATATTGTAATGAGACCCATCTTCATTTTTTAGATATTTTACGTTAATGAAAAATTTGTGATCAAGAATTGTAATTACCTCTTTGATAATTTTTTTTGCATCACCAAAATCAATTAACAGATTATTTTTCATCTGTCCTAAAAGCTCTACCATGACAGACGAGGTGTGTCCATGAAGAATAGAACATTTTTCAACAAGCGGCAAAATATGCGCATAATCAAATGCAAACGATGCATCTTCCATGAAAATTGAACCTGTTTGTGGTTCCTTGTCGTAAAATACAATTTCTTTTAATTCTTTGATTTGAGCTGCATACTTTGGCTGGCCAACTGCCATAATCTTGGTATCTGGGGACAATTTTTTGATCTGTTTGTATTTTTCTAGATCTTCATCACTGTCTATTACCTCAATCAAACCATTTTCTGTCTTAAAATCAACCAACAAGGATTTTCCGTTAACGTCAATCTTGTATCCATACTCGTATTCCTGACCAAGAAATGAAAGCATTTGTGCAATGGATAGCTCCGTTCTTGATTTCATCAAGACTCCATTTTTGTCAATATACCTAAAATCCGAATCCAGTATGGTAGGTGACGTAGTCATTTGAAAAATCTGCCTTTATTCTGTATATAAAACGTGTTCCTGCTTAAACTATAGAATTGAGTATTTTTGCAAGACGAATGTCATTTTCTGTAATTCCACCTGCATCATGCGTTGTAAGCTTGACAATTAATTTATTGTAAACATTAAACCATTCTGGATGATGGTTCATCTTTTCAATATTCATTGCCGCCCTAGTCATAAAACCAAAGGCTTGGTTAAAATCATCAAAAAGAAACTCCTTGTATAATTTACCTTCATTTACCTCCCATCCTGGCAAATCCTTTAGATTATTTTTGATTTGATCAGGTGAAAGTTTTGATAATCCCATAGTTTAGGTACTGTTTTTGTTTAATTAAAAGATTGACCGCAATCACTTTGTATACCTCATGTTTATCAGATTTTATGAAATATGAATCAGAACTTTTGTCAGAGCTGCAAGCTGCAATAAAAAATACAGTTTCTGAGAAAAAAATAGGAATTGCCTTTTCTGGAGGAATTGACAGCACGCTTTTGGCAAAAATCTGCAGTGATCTTGGCTATCAAGTGACACTTCTTACCATTGGATTTTCAGAGTCTCATGACATTTTGTTCTCAAAACAAGTCAACGAGCAAATGAACCTGCCACACAAAATTCATGCAATAGAAACGAAACCGTTTCATGATGTATCGTCAAAAATTAAGGAGAAAATAAAAACAGACAATCTTTCATGGATTGAAAACTGTATTGCATTTTACTATGTTACAAAGCTTGCAAAAAGCCTTGATCTTAATGTAGTATTGACGGCAAATGGAATAGACGAGTTGTTTTGTGGATATAACGCATACAGAGATGCATACAAGGGTGGAGAAAAAACTGTCTTGGAATTAATGGACTCTAAAATTGATAACGAACTAAAAATGATGAAGGCAATTTCTCAAATATGCAATGAAAATGGAGTTGCAATTCTTCAGCCGTTTTTGTCTGCACAGTTCATAGAGTTTGCAAAAAAAATTCCTCTAGCACACAAGATTCATGGCTCTGAAGATTTGATGCGAAAGCACATCATTCGCAAGCTAGGAGAAAATATTGGAGTTCCATTGATTGCAGTCAATCAACGAAAAAAGGCAGTACAGTACGGTTCTCTAATTCACAAAGCTTTGATAAAATCTAAATGAATTTTTTGTACATTTTTTGCACGGTTCGTGCAACATTGTTGATTATAGTCTGCGATGCTCCCAAATGATTTTCAGGCGTAAATATTGTCTTTATCTCCTTTTCAGTTAGGTGAGATGATACTGCAGGATCTGCTCGTACCGCATCAATGTATTCGATGTCTTTTTCATGCGCCTCAAAGGCAACTCTTTGAACGTCTCTATATGCCTTGAATCTTGGAATTCCTTTTTTGACTAGCTCCTTTAGAAGAAATTCAGCAAAGATTTGACCCTTTGTAACGTAAAGATTCTGTGTAATTTTGTTTATGTTAATTTGCAGATTTTCAATTACGCTAATCATTGTTTCAAGCATCTCATCAAGCAATATAGAGCACATTGGCAAGATGAATCTCTCATTTGCAGAGTTTGAAAGGTCTCGTTCATGCCAGTGTGGGATATTTTCAAATGAAATCTGTACTTGGCTTCGTAGGAGCTTTGAAAGAGATGTAATGCGTTCACTTTTTGTTGGATTTCGCTTTACAGGCACCGCACTGCTTCCCATCTGGCCTTTTTTGAAATGCTCTGAGACCTCACCGATTTCAGTTCTTTGCAAGTTGCGTATCTCAATTGCAATTTTTTCAAGTGTAGAGCCTAAAAGTGCCAGCTGAAAAACATATTCTGCATATCTTTCTCTAGGAATTATCTGTGTGGTGACCTCGGCAGGAAACAATCCTAGTCTTTTTGCAACTCTTTTTTGAACCTCTAATGCACGTGAACCCATTAACGAGCCAGTGCCAACTACTCCAAGTGTTTTGCAGATTAGCACTCTTTTTTTAATCTCCTCGATTCGCTCTAGATGTTTTGCCATTTCAGATGCCCAGTTTGCAAACTTTAGGCCAAATGAAATAATGCTTGCATGTTGTCCGTGAGTTCTTCCAACTGCTGGGACATCTTTGTATTTTGTAGCTTTACTGGATAAAATTACTGCAAGCTTTCCTACCTTTGGTTGGATTATTGCCAATGCATCCTTCATTTGCATTGAATTGCTAGTATCTACCAAGTCGTTGCTTGTTAATCCATAATGAATCCAAGGTCTTGCTTGTGGTTTACATTTTTCACTTAGTGCTTCAACTAGAGCTGCAGTGTCATGATCACTTTTTGCCTCTAGCTGTTTTACTCTATTTACCGTGATTTTACCTGATCTTGCGGCTCTGTCAATTTCTCTGCCTGCATTTTTTGGAATCAGTCCAATTTGGCTTTGTGCTGTGGCAGCTGCTCCCTCTATTTGCAGCTGATAATTGATTTTATTTTGATCCCTGAAGATAGCTAGCATCTCCCTTGTTCCGTAGCGGCCGCTATCTATTGGTAATATTGACAATATTATATCTTGAATTTGTATCGAAAATAAATCTACTTACATAAACGATTATGAGCTAAGTTCATTATAACAGATCCTTGTGATACCTTATTGATACCTTATACAGCATGCTGTTTATGATTTAAATTATATCTGCCTGATCTTTTACCGATCCCAATGTCTAGTATGACTCCAAAAAAAATAGCAAATATGGTTTACAAGATTGAAAAAGACGAGTCAAAAGGAATGCGAGTTCCTGTTATTATCTATGCAAATGACCAGCTTTTAGAAAAAATGATGAGTGATAGAACAATTATTCAGGCAATTAACGTCTCAACCCTCCCTGGAATCCAGCAAAATGCAGTTGTTTTGCCTGATGGGCATGAAGGATATGGCTTTCCAGTAGGAGGTGTGGCTGCAATGGATGCAGAGGAGGGAATGATTAGCCCAGGCGGTGTAGGTTATGATATTAACTGCGGTGTTAGATTACTACGAACAAATCTCAAAGAAAAGGATGTCAGACCAAAGCTACAGGAGCTAGTAACAGACCTTTTTAATTCAATTCCATCAGGTGTAGGCTCAAAAGGTGCAATCAAGCTGAGCTCATCTCAGCTTGATGAGGTACTGGTCAGAGGAGTTCCGTGGGCAGTTGACAACGGATATGGAACTAAAGATGATGCAAATGTCTGTGAAGAAAACGGACAAATGAAAAACGCTGACCCTAACAAAGTATCTGACAAGGCTCGCAAACGCGGTGCACCACAGCTAGGCAGTTTGGGTTCTGGAAATCATTTTCTTGAAGTACAAAAGGTTGCAGAGATTCACGACGAAGAGGCTGCAAAAAGAATGGGAATAGAAAAAGATCAAGTAACAATTTTGACTCATTGCGGTTCACGTGGATTTGGCCACCAAATATGTAGTGACTATCTTCGAATATCAGAGCAAGCTC
>Ga0233418_10000225_pt1 | contig 11846 bp, 9 predicted proteins | sample Sediment_Towuti__FD_189021 | JGI IMG/M metagenome (GOLD analysis project Ga0233418, IMG submission 189021) | Sediment microbial communities from Lake Towuti, South Sulawesi, Indonesia - Sediment_Towuti_2014_1_MG | ecosystem: Environmental > Aquatic > Freshwater > Lake > Sediment | place... | reverse complement strand
GAACTCGATGTCCGAGTAGGAGCAGAGGTCAACGCAGACCTTGCAGCCGCCGCACAAGGCTTCGTCAATGATGGCAGTGATGGGTTCGATCTCGACCTTGCCCAAGTCAACCAGGGCCAAGGCGGCCGCAGCAGCAGCCGCTCCTTGGGCCACGCTGTCTGGGATGTCTTTAGGCCCCTGGCAGGCTCCGGCCATGAAGATACCGTCAGAGGCTGTCTCCACGGGAGCCAGTTTAGGATGCCGCTCCAGGAAGAACCCATCCTGGCTGCGGTTGATATTGAAGAGGCGAGCCACCTCGGCCGCATAGGAGCGGGGCTCCAGGGCGGCGGCCAGGATCACCATGTCCACCGGGATCCTCCGGACAATGCCAAGCAGCGTATCCTCGCACTTGACAATGAGCTTGCCCTTCTCCTCTGGAGTTTCTGCCACATTGGTGACCTCGGCTCCCTTACCCCGAATGAAGATGACATCCTCCTCCATGCAACGCTTGTAGAACTCTTCGTAGCCTTTGCCGAAGGCCCGCATGTCAATGTAGAACTCGTAGACTTTGGCGCCCGTCTTTTCCCGTACCAGGTGGGCAAATTTCAGAGCAGCCATGCAGCAGATACGGGAGCAATACTCGTGGTAGTTCTCGTCCCGGCTGCCCACACAATGGAAGATAGCTGCACTCTGAGGGGACTGGCTATTCTTCAGGAGCACCTTCCCCCCAGTCGGTCCCCCCGCGTTGCACATCCGCTCGAATTCCAGGCTGGAGATTACGTTGTCCAGCCGCCCATAACCGTATTGAGCCACCCGAGAGCAGTCGAAGGATTGGAAGCCAGTAGCCAAGGTGATGGCTCCCACTTCGATTTCTTCCTCCTCATCCTCCATATCGTAATTGACAGCCCCCACCTGGCAGAAGCGCTGGCAGACGCCACACTGGCCCGTCTGGAAATGGATGCACTGCTCGGGATCAATAAAGGGAATCTTGGGCACCGCCTGGAGGAAGGGCACTCGAATCGCCTTGGCTGGGCCCAATTGCAGCTCATGGTGGCGCAGCATCTCCAGCCCCTCGATGTGAATCGCCTTTGTCGGGCAGACCATAGCGCAGGCCCCACAGGCGATGCAAGCGTCTGAGGAGACGGCAAAAGGAGTGGTCACCTCACGCGCCGCCCCCCGGTTCATAAAGTTGATGGCACTTACCCCAACAATCTCCTCGCAGGTGCGCACACACAGGCCGCACAAGGTGCAATTCTCGGCCTCCAGGCGGAAGCGCGGCCGCTTGATGCCTAGTTCTTCGGCAAGCACTTTCACCTCGGCCACCTCGGGACAACGGGCTAACAGCAGCTCAGCCACCATGCGGCGGCCCTTCAACACTCGTTGGGTGTCAGTTCTGACCACCAGTCCCTCCTGGGCAGGGTAAGTACAGGAAGCCGATAGCCCTGGCCTCCCGCCGGCGATGATCTCCACCAGGCACATGCGACAGGCCCCATAAGGAGCTAAGGCCTCGTGATAGCAGAGGGTGGGGATGTGGATCCCGGCGACCCTGGCCGCATCCAGTAAGGTGGCCCCTTCCCCCACCTGAACCCTGCGGTTGTCAATGATGAGTGAAACCATAGTGCCCTCCTGGTACCCTCTAGCGCAGATCACAGCGCAAACAGCGCCGCGCCTCCTTAAGAGCCATCTCCTCGCTTAAACCCAGTTCCGCCATATCGAAGCTGTGTATTCGTTCGGCAACTGGCGCGCAGGGCATGGGGAAGCGTAACAACTCGGCCTCTTCTGCTGTCCGCTCCACAGGCTCCACATACGGCGATGGGGCAGTGATAGTATACTTCCAGACTACCGGCTGGCCGCGCAGGAACTTGTGGATGCTCAAAGCCGCCCGCTTGCCGCCAGCGATGGCATCGGCAATGGTGAGCGGGCCGGTCACAACGTCGCCAGCGGCAAAAACCCCAGGTCGCCCTGCGACCAGAGTCTCCATATCGCTTACCACAATCGTGTTGCGCTTGGAAATCTCCAGCCCGTGGCCGATGGGCAAGAAGGAGAGGTCCGGTTCCTCGCCGATGCCCAAGATCAGGTTGTCCACCGGGAAAATGAACTCAGAATGGGGGACAGGGGTGATACGCCGCCGGCCGGTTTCGTCGTACTCTCCCAATTCCAGGGCAATGCACTCGAGGCCGGCCAGCCGGCCATTGCGGCTGATGATGCGGGTGGGGGTAGTCAACTCCACGATCTGCACCCCTTCCTCGACTCCAGCATCAACCTCGCGCTGGATGGCTGTCATCTCCGCCCTGGTCCGCTGGTAGATAACAGAAACCTCCTTGGCGCCGAGGCGCAGAGCGGTTCGGGCAGCGTCTATAGCCGTATAGTCCCCCCCCATGACCCCCACCTTCTCGCCCAGCGGGATCTTTTTGCCCAGCCTGGTCGCCTTCAGGAAATCGAGTCCGTCCATAATGCCGAGCGTGTCCTCGCCAGCAAGGCCCAGCCGCAAGCTCTTATGCGCGCCCACTGCCACCAGAATAGCCTTGTAGCCCTGGGCAAATAGGTCGTCGAAGGTAAGATCACGACCCACGGGTGTATTGGTCAGGATGCGCACCCCGGCCTTCTTGATGCACTCGATCTCCAACTCGAGAATGCGCCGCGGGAGGCGGAACTCAGGAACTGCCATGAACAGGTTCCCTCCCACCACAGAGCTGGCCTCGAAGACGGTGGGCTGGTAGCCCATGCGAGCCAGATCATAGGCAGCCGTCAGGCCAGCCGGGCCAGCGCCGACGATAGCCACCTTCTCCCGCGTGGGCACCTTGGGTTTAGGCAAAGGCTTAAAACCATCTTGGAGGACATAATCGCCGGCAAAGCGTTTGAGCGCCTTGATCGAAATGGGCTCGCCACCCGTCTCCACAGAACGGCAACGATCCTCACAGGGATGGTGGCAGACATAGCCGCAGGAGATGGGGAAAGGATTCGAGGCCCGAATGATTTCAAAAGCTTCCCGGTACTCGCCCCTGGCCATATAGGCGATGAAGGCCGGCACATCGGTCTTGGCCGGGCAATCGTACTTGCAGGGGACAAAGATGATCTTTTTGCAAACCATGGCCGGGCAGCGCTTATATTTGATGTGCTCTTCATACTCGTCCCTGAAATAACGCAGGGTGGTGAGGACAGGGTTGGGGGCCGTGCCGCCCAGCGCACACAGGGAGGTATCCTTGACCGTCGTAGCCAACTCCTCCAACAGGGGCAGGTCTTCTTCCTTGCCTCGCCCCATCGTGATATTGGTGAGAATCTCCAACATCTGTTTGGTCCCCTCGCGGCAGGGGGTGCACTTGCCACAGCTTTCGTCCTTGGCGAAGGTCAGGAAGAAGCGAGCTACGTCAACCATGCAGGTATGATCATCCATGACCACCACGCCACCCGAACCCATAATGGAACCGGCTTGGCTCAGTTGCTCGTAGTCTACCTGGAGGTCCAACAACGAGGCCGGGATGCAGCCGCCAGATGGGCCGCCCGTCTGCACCGCCTTAAAACTGCTCTTACCCGCAATGCCGCCGCCGATGTCAAAGATCAGCCGCCGCAGGGGGATGCCCATGGGCACCTCGACCAGGCCGGTATTGCGCACCTTCCCCACCAGGGAGAAGACCATGGTCCCCTTGCTGTGTTCCGTGCCGACACTGGCGAACCACTCAGGCCCGCGGGTGATAATGGCCGGCACGTTGGCCCAGGTTTTGACGTTGTTGATGTTGGTAGGCTGGTCCCAGAGTCCTTTCTCGGCGGGGTAGGGTGGTCGTGGCCGCGGCTCACCGGACCGTCCCTCGATGCCGGCGATCAGCGCCGTTTCTTCCCCACAGACGAAAGCCCCTGCCCCCCGACTGATCTTGATCTTAAAGTCGAAATCTGAGCCCAGAATGTTCTGCCCCAGCAGACCCCGTTCCTCGGCCTGGGCCAGGGCGTGTTGCAGGCTCTGGATGGCCAGGGGATATTCATTGCGGACGTAGATGTATCCTTCGTGGGCGCCGATGGCGTAGGCACCGACGATCATCCCTTCCAGAACGCTGTGTGGATCACCCTCCAGGACGCTGCGGTCCATGTAGGCGCCCGGATCTCCTTCATCGGCGTTGCAGATGATGTATTTAACCTCACCTTTGGCCTGGCGAGTGGCACGCCACTTGACCCCGGTCGGGAACCCGGCGCCACCCCGGCCGCGCAGCCCCGATTTGATGATTGCCTCAATGACATCCTCTGGTCTCATCTCCTTGAGTGCTTTGTAAAGGGAGAAGTAACCGCCTCGGGCAATATACTCCTCGATTTTTCGTGGATCCATGAAGCCGCAATTGCGTAGCACGATTTTTCGCTGGCGAGCAAAGAAGGGCAGGTTTTGGTAGAAGGGAACTGCTCCCACTTGGGACGCTCCACCGTTCAGAGGATAGTCGTACCAGCGGTTCTCTAGAATATATTCTTCCCTGATCATGCAGGCCAGCGCGTTATCCTCAGGGAGGCGACCTTGGGCCAGTTCGGCCACCAAAGCAGCCGCCTTATCTGGGGACATTTCAGCGTAGAACACACGGGGTTTGCCCGGTACCAGCACGTCCACCAGCGGTTCCCTCTGGCAGAAGCCGAGGCAGCCGGTTTGGGTCACCATGGCCGACAGGCCCTGCTGCTCGACCGCCTGACTAATAGCCTCATAGACTTCCCTGGCCCCTGTGGCCAGGCCACAGGTAGCCATGCCCACGGCAATCTTGACCCTGTCGGGGTAGAGCGAGCGCAGACCATACTCTTTCGCCCTTTGCAGGTCTTTTAGATTCCTGATCTTCATGGCCTTACCTCTCCTTGATCAAAAGCTCTAGAGAGCCTGTTATCCTATCTGCCCGCTGATGTACTCTCTGAGTACCGCCTCAACCTTAAGGGGGTTCATCTTGCTATAATACTTTCCGCTGATGACCACCAAAGGGCCCAGAGCACAACCGCCCAGACAATAGACTTGCTCCAGGCTGAAGGTTCGATCGGGCGTCGTCTCCCCGGCCTGGATACCCAGATCGCTTTGCAGCTTCTCCAGGTTGTGGATACCGCCGCGCACATGGCAGGCCGTCCCCAGACAGACGTTGATCAGGTACTTGCCACGAGGTTTGAGACTAAAGGCCTTGTAGAAGGTCGCCACTCGAAGCACCTGACTCAAGGGAATACCCAGGCGAGCGGCTACCTGCTCCAGGGTCTCTCTGGGCAAATAGTGGTACTCTTCCTGGAGATCCTGGAGTATCGCAATCAGGACTCCTCTTTCATCCTTATACCGTTCGATAATTTCGCAGGTTTTTTCCAGGCTCATGATCATACTCCTTGTGTCTGGTTTATCTGCAGCTCTCCCCGTTTGATTACTTTGCCGGCTGGCAGGGTGCGGGCAAAGCAGACCTCCCAACACATGCCGCAGCCGGTGCATCTGGAGGCATCCACGTAGCGTTTCTTTTTTCTGATCTTCACCTTAAAGTTGCCCACGTAGCCGGAGACGTCTACCACTTCGCTGAACGTCATCAGTTTAATCAGGGGGTGCTGCCCCACGCTGACCATTTTGGGGGTGAGAATACAGGCCGCACAGTCCAGGGTGGGAAACGTCTTGTCGAACTGGCTCATATGGCCGCCGATAGAAGGCTCGCGTTCCACCAGATACACCTGCCTGCCGGCGCTGGCTATCCTGAGCGCCGCCTCGATGCCGGCAATGCCTCCACCGACAACGAGGACGGCTGGCTTCACAGGTACCTCCCGGATCTCCAGAGGCTCGTGGAGAGCCACCCGCCAGACAGCGGCCGCGATCAATTGCTTGGCCTTGCGTGTGGCTGCGTTGCGCCCCTCGGTGACCCAGGAGCAGTGCTCACGGATGTTGGCCATCTGAAAGAGGAAGGGATTCAGGTCGGCCTGGGCACAGGCGCGGCGGAAGGTGGCCTCGTGCATAAGGGGCGAGCAAGAGGCGACTACTACCCGGCTCAGGCCCAGGTCGCGGATATCAGCCTTGATCATCTCCTGGCCGGGATCCGAGCACATGTACTTGTAATCGCGAGCCACCGCCACCCCACGCAGACCCGAGGCGAAGCGCACCGTCTCTTCAATATCCACCGTCCCGGCAATATTTGTCCCGCAGTGGCAAATGTAGACGCCGATTCGTTCGTTCATTTTTGCCTCCCCTACCAGGTTGAGCTGTTTATGCCGCCAGCTTGTAGCTGGCGAAAACCTCTTGCGTAGGCACCAGCTCCATTCCCAGGCCCAGTTCCTTTTTAGACAGCCCCAAGGCCACCCCCACGAGCTGGGTGAAGTACACGATAGGCAAGGCGTAGTGGCTGCCAAAATAAGCGTTGACCTTATCCTGGTAGGCCTCCAGGTTAATGTGGCACAGGGGACAGACGGTGGCCATCACCTGGGCGCCGTACTCTGTAGCACACGCCAGCAAATCCTGCACCAGCCGCAAGGCGATTTCCTCATTGGTGCTCATAAGCATGCCGCCGCAGCAGTGCGCCTTCAGCGGAAAGGTCACCACGTCAGCTCCCAGGCGGGTGAAGAGGCAGTCCATACTGGTGGGGAACTCCTGGTCATCAAAGTCGCCGTAGGGCCGGCTCATCTGGCAGCCGTAGTAGGGAGCCACCCGCAGACCTGCCAGCGAGTTGACCGCCCTGTCAGCGATGGTCTCCAAGCCTACCTCATTGACCAAGATGTCCAGGAAGTGTCGGGCCCGGCTGCCATTGTGGTACTCCAGGCCAACCACAGCCAGGGCCTCGCCAATCGTCTTCCTTAGATCGGGGCTCTCAGCCATGTAGCGGTGAGCCTTATTGAGAACAGTGAGACAGGCGCTACACACGGTTACCATATCGCCCCCGCCTCGTTGCTCCGCCAAGGCCAGATTGCGCGACGCGATGACAAAGGCGCTCAGTTCCCGCACCGACATGTAGGCTGTGGCTCCGCAGCAGTTCCAATCCTCAAGCTCCACAAGTTCGCATCCCAAGGCCTGTCCCACAGCCCGGGCAGAGAGATCGTAGGCTTTGTTGCTGGTCTTGGGCGAACAGCCCGGATAGTAAAGGTAACGCATCACGTCACCTCGCTTTCTTGAACATATTGCAGCATCCTGGCCAAATCTTGCGCGGCCTTGATTCTCTCGGGCCGGAGAGGAAGCCGTCCATGACGCAGGAGCTTCAGGCCCAGGGGCGCCAGGTCAAGTAGTTTCAGGGGGTTGGTACGCAAATATAAGCGTGCCAGAAGCTCCGCCTCGAAACCGCGCCCATAGCGATTCACGATGTCCAGGAAGGTGGTGGAAAGCGTTGGCGTCGTGCCCCCCTGCACATAGAGCCCGTACTCGATCCCTAGCCGCTTCAGCTCGTACATAATATCTGTTAGCTTAATTCCGCTGGGGCAACGCACGGTGCAATGGTAACAGGAAGCACACAGCCAAACGGTGTTGCTCATGAGGACTTTGTCGAGCTGACCAGCTCGCAAGGAGGCGATGATTTCCCGGGGCGTGTAGTCCATAGCGTAACTGGTGGGACAGGAACCGCTACAGGTGCCACACTGGATGCAAAGTTTGATCTTCTCCCCGCCGGGGATGTTCTGGACGTGCTGGAGGAAGACCTCGCCCAACTGGGAGAGGTCGTTTTGGGTCATTTCTCGTGCGGCCATAGAACCTCCTAGTGAGAGTCTATCTCTTGGCTGTAAAAGAAAACCCCCCAATGCAGGCCTAACCTGCACTGAGGGGCAACGACCCCCTGGGAAAACTCCTGCCGAAATAGCTACCCTCGCCCTTTCAGCATGTTCATCATATCACAATCTGCGCCAATTGTCAAGAGAAAAAAACTTGTATAATAGCATAATCTTCATAACATTTTCTCGGCGGTGATAATAGCACGGGCCACATCTGCCAGCTTCATGTGCTGGTTCTGGCTCATCATCTGGAGGCGGCGGAAGGCCTCAGCCTCGGTCAGTTGGCGGCGCTCCATGAGGATGCCCTTGGCCCGTTCGATCAGCTTGCGGGCCTCCAGGGCTTCCTTCAGGTCACTGATCTCTTTCTTGAGTTGCTGAAACTCCTCAAAACGCGCCCTGGCCAGAACGATGGCGGGCATCAGGTCATCCTTGGAGATGGGTTTGACCAGGTAGGCGTAGATGCCGGCCTGGGCGGCCTTTTGGGCAAGTTGTTCCTCCTTATAGGCCGTGAGGAGAACGATGGGGATCGGCCGCACGGCCGTAATGGCTTGCGCCGCCTCTATGCCGTCCATCTCCGGCATCTTGATGTCCAATACGGCCAGATCGGGCTTTACCTCCTGGGCCAGGGCCACCGCCTGGCGGCCATTGGCTGCCTCAGCTACCACCTCATAACCAAGGGCCTTCAGTTGCGCCCGCAGGCCCATAGCGATGGCTTTTTCATCCTCAGCGATGAGCACGCGCAGCCTCTCCATCCCTGCTACCCTCACTCCGGAAAGAAGACCACCGCCTGGGTACCGTGATCACTATGCAGCGCCAAACTGCCCCCCAGATCACTCTCGGCCAGGTTGCGGGCGATTTGCAGGCCCAGGTGGGCAGACGCCTCCATATCAAATCCCGCAGGCAGTCCTATGCCATCATCCTTTACGATAATCGTCGCCCCGCGGGCATCGGTGGTGAAATTCACATTGATGCTGCCACTGCGCCGTCCGGCCAGGCCGTGTTTCACGGCGTTAGAGAGCAGCTCGTTAAGAATGAGCGCCAGGGAGGTAGCCTTGTGTGAGATCATGTAGATATCTGGTCCCTGGACAGAGATAGTGACCGTCTTGCCTGACTCCACCAGGCTACGCGTGGTGATGGCGGCCAGGCCGCGGGTCAAGTCCTTAACATTGGTGAAGCCAGCACTCTGCTCCGAAAGAAGTTGGTGGACGGCCGCGATGCTTTTAATGCGGTTCACGCTCTTCTGCAAGCAATCCTGGGCCTCAGGCGAGGGGTTCCGCTCCAACATCTCCAGTTCCAGCAGGCTGGCAATGGTCTGGAGGTTGTTCTTAATGCGGTGGTGCATCTCCTGAATCAGGGCCAGGAGTTGCTTGTTAGATATATCCAGGGCATGTCGATTCTCCTCAATGGTCTCTTCTCTAGCCTGGAGTCTGGCCGCCATCTCGTTCAGGGCCTGGGCCAGTTGGCCGACGTCACCTGTCACCTCGATCTCAGCCCGGCGATTCAAATCACCCTGCGCCAGAGCCTTGGCGTAATCAGAGAGCGCCTGGAGAGGGATCAGCACACTTCGTCGCAGGAGAAGAAGCAGTCCCACAGCCATCGCTGAAACGATGCCTAGGGTGATCAGGAACAGCTTGCGCGCATAGTCTAAGTCGCTCCCAACTACCTCATCCACGGAGACAGAGCTGCTGATCGCTCCCAGGATATCGCCGCTCTGGACCCTATGACAAGCCAGGCACTCCTCCGTGGCCCGCAAGGCTACTACCTGTCTGAAGATATGCTGTCCCCCTACCTGCTCAATGCCACTCGCTGTGCTTCCTGTTTGCAGGACACTCCGCTCCACATCGTCAGTTGGCAATTGGGCGGGGCTGGCGCCATACTCTTGACCAAGCTGGCTGCTCCGGATAATACGGATCTGATATGTGCTGGGTAACGGCTTCGCCTGGCTGAGGAAAGCATCCAGCCCATTACCCGACGTCGTCTGCATAAGGGTTAGCAGATTCCCTTCCAGCAGGCCATTCACCGCAGCGGCTATCACACGAGCCTGTTCCGCAGCATGACGTTCCATGCTGATTGGTATCAAGGCCAGGGTGCTGAGCAGCAAGATACCCACGAAGAGGCTCATCACAGCAGCCACACGGATTTGCAGGCTTTCAAGATATCTCATTGTTCAGGACCATCCGTCTCCAGGTACGCAATGGACTGACAGCATGGCCCCCTGACGGTCATCAGATCGGTGTCCGGGCTTGCGGTGAAGTTATGAGAGGAAGAAGTTGAGGGATGATGGCATGCCCGTTGTCAGCCGGCAGAAATGACCTCCCCAGGGCTACTAGCTCCCTTCGGCATTACGGGATCAGGGGCATCAGCAGGATAAGGAATTATGCCAAGCCAAGCTACTCTCAGGCCGCCGTAGGCCTGACCGTGCTGAGCAATTGTACCCGCGCCGCGCGCAAGCGGGAGGAGGAAACCTGGCATACCTTCTGCAGGAGTCGGAAGCCCAAGGGGCAACTGACCTCCGCCAGCGCGCGCAGGCCTGCGCCAGACATAGCCACCACCCGCACTGGCGTGGCGCAGCGCGCCGAAGCCGTCAGTTGGTAGGGCTCCACCAGCGCTGACCAGGCGAGAACCTCTCCAGGCCCTGCCGTCATCACCACGGCGCGCTCCGTCCCTTCGGCGTTGGTGTTCATCATCATCTCTACTCGGCCTTCGAGCAGGAGAAACAACATGTCTGCCGAGTCTCCTTCATGGAAAACGTATTCGCTAGCTTTGTATCGCCTCTCCTCGGCCAGGGTGGCCATAGCCTTGACCTCGCTCTCGGTAAAGTCCGCAAAACTTGGAAAGTTTTCGATGACTTCCGGTGCAACCACTGTCAGCCTCCTTTTTCGGGGTTTCAATGAGCCAGGAACAGGCTTACTAACTGAAGGCGGGTAGCCTGCAGCCTGTCAGCTACTACCTGGCAGATCCTTTTGGTGAATAGACAGCAAAGCCGGGCATCCATCTCAAACAGCGCCAACAGGTCGCTCCCTTTGAAATCGACGGCCTTTGCCGGGCTGGCGCAAACGGCCGAGGCGGTGTAGACGTAGGGCTCCACCACGGCCGACCAACCAAAGATGTCGCCCGGGGTGCGCGTGGTCACCAATTCCTGGCGAGTGCCCTGAGCGTTGGCATTGATAATTATATCTACCCACCCCTCGAGGAGCAAGTACATGGAATGAGCCGGTTGGTCCTCGCGAAAGATAAAGTCCCCGCGCTGAAATGACACCTCGTTGGCGATGATTGACAGGCTTTTCAATTGTATCTCGCTGAGCCCAGCGAAGAAAGGGAAGTCTTGCAAGGTCTCTGGAGCGACCACCTCAGCCCCCTTCTCGTAACGAGTGATCAATGACGAACGACGGAGGACGAAAGACGAATTTGGTCCTTCGTGGTTCGTCGTTCGTTCTTAGTCGAGGTACTGGCTGACCCGCTGTACTGGCTGGCCCTTTGCGTCGTAGATGGTCACCTCCAGGGGCATCTGGCCTGGCAGAGAGTGGGTGGCGCAGGCGAAACAGGGGTCATAGGCGCGGAAGGCCATCTCGACCATGTTGAGCATGCCCTGGGAGACGGCCTGTCCTTTCTTGATCACCCCTGCGGCTGCTTTTCTGATGTCCAGGCACATGGCTCCATAGTTGTGGGCGGTAGCCACGATAATGTTGACTTTGCGGACGAGGCCCTTTTCGTCGGTCTGGTAGTGGTGGATGAGGGTGCCGCGTGGGGCCTCCACCACGCCCACGCCTTCGTTGGGGGTTGCGGTGGGGAGGGTGCGCACTTTGGGGCTGCATATCTCCTCGTCGCGAGCCAGTTCGTAGAGGCGTTCGGCAGCGTAGAGCAGCTCCACCAGGCGGGCCCAATGGGTGGCCAGGGTATGGTGGACCGGCTTGCCGCCCAGGGTTTGGAAGAAGCGTTCGTATTCGGCCTGGGCCAGGGGGGTGGCCATGCCGTCGGCCACATTCAGGCGGCTGAGGGGGGCGACGCGGTACATGCCGCTGTCTGCTCCGTCGAGGATGCCTTTCCAGCCCTTTTCCTTGAGGAAGGGGAACTTGAGGTAGGTCCAGGGCTCGACGTGCTCGGCGATATGGCCCAGGTAATCGTCGGGGATGAATTGGGCCAGCCTGGCCCCATCCGGGCCGATCACGCGCAGCTCCCCGTCGTAGAAGTTGACCTTGCCG
>Ga0233418_10000222_pt1 | contig 11901 bp, 16 predicted proteins | sample Sediment_Towuti__FD_189021 | JGI IMG/M metagenome (GOLD analysis project Ga0233418, IMG submission 189021) | Sediment microbial communities from Lake Towuti, South Sulawesi, Indonesia - Sediment_Towuti_2014_1_MG | ecosystem: Environmental > Aquatic > Freshwater > Lake > Sediment | place... | reverse complement strand
CAGATATGGATTGCCTGATCTTAACTTTGCAAACGAAATTAAATTGCCATGAGATAACAATTTACAGATTTGTTCAAGCTATGGTAACTTTACCTTCGGATAGCAAGATTTTGAACTTGGTCGTATAACTAAACTTGGTTGTATAACTATTAAAACAATGTTGTGCAACGAAATAGTTAGATATTGTTTGGTTAGAGGGCATATACTAATTTCAGCATTTTCAAATGTTATGGAGTGTGGGATATTAGATGGAGAAACATTTTGAGAACTTCTGAAGATAGCCTTTCAAAAAAATAAAAACATAGTAAAGGAATTGAACAAGATTGCCACCAACGTTAAAGTCGTTTTGTATCAACCATGGCGAGCATAGTGCCAACCCTTCCGGCGTACAACAGTAACGAATGTGACAATGTAATTGATGGAAACAAAAAAATCTCATACAAGATGACTATGGGTGTTGTTGCAAATGGTCGTTTTCTTGGAGGAGGTTTCAAAGCGACGCCTCGAGCAAAGATTTCCGATGGTTTGTTGGATATTATGATATTAAAAAATTCTGCGAGTTTTAAGATGCTTGATAAACAAATCGAATTAAAGCGTGCAAGTACTTATAAATTTGAAGAGGATATTCTCTATTATCAAGCCTCTGAAGTCAGGTTCTTTCCAAAAGAGAGAAATGTTACTGTAACAGTTGACGGAGAACCGATCGGAATCCTTCCAGCCATTTTCAAAAGCTATCATGATGCCTTGACTATAAAAAGTGAAACTATCTCATCGAGGATATAGAATTTTTAGGATAACATAGCAACGTAATTATTTGGTTTAAAGTTTAATCTTCTGATCTTAATTGTTTTGGTGTATCACCCTATGGGAATAATATTTATATATTTTTTGAAAATTTTCTGGCAATTTTTTTCGTTCATCCTCATGTTCTTGCATTTCGGAATGCCCCTCTGGAATATCTAATGGCTCTTCTCCAAATTGTCCACTCGTAGCATCGTTTAACGCATGACCGCGCTTAAATGGCTTCTTGTTCTCAGTGCTCATTAATGCTAATTTATTATTGGATAACATTGCATTAATTGCTTGTCAAGTTAACTACTATTGAAGACTAATACTTACCTCAAGAGCATCTGTTACATTCTTGGTAAACTCCAAGCTTGTCTCTGTTGTGTGACTAATATATTTGCCAGAATCTCTAACATAATCCAGATAATCTTTCATCTCATCTTCAAATAATATTACATTGTCGGCAACAATTATCGCTCTTTTTTCAAGCAAACCGTACTGTTCAACAAGCTGGAGATATTTTAGATATTCGTTCTTTGCGGCATCTAAGAAGATCATATTAAATTTGACTTCAAGGCTTGGAATTACTTTTTTCGCATCTCCATTAATTACCTGAATTAATTCAGATAATCCTGAATTCATAATGTTTTTTCTAGCTATGGTTGCAAGTTTTTCATCCTTTTCCACACTTATAACAATAGATCCGCTATACTTAGTATCAGTATCAAAATTCTTGTTTTTCCATAAGTAACCTGACATAGCATTAGCAATCAAAATTGCCGAGTATCCATGCAATGTTCCAATTTCTAGCACCTTCTTTGGTTTGTGTTCCGTTATGACACTTTCTACGATTTTTCCCTTGATAGGGCCTATTGAAGGAAGAGAATCCCTTCTTGCCGTTTCTTCAATTTCTGCAACTACCTTCAATACATTATTGTCTTCTTCATTTTGTTTATTTTGACGTCTCAAATTAATCATTATTTCTCATTTTGATATAAGAAAATTTCGACTTATTTCCCATCAACAAGACATATTCTTTATCTAAACCTTGAATGTTAGAATACTGCGACTACCATTTAATTTTCATCGGAAAGAATTATTAATAATGATGATAATACTTTGTATATGAATAAACAATCAAGTGCGAAATTAAGTGATCCTCATATTAAAGAACTTTTTGAAAGAAAGAATTTTGCTTTTTTGTCTTCGCTAATGAAAGATGGCTCTCCGCATGTTACACCTACATGGGTTGATATTGAAGATGATAACATTCTAATCAATACCGCATTAGGTAGAATAAAACACGAAAATATATCAAGAGATCCCAGAATTGCATTATCAATTATTGATCAAGATAATCAATATGAAATGGTTACCATCAGAGGCAAGGTGACTGAGCAAATTACGGGAGATGTAGCTGAAAAACACATTGATAAACTGGCAAGAAAGTATATCAACATGGACAAATATCCAGGAAGGTCAAAAGGCGAACAGAGAGTCATATTAAAGATTAAACCAGAAAAAATATTTCATATGAAATAGCCCTGCTAATTCAAATCGTTTTGTGCTCTGGATTGAAATCGTTATATCCTATATTGAATAGTGTATATCATGTCATCAGTTGATCAAGAAAAATGTGCTGCATGTGGAATGACATTGAATACCCAAGAAGAACTAAAGGAACATATGTTAGAATTACATAGAGAATGATTTTCAAATTATTCTCTTATTTATGATTTTCTCAGAATTATAAAAATAGGCAAATTTCAATTGACATAGTAAAATTGAATTGTAACTTCTTGTTGTAACCTATATTGTGAGTTCGTAAATGGGTGGAGATATTTTTTCTTCCATGGTGCTCAGAAACTGATCTATGCAATCGTGACTAATTATAGATGGAATTACCACCTGAAGCTCTGATGGTACTAAATAATTAATATGTTTAAAAAGCTGACATTTCTTACCAATTTCTTTTTCTTCCCGACATAGATTTATCAAATTGATAAATTGTTTACTATTTTTTAGCAATACAGTATTATGATCGTGCACATTTATGAGCTTTAGTTATCATTACTTTCTAATATTGTTCTATATCAAAAAGAGTGGAAATTTTTAGATGATTGTGATCTTAAAAAATCTTGTTCTTCTCTTTGAAGTTGGTCTGATTTGTAAATCAGATATTTTACCCTAGAATATTTTTTTCAAAATTGCTACAGGTTATCTAACTACCATTACTGGACATGAAGAATGATTAACTACACCTTCTGCCACGCTTCCAAGTAACAATTTCTTAAATCCAGTTCTTCCCCTAGTTCCCAATATAATCAAATCCACTTTTTCTTTGTCTGCAAATCCAACTATTTCACCAACTATTGATGACGCTGATACAATGATCTTGTCAGTTACAGGAATCTTGGTGTTTGCAAGTTTACTTCTTATTTCATCAAACCATTTATGTACATCTTTCTTTTGAGTCTCTAATACATCCTCTATGGCTTTTGGAGTTGCGACGCCTATTAAATTTGAATAAGCAAACCCCAATTCAGAATACAATACATACAATATTGTTAATTTAGCGTCATATTTCTTGGCGAGACTAACTGCATATTCGGCAGCTTTCATGGAATTTTCTGACCCATCAATTGTAACTAATATTTTTTTCATATTCAATGACAAACTCAAAACCTCTTCAATTGATACTCCTTCAAGGAAAAAAATTGCATAAAAGTATAGGGAGACAATACCAATATGAAGATTTTGTTGTGAGTTGGTCTACTTTTCTTCTCATAAACTTTCATACAACATCTCAATAGTATCAGACTTTGAAAAGATAGTTACCATTAAGATGATGTAAAACATTAAACATTTCTACATAAGTGGATCAAATTTGAGGTCCCTATACTGCAACCAAAGACATCAATGACAATTAACTTGAGTATCTAGAATCAAATAGGATTTATTGGATCAGACATAAATGCAATGATGACGTTTATTTATTATGGACTGCGATTTTTGCAGAAAAGAGTCTGAAAAGTACAAATCATTTTATTCTCCGTCAGGAACGGACCCACGCGAATATCATGTATGTGAAAACTGTCTGAAAATCTGGCTAAGTGAGATAAAACAATGAAAATCACAAATAATGATTGTCCATATCAAAATACCGCATTGTCTAGAAAATGAAAACGTGAGAGAACTAATGATGAGAATAATTCAATATTCTATTACGTCCAGCAATTCTGAACTTATACTGTTGACCATACATATTAGTATAAAATTGAGCATAGCTCTTTGCTGCAGTAAATGTGGTAAAATTGGTTCTTAATCCATCTACAGTTGCTTTATTACCATATACATCCTCGATTTCAATTACATAATATTTTGGCAATTTCTTAAGCTGCTTCATTGTCATGTATATTATTATCAGGAAGAATGCTACTACAGTGAGAACCATAAGAACATGTTCAAAACTTTTTACAAATTCTAAGACATTATTTATAACATATTCTTCGAGCCACTTTGAGGAAATAGATAATAATCTAAGAACGATTAGTCCAACATAATCAATCACTTTATCCACCCCCAGGCGGCATCAATCGTCATATAACGATATTTCTCTTGGATCTTTAAAAGAATATCTATAGAATTGAAATCGGATTTTAAGGATTATTGAATTGAATCGATGCTTTTTCTTACTGTATCGTAATTATGTTATAGAATTTCTATTTGGAGTATCAATTTCACGAATTTCAAACAATTTATGGTTCTATTGCATTTATAAATTGAGTGAACAAAAGAAAACTATTGAGTAGAATATTGATCTTAATTCGATATTGTTTTTCTGTTCTATTCGGCTCCTTTTACCAGATCAATTGCTTCTACTAGCTTGGCATCTGTAGCATTAATGTGCGTATCAAGACCTGATGGATCAGCTTTGTCTTTGATCAACTCACGCAAGTCTTCTCGCATCATGTGTTCAAGATCCTCCATGAAACTATGTGATCCTTTTTCTTCAAGTACGTCTTCTACATATTCGAAATTATCTAGATATGCCGTATCTGCTAGTTCTTCGGCTCCTGTAAAGTTGCCGTTCCTATACTCAACTGATGTTTGATTAAGTAGCATTCTGGCATTTTCCAAGTAGTTGACAAATTTGTTCGATTCTTCGTCATCTTGAGCTGTCTCATTTTCTTGTCCAAATCCGTACTTTAGATGAGAAAATGATGCTGGCACCAAAATAGCAGCTATTAGTACGGTCCATTGTAAACTGAGATTGATTTTTTTCATTTGTTAGGTCCCCCTAATTACATTTTATGAGATATTTAAACAATCCTGAGAAAATATTCCGCACTGAACCCAGTTAACTCAACAATATTTGGTTTTGGAAAATTCTAATACTTTTTATTGTCAAAACAAAAAAAAGACTATTAGGGAAAGATTGAAAATATTTAACTCGATGAACCGAGTTTTTAGGACTGTTTTTTCAAATCCAATACACATTGCCATAGGATCTATAACGGGCATAGTTTTTTGGGTAGTAACAAACATGTTTGATAATATTTTGTTTTTTTCACCTTTTTTGGCGTTTTATGTACCAAGCGACATGCTTGGACTGTTTTTGTTGTCTTGCATTAATGCAATTCTGGTTGGCATTTTGGTAAACTTTAGTCTTCATATAATAAGAAACTTGAAATTAAAGATAAGTAGATCTGCACTATCCGGCACAACAATTAGCATAATTTCGAGTACATGTGTCAGCTGTTCAACTTTCGCATTTACAATTGCTTCAACTTTCGGAGCACTGGGATTTGCTGTAGCTGATTTTTTGGCAGCAAATCAAACCATAATAAGAGAAATCTCTACACTTATTTTGTCATTTGCGGTTATTGCTAATTACATAAAGATTAGAAACAGTTGTGAATTAACTTATTGGTATCAAATCGACGACAGATCCACCCAGGAATAATTGTATTTATCAGCAGTAATTAGCGAGTGATAAGCATTAAATCGATGCTAAACCATATCGAACAATGGAAAAAAATCATAAAAAGAAATAGGGAGGATTCTAGTTTCAGTACTGTTATTATCACTTGTTGCGGTATATCGTCTTAATAGGTAATAGATAACCTATTTATCCTGTCATGTTACCAGTTATATTACCGGTCATTCCTGTCATGTTATCTCCCATGCTAGTCATGTTACCTGTCATTTCACTCATGTTTTCAGCAAACACAAGAGTACCAATTGCTGGTACTAGTAACATTCCAAGAGCAAAGGTGATTGCTAATGACAAAACAAAAAATGTAGCCATTTTCATATGAAACAATACTACTTTAAATTTTTATTGAAATTTTTGAAATAGAAAAACCATATAAAGTAACAAAATAATTAATAAATTCCTGATGAATTACATATTTTCATTCGATTTATAAAAATATCTAGAAAGATTGAATTATCCAAATAGCAAGACGAATTAAGATATTATCAAGTTACAACAATAATGTGATTGATATTTTTATTCATAGTGGAAATTAGTACGAAAAATCGTTGCGTCCTGAGGATAATGATTCAAATTCTTGAATCTACTCTCCAGGATAAGCTTATTGATTTATATATTTAACAAGACGTATGTATGTGGAAAATGAATTCAATTTTTAGCTTTGGTTTATTGCCTATCAGAATTATGGCTGGTATTGTATTTATCGCCCACGGTATACCAAAATTTTACGATACGTCTGGTGGATATAGTTTTTTTCAATCAATTAATTTACCACCTGAACTGTTCATTCCAATTGCACTCCTTGAGGTGATAGGAGGTTTAGCTATCTTATTTGGGATACTGACTAGAGTTGCTTCCGCATTGTTTATTATAGAAATGATTGGGGCAATAGTAACTGCAAAATTATCTAAAGGATTTGTTGGTGGATACGAATTTGAATTGCTTCTGATTTCTATTTGCCTTACATTAGTCGTTCTAGGTCCGGGAAAAATATCGATTGAAAATTACCTCTTAAAAAGAGAAATTTTTCCTAAAGGGAAACAGTTGCATCGAAAAACTACTGGTACAGAAATTAATTAGATGCTGTAGGTTTTATCTAGATTTCACAATCTATCCTTTCATATCTTAATCAACATGACAGAAGAATCTAATGTATTGAAAAAAGGAACTAAACAAGAATTTGGTATGTTACTATTTGAAATGTTGAATATTGTTATGCATTCATCATGATGAGGATAAACCCCACTTTTCGCGTACCCTTTCTTCGACTTTTGAAAAAACAAATCTATCAAATATCAATCCAACAGCAAATATTACAATCATAGTTGCAATTATTTGACTCATGTTGGAAAACTCTCTTCCTATTGCCAGAATATAACCCAGTCCTACTCCAGTTGTTATCAGCATTTCTGCACCAACTAATGCATGCCAAGCAAAAGACCATGTTTGTCTTAGACCCATTATTAAAGAAGGTGCCGAGGCAGGAACCATGACATGCCTAAATAATAGGAAGCCGCCAGCTCCCATGTTACGTGCAGCATGAAGATATATCGGTGGTATGTTTCTAATAGCACCATAAGTTGAATTCATTACTGAGAATACGGAATTCATTACAATAACGAAAAGTATTCCAAAATCATTAAATCCAATCAAAAGAATCGCAAAAGGTACCCATGCGATACTTGGGAAAGATTGAAGACCCAAAGCAAATGAACTCATTGTTTTTCCAAATTGTCTGAATCTAACCATTACGAGTCCAACACATCCACCGATTACCACAGAGATTACAAATCCAATGAATAGACGCCAGAGTGTAATTGCAATTCCCTCCATCAATGTATTTTCAGAAACCAGGTCAACAAATGACTCTGCTACCATTGCTGGAGAAGGTAGGGAAACACGCGGCCAAATTTCTAGTGAGAATACAATTTGCCAAATAATTAGAAATGCAACTAGGAATAAAATTATACTCAGGATATCTTTCGTGTTAAAATCAATTTCTTTTTTTGAATTTGAGTTAGTGTCCATCTTAAAAGACCTTTTGATTGGTCGCTCCCATAAGAGAAATGCTATTCATAATAAAATTCAAGTGATTGGATCACCATGCCACACAGATTTTGATTTTTATTGGCACAATGGAAATATAAATGGTTTCAATTGCGAGACTATAGTTAATTAATTGTGATTCCAATGTCGAGTAATTTTCTATTCAATAAAAATGAATTGTGTTGTTCATTGATACCTAACTTGGAATCTCCATTAGAGCTTGTTTTATGGCGCCTTCAAAAACAGAGTAAGGTTGAGCTCCTACAATTTTTAATGGGGGTTTTCCTTCAATGATAAGGATGAATGTGGGAGTGCTTGTTAATCCTATGCTACGTGCTAAATTATCGTTTGTGGCTACTAAACTTTCATATTTTTTCGAATCAAGACATGTCGAAAATTTGTCTACATCAGTAACACCTGCGTATACTGCAAATTGAGTTAAACTATTTTTTGATACCCAATCAGTATTCTCACCTTTTGAATTCCTATATACCTCGTCATGATATTGCCAATATTTCCCCTGTTCTGCAGCACAATAAGATCCGATGGCTGCAAGAGTCGATAACCTGTCTGTTGGCCTGTCATTTATGACAAAATCTTTGAACAAAAGGTTAATCATTCCCGTATTAACATAATTATTTACAATTAGATCCTTTGTATCTCTGTGAAATCTTGCACAATATTGACACTGATAATCGCCAAATTCCAGTAACGTGATATTCGATTTAGAAGTCCCCAGCGCAGATGCGTTTTGAACTATTGGCTGAAGAAGGGTATTCATAAGTTGTTCAGGCTCTTCTTTATTTTGTGGTGTTGTGTTTTGTCCCATAGTCAAAAACGCAGTTACCGAACCCCCAACTAATACTACACCAAATACCACCGCCCACGTTAGAGATTTCTTTTTAATTCCCTTGGAATTTGATTTCCTGACCTTTCGCTTCAATATCCTATTCATGATTTGAGTAGCATAAAAACCATAGTAAGCAAACAGTTCATGTTTAAACCGAAGGCATTGCCTTATTTAATTCTGAGAACTATTTATCGTATCCCAGCATTTTCTGCATAACTGTCCATCAATTTTCCATTGAGGTTTTGGATTATACCTTATGAAGCCAATTTTTTTTCCACATTTTATACAAAAATTTACTTTTGTTTGATAATCTTGTTCTTTTTGGTTATAGCATTTTTCACATAGGAAAACATCATTTTCCAGACCCCACTGCCATCTTGCTTTCTTTTTTTTCTCTTGGTCCACAACTTTATGACATATGAAGCATTGGTTTTGCTTTTTAGTAAGTTGTTCTTCTTCCTCTTTCTGTTTAATATAAAATTCCTTTGCAGTTTTCATATGACAGTCACTACAAAGATAGCCTGTAATATTCCAGGATTTTTCTGGTTTGTATTTAAACTTAAGATCCCTGTTACATAAAGTACATGACTGAGGTTTCCTAAACTGCAAGCATTATTTTTTCTAGTATCTTGTAAAAAAATGTATCTTTACTTTTGCATTTTGTATTAGTTAATTTTAGAATAGGCTGAAACTTATTTGATCAACCGCTAAATGATATGATTTCCCTCTTTCCATATTTTGTGAATAAATCATCATACCTACCCAACTTTGCTGAACGCAAGTTACCATTATCATCGTACATCCTGACAAAATTTGCTCGCATTGCAACATTGCCGCTTGAATCAAAGAATCTCACGCTATATCCATTCATTCCACTTTCTCTAATTTCTGTTACAAACTTTGCAGTTTTCACATTATCTAGGTTTAGATGTATATGCCAAGATTTATCTTCGTTACCTATAGTCATCCATTTGTCTTTTATACGTACAGGTAACCCTCGCTCAATTCTAACTTCACAAATCCCACTTCCACTATTTACTGATAACATAATATCTTCAATATCCAGTATGTCGGAAACCAGTTCATTGACAAGACGGTGAGACATTCATGAATATTTTCTAACCAGTTCAATAAAAATATGAGGTCGGAATTTTAAATAAAATTGAATTCGCTTGATACATACAACAATAACAGTTCCGATTATCATTTGGATAAATTTTCTTTGGAATAACTAAGGTAAGTCATATTCTTATATTTTGTATTGTTAAGTACTCCTACCTTACTCGATTCTTGACAGATGGCTGGTAGATTTTTATCACATCTTCATATCCACCGGCCAATTTCATCAGTCCCGCCCCTAAATGAATATTCTGTTCTGTATCCTCATTAGTGGAATAGATTCTGTCATCAGATTGTTTATGCTATTATATTATGGAATCAAGTCTATTGGAGATATTAGTTTTAACTTTAATCTAAATCAAAATGAGTAGTAAAAATGATAAAAATAATGTTTTTTATATGATAATCATGATAACCCTTCTGATATATATTGTCTGAGAAGCATTCTGGAATAAAATCACCCGGTGAATATGAATGGCAGGTTACTGAGAAAGTCAGGGAAACACACGATACCTATACTTACTCTCTAAAGCCTAGTTCTTCCTCACAGAGATTTAATTTTGGCATAGGCCAATTTGTGACTTTGAGTGCTATGCTCAAGAGGCCCATAGCATCAGGAGCTTTTGAGGAAAGCGTTGTTAATCGAGCATATTCAATTGCATCGTCACCAACGAGAGACTACCTAGAACTTACAATCAAGGAAGAAAAACCGTATGGCTATATTAATCCCGTTACGAAAAAATCAGATGCCTTTGCCGCTTATTTTAACCAGCAGGTGAAGATTGGAGATAAAATCGTGTTAAGACTAAATCCATCTAAAGAACATTTCTTGTCGAAAGTGGACAGCGGAATTGAGAAGAACATAGCTTATTGGTCTGGTGCAAATGGAGCACAATCTGCAAGATGCCTGATTCAATATATGGAGGACAATAAGGATTCTGGACACAGTCTTATACTATTCTACAGTAACACTAAATTATCTATAGAGAGTGAGAACGACCAGACCAGTAATACTAAACAACATCCTGTTGAAACCCTGAATGTAATCTACTATAATTGGTTAATAGACGCCGCAAAAAAACTTGACAATCTGAAAGTTGTATTTACCTTCACGAGGGAACAAGAGATTCCTGAGGAATCCAAGGATTCGAGTGTTATTTTTAGGAAAGGAAGATTCTTCTTAAATCCCGATGGTTCCCCAGAAAGAACATTATCGAAATACTGTAACAATATTGAAACTACATTCAACCCTGTTTGTGGTAGTAGCGCATTCATAAACGGCACAGTAAGATTGCCGGATGGTAAGTTAGATAAAGGGAAGGGAATTTTACAATATTTGATAGAGCTTGAAGGGATAAGACCAGAAAAGACCGATAAAGAGCAGTTTTACTTACAACAGGTTAGCGCAGACTAGTGAAATAGATGGATAATTACATCAAATTACCCCAGAAATTTTTTGAAATTTTACCCTCAAGTAGATGATGAGTAAATTTGATAGATGATTATTGAATAAATTATATGAAGATTTAACTATAAAATATTGTGCCAACAGTTAATTGTATTATCTTTTAGAGGATATCTACATATGAATTTAAAGAAGGAAATGTCAAGTGCCGTCATTTTTCTTGCGGCATCTATCATCTTTCTATCGTCAGCTACAATGGCAAATAATGTATTTGCACAAACCGAAGGCGAAGAAGAAGAAGGATCAACTTCAACCTCAACTGGCACTAACTACGAAAATTTCCAGAATTGTCTGTCCGATGCCAACGGTCAATACGGTGCTCCAACTGGTGATCAGATAGTACACTGTTTAGTACAAAGTGGTTATGTTCAGGGAAGTTCCAGTACAAGTAACGCCGCAGATACAGAGAACGAAAATGAAAATACGCAAGTGAGTGTAGCAGGTGATGAAAATCATGATGACCAAACTGAAAATGTGCAAGTGAGTGTAGTAGGTGATAAAGACGCTCATGATGACGATCATGATGACCAAGATGAAGATGAAGATGAAGACGAAGATGAAGATGAAGACGATGACCAAGATGAAGATGAAGATGAAGATGAAGATGAAGATGAAGACGAAGAATAGATCTACAAT
>Ga0233418_10000220_pt1 | contig 11959 bp, 6 predicted proteins | sample Sediment_Towuti__FD_189021 | JGI IMG/M metagenome (GOLD analysis project Ga0233418, IMG submission 189021) | Sediment microbial communities from Lake Towuti, South Sulawesi, Indonesia - Sediment_Towuti_2014_1_MG | ecosystem: Environmental > Aquatic > Freshwater > Lake > Sediment | place... | reverse complement strand
TCGCGGATCTTCCACGGGCGCTCGCCGTCGGTCCTCGCGAGCAGCGTCCCGAGGTCCTGCTCGGCCCTCTGGAGCTCCTCCCCCGAGACCTCGAGGGTACGGCCCGACCCGAGCGCGGCCTCCGCGGCGGCCTGACCTGCGCGACGGCCGAAGGTGATCGTCTCCATGAGCGAGTTCCCGCCGAGGCGGTTCGCGCCGTGCACCGACACGCACGCCACCTCGCCGGCTGCGTAGAGCCCCTCCAGCTCGGTCGCGCCACGGTTGTCGGTCGCGACGCCACCCATGTGGTAATGCGCGCCGGGACGCACGGGGATCGGGTCGTAGATCGGGTCGACCCCGGCGAACGTCATCGCGAGCTCGCGCGAGCCGGGAAGGCGGGTCAGGATGCGCTCCGGGCCGAGGTGTCGGAGATCGAGCAGCACCGAGCCGTTGACGCCCCGCCCCGCCTCGATCTCCTTCGTCTCCGAGCGGGAGACGACGTCGCGCGAGGCGAGCTCGAGCGCGTTCGGCGCGTAGCGGGCCATGAACCGCTCGCCGTCGCGGTTGATCAGGTACCCGCCCTCGCCGCGACAGCCCTCCGTGATGAGGACGCCGCTCGGGAAGAGCGTCGTCGGGTGGAACTGCATGAACTCCATGTCCTTGAGCGGCAGCCCCGCGCGGAGCGCCATCGCCATGCCGTCTCCGTTGCAGGCGTACGCGTTCGTCGTCGCCCGGTAGATGCGGCCCATGCCGCCCGTCGCCAGCACGATCGACTCACCCGCGACGAGCTTCAGCCCGCCCTCGACGAGGTCCCAGCAGACGACGCCCACGCAGCGGCCGTCCTCGATCGCGAGCCTCCAGGCGAAGTACTCCTCGTGCACGCGCATCGGGCCCTGCTCCATCCGCTTCATCACCTGCTCGTACAGCACGTGGATCAGGACGTGGCCGGTGATGTCCGCGGAGTAGACGGTGCGCGGCGAGCCGGCGGCGCCGAAAGGGCGCTGAGCCAGCTTCCCCTCCTCGTTGCGCGAGAAGACGCAGCCCCAGTGCTCGAGCTGGTAGATGTCACCGGGCGCCTCGTGGGCGAGGATCTCGATCGCGTCCTGGTCGCCGAGGTAGTCGGAGCCCTTGACCGTGTCGAACGCGTGCTGCTCCGGGCTGTCCTCGGCGGTGTTTCCGAGCGCCGCGTTGATGCCCCCTTCAGCGGCGCCGGAATGGCTCCGCGTGGGATGGAGCTTCGAGACGACGCCGACGGTGGCGCCCGTGTCGTAGGCCTCGATCGCCGCCCGCATCCCCGCGCAGCCGGCGCCGACGACGACCACGTCGTAGCTGGCGTCCATCCTCGGCGGACGCTACCTGATCGTCGCCGCCGATCGGGCCGTGACCGCGCGCCGCCCGGAACGGGCTACGGAGTCGTCACCGAGAGCCGCACGAGCCCGGGCGCGCCCCGCTGGGTGACCCGCACGTACAGCGTCCGCTGCCCGCAGACCGTGGTCGAGAGCGTCTTCGAGCGCTGCCCGAACCACTGTCCCTTCCGGATCACGGCACGCCGATCCGGCCCCAGGAGGGCGACCTCCTGGAGGCCGTTCCGCGGAAGCACGGCGGTCACGCGCATCTCCCCGTCGAGCGGTGTGCGCAGAGGGATGAGCCAGACCTTCGTCTTCGCGCCGAAGACCTTCCGAAACGCGACCGGCGTGCCCTGGGCCCAAGGCTCGAGCACGTCCTGCTCCGCGGCCTGGAGGGCGGCGTCGCCAGGGTAGAAGCCCGGGTCGATGATCTGCCAGTTGGCGGTCGTGATCCCGGCCTTGCGCTCGTCCATGAGCCGGTACACCTCGGACCAGGCCTCGCCTGGGTTCCTCGAGTAGTTCGTCCCCTCGTCGCCCGGGAACGCCTCTCTCCGGGCGACGCGGCCGCAGACGCCGACGGCGCTCGCCCACCACTTGGGCCCCCAGTCGATCGCCGTCCAGGGGTCGTTCGACCGGTGGAGCGCGATGTGGTGGCCGTACTCGTGGCGGACGACCTCCTCCGCGGTCGTCCCGTCGGCGATCGGCTCCGCCATGGAGACGAGCTCGTTGCGCAGGTAGCAACCCAGGGTCCGGGGGCCGCAGATCTGCTGCACCTCGGCGAGCGGCGCGATGTACGACGTCAGCTGCTCGAGCTCGGACCCGTGCGTCAAGCTCGCGAGGAACTCCGCCCACTGCTCGGGCGTGGCCGTCTCGACGGGGAGCGTGTCGGAGACGAAGACCCGCACCACTTGTCCCGCCGCGGTCGTAACGGGGCCGCCGCGCCAGGAGACGGTGGCGAGCGCCGACCGGCTCGACGCGAGCGAGACGGCGGGCCGCGCGGCGAGGGTCGAGCGCGCCGAAGGCGAAGGCAGCGCGGCCGCTGGACGCCCTCCACGCGCGCCCGCCCCGAGCGCCAGACCCGCGACCGCAACCGAGAGCGCGATCAGCGCGAGGAGCCGTGTGCGCGCCATCCGGCTCTTATAGCCCGCGGCCCCTAAGAGCCGGGTAAGAAGGGTGTTAACGGTCAGATCAGCGGCCCGGCGGCGGCGATCTCGGGAGCGACGTCGGCGAAGCGCCCGAAGTTCCGGCGGAACATCATCGCGAGCTCGCGAGCCCTTGTGTCGTATCCCTCCGGATCCGCCCAGGTCGAGCGCGGGTCCAGGAGCGAGCGGTCCACGCCCGGCACCTCGACCGGAACCTCGAGCCCGAAGACCTCGTCGACGCGGTACTCGAGGCTGTCGAGCTTCCCGGAGAGCGCCGCGTGCAGGAGGTCCCGGGTCGCCTGGATCGGCATGCGCCGGCCGACGCCGTACGGCCCGCCGGTCCACCCGGTGTTGACGAGCCAGACCTCCACATGCGGGTGCTCTTCGAGCTTCCGACCGAGGAGCCCGGCGTAGACGGCGGGAGCCTGTGGGAGGAAGGGAGCTCCGAAGCACGTCGAGAAGGTCGGCTGTGGCTCGACCACGCCGATCTCCGTCCCCGCGAGCTTGGAGGTGAACCCCGACAGGAACCAGTACAGCGCCTGCTCGCGCGTCAGACGCGCCAGCGGCGGGAGGATCCCGAACGCGTCGGCCGTGAGGAAGACGACCGCGCTCGGATGCCCCGCCTGCTTCGCCGGAAGCGCATTGTGGATCTGCTCGAGCTTGTAGGCGGCGCGCGTGTTCTCCGTCTTCGAGTCGTCGTCGAGGTCGAGCATGCCCCGGTCGTCGATGACGACGTTCTCGAGGACCGTCCCGAACGTGCGCGTCGTGCGGAAGATCTCCGGCTCCGCCTCCGCGGAGAGCCGGATGACCTTCGCGTAGCAGCCCCCCTCGATGTTGAAGACGCCCTCGTCTCCCCAGCCGTGCTCGTCGTCGCCGATCAGGTGACGCTCAGGGTCTGCCGAGAGGGTCGTCTTCCCGGTGCCCGAGAGCCCGAAGAAGACCGCGACCTTGTCCTTCGGGCCGAGGTTCGCCGAGCAGTGCATGGGGAAGACGCCCTCGAGCGGGAGCCTGTCGTTCATGAGCGTGAAGATCGACTTCTTGATCTCTCCGGCGTAGTACGTCCCGCCGATGACGACCTCCGCCTTCGTCGGGTGCAGGCAGACGAACGTCCCGCTGCGCGTCCCGTCCTCCCCCGGCACGGCGGACACGGAGGGCGCGTGGAGGACGAGCGCCCGCGGAGTCATCGCCGCGAGCTCGTCCTCCGTCGGCTCGATGAAGAGCGTCTTGGCGAAAAGGGCGTGCCACGGGCTCTCGGTCACGACGCGCACGGTGATCCGATGGGCGGGGTCAGCGCCCGCGAACGCGTCCACGACGTACACGTCGCCCTCTGCGAGCCGCGCGGCGACCTTCTCGCGCAGGCGCTCGAAGCTCTCCTCCGAGATCTCGGCGTTCACGTCGCCCCACCAGATGCGATCCTCGGAGCCGGGCTCGCGCACGACGAACTTGTCCTTCGGCGAGCGCCCGGTATGGGCTCCGGTGTCGACCACGAGAGGGCCGCCCTCGGCCAGCAGGGCATCGCCGCGGGCGATCGCGTGCAGGTAGAGCTGGGACGTCGTCGGGTGCCAGTGGATCCGGCCTCGAACGCCGTCGATCCCGTGTGCCGCGAGCGATCCCGCCTCGGGAACCGTCGCCGTCATGCGCGCTCTCTCGTTCTCATCGCCGAGACTGACAATGGTACGCCCCTGACCTGGGCCTCGCCGCGCGTTCGGACTCACCGGCGGCGGCTCGCATATGCTCCCGCGCACCGCCGGATCAGGGACCGCCAACGAAGGACGAGGCTTGGAGACACGCGAGACCGTCGCCGCGCTCATGCCCCGACTGAAGGAGGAGCTCGCGGCGCTCGTCGCGATCCCGTCGATCTCGGCGCTCGGGTATCCGCAAGAGACCCGACCGGCGCCGCTCGAGGCCCACGATCTCGTGGCCGAGCAGCTCCGGGAGCTCGGCGTCGAGCTCGAGAGGCTCGAGCTCCCCGACACGGCGCCCGTGATCCTGGGGTCGATTCCGGCTCCCGAGGGAGCGCCCACGGTGCTCCTCTACGGGCACTACGACGTCGTCCCCGTCGGGGACGAGTCGAAGTGGGAGTCGCCCCCGTTCGAGGCGACCGAGCGCGACGGGGCCGTGTACGGACGAGGGGCGGCCGACTCGAAGTCGAACATCCTCATGCACGTCGGCGCACTCCGTGCGTGGGAGGGCGGGCCGCCCGTCGGCATCAAGATCGTCGTCGAGGGCCAGGAAGAGACCGGCAGCGCGTTCACGACCTTCCCCCCGACACGACCGGAGCTGTTCGCCGCCGACGCCATGGTGATCGGCGACATGGGGAGCATCCGCCCCGGCGTGCCGACGCTCACGATCGGCCTCCGCGGCATGGCCGTCGTGACGGTTCGGGTGCGCACGCTCGCGGGGCCGAAGCACTCCGGCCAGTTCGGCGGGGCCGCGCCCGACTCGCTCATCACGCTGCTGCACGCCCTCGCATCGACGCACGACGCGAACGGCGACGTCATCGTGGACGGCTTGCGACGCGAGGAGTGGACGGGGGCCTCGTTCTCGGACGAGGAGTTCCGCGAGCTCGCGGAGATCGAGCCGGGCCTGCCGCTCTTCGGGACGGGCGGGCTTGGCGAGCGGCTCTGGTCCGGGCCCGCGCTCACCGTGACGGGAATCGACGTGCTGCCGGTCGATCAGGCGGTCAACGCGGTCGTGCCCACCGCGCGCGCGAAGATCAGCCTCCGCATCCATCCGGGACAGGACCCGCTCGAGGCGCAGGCGGCGCTCGTGAGCCACTTCGAGCAGCTCCGGCCGTTCGGGATCCCGCTCGAGGTCGAGGCCGCCGAGACCGGGAAGGGCTTCCTCGCCGACACCTCGGGCCCGGCGTACGACGCTGCGCGCGCCTCGCTCGCGAGCGCGTGGGGCAGCGAGACGGTGTTCGTCGCGACCGGCGGCTCGATCCCGCTCGTGAGCGCCCTGAGCGAGGCGGCGCCGAACGCGGAAATCGTCCTCATGGGCACGACCGACGGCTTCGCGAACATCCACGCTCCGAACGAGCGCGTCCTCCTCTCCGAGCTCGAGAACGCGATCGTCGCTGAAGCCGAGCTCTTCGAGCGGTACGCGGGGGCGTTCGCCCGCGAGGAGCGGTCGTGAGCTCTGAGCCCGAACCTGCCGCGAGCCCCGCCGAGCGGACCTTCATGGAGCGGATGCTCGACGCGATCGAGCGCGGGGGGAACAAGATGCCGCACCCCGCGATCCTCTTCGGGCTGCTGTGCGTGGGCGTGATCGTCCTCTCGCAGGTCCTCTACTGGTTCGACATCCAGGCGACCTACCAGGTGGTGAAGCCGCCGGCCGTGCCGACGGAGGAGACGTACTACGGGGGATCGACCGAGCCGGTCGACGTCGGGCCGACCGAGCCCGTGCCACCCGAGGACTACGAGCTCGTCACGGAGACATCGGAGATCAAGGGGCTCCTCACCGCTCAAGGCATCCGCTACCTCTTCACCTCGTTCGTCTCGAACTTCAGGAACTTCGCGGCCGTCGCGATCATCCTCGTCGTGATGATCGGGGTCGGGCTCGCGGAGGCGGCCGGGCTCATCGGCTCGCTCATCCGCAAGCTCGTCGGCGTGTCCTCGAAAGGGACGCTCACCTTCATCATCGTGCTGCTCGGGATCCTCTCGAGCGTCGCCTCCGACGCGGGCTACCTCGTCCTCATCCCGCTGGGAGCCGCGGCCTTCAAGAGCGTCGGTCGCAACCCGCTCGCCGGGATGGCGGCCGCATTCGCAGGGGTCGCCGCCGGCTTCGGCGTGAACTTCCTCATCACGCCGCTCGACGGGGTGCTCACGGAGATCACGAACGACTCGCTCCCGGCCGGGAGCGAGGACCTCGGAATCGACCTCGCGGCGAACCTCTACTTCGGCATCGGGTCGACGATCTTCATCGCGTTCGTCCTCACCTTCGTCAGCTCGCGCATGGTCGAGAATCGGCTCGGCGACTGGGACCCGTCCCAGCAGAGCGAGGGGTGGGCGATGGAAGAGGAGACGCCCGAGATCTCGCCGGAGGCCGACTCGCGAGGCTTACGCCTCGCGGGGCTCGGCGCGCTGGCCGTGATCGTCGGCGTCACGCTGCTCACGGTCTTCCCGAACGCGCCGCTCCGCAACCCGGAGACCGGGGACATCATCGGCGACTCGCCGTTCATGGACAGCCTGATCGTGATCATCACGCTCGTCTTCTTCGCCGCCGGATACGGCTACGGGCGAGGGGCCGGGACGATCTCGGGGAGCGGCGACGTGATCGACACCATCACGAAGTCGTGGGCGGGGCTCGCGGGCCTGCTCTTCCTCTTCCTCCTGATCGCGCAGTTCATCGCCTACTTCAACTACTCGAACATCGCCGAGGTGCTCGCGGTCAAGCTCGGCGACGCCCTCGAGTCGGCGGACATCGGCGCCGTCTGGCTCCTCGTCGGCGTGATCGTCCTCTCGATCCTCGTCAACCTGATCATCCCGCAATCGATCGCGAAGTGGGCCCTGCTCGCGCCGATCTTCATCCCGCTCTTCATCCGCCTCGACGTCGCACCGCAGACCGTCCTTGCCGCGTATCGCGTCGGCGACTCGCCGACGAACGTGATCACGCCGCTCATGGCGTACTTCCCGCTGATCGTCGTCTTCGCGCAGCGCTACCGGAAGGACGCGGGCATCGGAACCATCGTGTCGATGATGCTTCCCTACGTGGTCGTCCTGTCGATCGCGTGGACGCTGTTCTTCGTCGCCTGGTACCTGCTCGGGATCCCGCTCGGGCCCGGTTCGCCGGTACACACCGACTAGCGACGGCGCCGAGTCGTTCGACGGCATGCAGCAGTTCGTCTCCACCGGTCGGCTGCCCTCCCCGGAGCAAGTGGCGGCGCTCGTGGACGAGGCGTACGAGCGGTTCACGCGTGTCGAGGACGGCCGCGTTTCGGATGTCTACCCCGCGCTCCGAGAGGTGTCCGCCGATCTCTTCGGGATCTGCGTCGTCGGCGTGAGCGGGCGGAGCCATGCCGCGGGGGACGCCGACGTCGAGCTCGCGATCATGAGCGTCGCGAAGCCCTTCGTGTTCGCGCTCGTGTGTGACGCGATCGGGCCCGAAGACGCCAGGCACGTCGTCGGAGTCAATGCGACGGGGCTGCCGTTCAACTCGCTCGAGGCGATCGAGCGGTCGCAGGACGGGCGCACCAACCCGATGGTGAACCCGGGGGCGATCGCGACGACGAGCCTCGCGCCCGGCAACACGCTGGAGGACCGCTCGATGTTCATCGCCGACGGCCTCTCTCGGTTCGCCGGGCGACGCCTCGCGCTCGACGAGGACGTGTATCGCTCCGCCTCCGCCACGAACGTCGTCAACCGCGAGCTGACTCTGGCGCTCGCCGAGCGCGGGAGGATCGTCGGCGATCCGTCCGAGGCGCTCGACCTCTACACGCGCCAGAGCTCGCCGTCGGTCACGACACGCGATCTCGCGACGATGGGCGCCACGCTCGCCGACGGCGGCGTCAACCCGATCACCGGCGAGCGAGTGGTCGACGAGGAGTCGTGCCGCCATACGCTCGCGGTCATGGCCACGGCGGGCCTCTACGAGACCTCCGGGGACTGGCTCTACGACGTCGGGCTCCCGGGCAAGAGCGGCATCGGTGGAGGAGTCGTCACCGTGTCCCCGGGGAAGGGCGGGCTCGGGACCTTCTCTCCGCGCCTCGACGACGCGGGGAACAGCGTGCGCGGGCAGCTCACGACCCGGTTCCTGTCGAGGGCGCTCGGACTCGATCTCTTCGCCTCGCAGCGGCCCGCGTAGCCTCGTGTCCGCACGGAACCGGAGAATGCGCCGCATGCTCCGTGGCGTCCCTGTCGTGATCCTCGCCGCGACTGCGCTGATCGTGGCGCCGACCGCCGCGGCCGACCTCGCCGACGAGCGCGCCCTCGCGGAGCGGCACGCGCCGATCGTGCGGATCGTCGATCAGCGGGAGGAATGCGGTCGGGGCGAACCGTTCGTCCCGACCGACGTCGACCTCCTCTTCGACGAGCCGACGGTCGCGCTCCGCGGCCCGTGGAATCCCACCGATCTCGTGAAGATCGCACCTTCCGCCACGGACCTCGTGAACCGGTTCGAGTACCACCTCGACTTCCCCGGCGACGCCCTCGACGCCGGCTGCGACTACGAGCGCTGGGCGAAGCGCCTGACCGCCGGGGCGGAGCCCGTCGTCTACGCGCACGTCGTCTCTCAGCCGGATCGCCCTGGCAAGGTCGCGCTCCAGTACTGGCTCTTCTACCCGTTCAACGACTTCAACAACACCCACGAGGGCGACTGGGAGATGATCCAGCTGAACTTCGCAGCGAAGGACGCGGCAGACGCGCTCGGACGCGATCCCGTCGAGATCGGCTACAGCGCGCACGAGGGAGCGACCGTCTCGTCCTGGGAGGACGACAAGCTCGAGACAGTCGACGGGACGCGGCCGGTGATCTACCCCGCCGCGGGATCGCACGCGAACAAGTACAGCGCCGCGCTCTGGCTCGGGAGCTCGGCCGAGGCGGGCGTGGGCTGCGACGACACCCGCGGCCCGCATCGCGAGCTCGAGCCCCGCGTCGAGACGATTCCCAGCGATCCCGACGCCGCTCGAGAGGCATATCCGTGGATCGCCTTCGAGGGGCGCTGGGGCGAGCTCCAGAAGGCGTTCTTCAACGGGCCGACCGGCCCCAACCAGAAGCGGCAGTGGACCGAGCCGATCAGCTGGTCGGAGGGCTGGAGCGACCGCAGCTACGCCATCCCGACCGGTGGGCTGTTCGGCACGAACGCGACCGACTTCTTCTGCGCCTCGGTCGAGCGGGGATCCTCGCTGCTCATCCGGCTTCTGCGGAACCCGCTGCCGACCCTGATCCTCATCGGCATCCTCCTGGGGCTCGTGATCTTCGCGGCGGTGAAGGCGACGTGGACGCCGGTCGCGCCGCTGCGGGTCGCGCGGCGGCGCTCCTGGGGGCAGATTCTCTCCGCGTCGGCTCGGATGTACGTGAAGCGCCCCGTCCTCTTCATCGGGCTCGGCGTCCTTCTGATCCCGATCGCGTTCGTCATCACGTTCCTCCAGTGGTTCCTCCTGCAGGGGATCGACCTCGTCGGCGTGGTGACGGGCGAGGCCGCCGGCACCTGGGCCTTCCTGTCCACGGTGATCGGCGTAGCGTTCGCGCTACTCGGCCTCAACCTCGTCCAGGCTGCGACGGCGTGCGCGCTCGTCGAGGTCGACGAGGGGCGCTCGATCGGCGCAGTGAGCGCGTACCGCCTGGCGCTCCGGCGGATCCGTCCCCTGCTCGGAGCGCTCGGGATCTACGTCGCCACGCTCGTCGTCCTCACGTCGAGCTTCTTCCTGTTCCCGCTCGCCGTGTGGTTGGCCATCCGCTGGGCTCTGGCTGCTCCGGTCGTCGTGCTCGAGAGCGAGAAGGCCGTTCCCTCGTTGCGGCGAAGCCGCGAGCTCGTCGAGCACCGGTGGATCCGAGTCTTCTCGCTCGTGGGCGTGAGCGGCGCGATCGCGCTCATGGCCGGACCGCTCCTCGGCGCGATCCTCATCTTCCTCACGGAGACCCCGCTCGGCACGCTGAACATCGTCGCCGGCGTCGTGTACGCGCTCTCCATGCCATTCGTCGCGCTGGTCACCGCGTACGTCTACTTCGACGCCCGCGCACGCGTGGAGCTCGAGCCCGTCGAGACGGTAACGGAGCTGCCTGCGGAGATCTCGCTGGGCACGTCGTGAGCTCGTAGGTGGGAGCGACTGCCCCGCTCTGGGGCTTCGCAGCGCTCCGCTGGCTCCAGCGCAACCGCTACCTCTAGATGGCTAGACGGGCTCGGCCTCGAGCGGCCGATCGCCCGCGACGAGCTCGGCGAAGCGCCCTCCCCGCGTGAGGAGCTCGTCGTACGTGCCCATCTCGACGACGCGCCCTCTGTCGAGGACGACGATCTGGTCGGCATCGCGAACGGTCGAGAGACGGTGGGCGATGGCGATCGTCGTCCGGCCCTCGGAGAGCCGCTCGAGCGCCTCCTGCACGAGCCGCTCGGTCTGGGTGTCGAGCGAGGACGTGGCCTCGTCCAGCACGAGCACGGGCGGGTTCCGGAGGATCGTCCGCGCGATCGCCATCCGCTGCTTCTCGCCGCCCGAGAAGCGGTAGCCGCGCTCCCCGACGACGGTCTCGTAGCCGTCGGGCAAGGTCGCGACGAGCTCGTGGACTTGCGCTGCCCGTGCCGCCTCCTCGATCTCATCGTCGGTGGCGTCCGGCTTCGCGAAGCGGAGGTTCTCGCGGACGGTCGCGTGGAACAGGTACGTCTCCTGCGAGACGACGCCGACGGTCGCAGCAAGCGACTCGAAGGTGAGCTCGCGCGCGTCCACGCCGTCGATCGAGACGGTGCCCCGGGTGGCGTCGTAGAGCCGCGCGACGAGGTAGGCGCACGTCGTCTTCCCCGACCCCGTCTCCCCGACGAGCGCGGTCTTCGTGCCGGGCGGGACGACGAAGGAGACGTCCTCGAGCGTCCAGGCCGCGTCGTCGTACCGGAACCAGACGCTATCGAGCGCGATCTCCCCGCGCGGCTCCTCGAGCTGCTTCTGCCCCTCGACGATGTCCACCTTCTGGTCGAGGTACTCGAAGATCCGGTCGAAGAGCGCGAGCGACGACTGCACCTCGAGCTGGACGTTGAGCAAGCTCCCGATCGGGAAGAAGAGCCGCGCCTGGAGCGTCGTGAACGCGACGAGCGTCCCGATGGTGATCGTCTCGGAGCCCTGCGCGATCGTGAAGCCGGCGAACCAGTAGACGAGCGCGGGCATGATCGCGAAGGTCGTCTGGATCGAGGCCATCATCCAGCGGCCGGTCATCCGGCTCCGCACCTCGAGCTCGGCGAGCCGCCCCGACTCGAGCTCGAAGCGGCCCGCAAGATCGTCGACACGGCCCATGGTCTTCCCGAGCAGGATCCCCGAGACCGAGAGCGACTCCTGCACGATCGCCGAGACGTCCGCGAGCGACGCCTGGCGCTCGGCCGTCACCTTCTTGCGCTGCGTACCGACCCGCTTCGTGAGCCAGACGAAGAGCGGCAGCAGCGCCAGCGCGAACACCGCGAGCCGCCAGTCGAGGAGGATCATCGCGATCACCGTCGCGATCACGGTCGTCACGTTCGAGAGCACCGAGGTCGCGGTGGACGTGACGACGTTCTCGATCCCGCCGATGTCGTTCGCGATCCGGCTCTGCACCTCGCCCGTGCGGGTGCGCGTGAAGAACGCGAGCGAGAGGCGCTGCAGGTGGCGATAGACCTGCGTCCTCAGGTCGTGCATGACGCTCTGGCCCACCTGGTTCGAGAGCAGAGTGACATACACCCCAAGTGCCCCCGTGACGATCGGGATCGCGACCATCCCGGCCACGAGCACCGTCAGGAGCTCGACGTTCTCGTCGGGTATCGCGACGTCCAGCACCTCGCGGAGCAGGAACGGCGAGATCACGCCGATCCCCGCGGAGA
>Ga0233418_10000218_pt1 | contig 11984 bp, 8 predicted proteins | sample Sediment_Towuti__FD_189021 | JGI IMG/M metagenome (GOLD analysis project Ga0233418, IMG submission 189021) | Sediment microbial communities from Lake Towuti, South Sulawesi, Indonesia - Sediment_Towuti_2014_1_MG | ecosystem: Environmental > Aquatic > Freshwater > Lake > Sediment | place... | reverse complement strand
CAGGTGTCTTCCCCTGGACGGCTCGCTCCAGAGGCTCCTTTACTAGCAGACCGGATACGGGATCAGTCGAGCTAGCGGTCGAACTAAGACCGTCATCACGCCCAGCGGCAGCAACCAGTCGGAAACCCTGTTGCTCAGGTACTGCCACATACACAAACTGGGCACCCACCAGGCGATACGCAAACTCGGACACATTGCGCACGATGCGTTGATAATCCAGCTCTGAGGCCAGTGCCCGTCCAATCACCTGGATGGCCTCGGCGTGCAGCCGTCCGTCCTCCGCCTCCTGGTAGAGCCGTGCGTTTTCAAGGGCGATCGCGGCTTGATTGGCCAGGGCCTGGCATAGTGTCACATCCTCGGGCGTGAACCGATAGCGACGGTCATTGCCCAGGTATATTTCCATTAGGCCGATTGCCTTGTCTTTGTAAAGCATCGGCACCAAGAGGGCGCCACCCCACTGGAAAGCCCTGAGCAAATCTTTCTCGGCATCGTCGGCTTGGGGGTCATACACGTATACCGCTAGCGAAGTCCGTTCCTGCAGGACACGTGCCGTGGCCGGATAGTGTGTTAGCGGATAAGCCGCCCCCACATCGTTTCCGCTCTCAAAAGTGACCTTCACCTGGGGCGATACATAGTCAGCCAAGACGACAACAGACTCATGCTGGCGGTTCCACTCAGAAATAGCGCAGCCGTCAGCGCTGACCAATTGTGCAGTCTTCTCGGTCACTTCCGCCAGGGTTTCGTCCAGCGCGAGTGTAGATGAGATCGAGGAGATTACTTCGAGGACAGTGGAGATTTCGTGCACCGCGACACCCCCAAACCTGCACAAGTTTCCTTGAGGATGAATCACCCGCTCCATTATACCATAAGCTTACACGCGTGGCATTTCCATCGGAGGACCCTGGCCTCAGGCAGCCATGCCCAGAACAGCGAAGGCCCGCACGGGGAAAGCGGCTGCCCCTGCCGCTTTTACAGGCGCAGCTACAAAGACAAACGCCTCTCCTATCAATCTAGCCAGCCCGGTAAGATTCTCCACGATCAGGATTCCAGACCGAAGCAAGCGCGTATGTGCTGGCCGGGTAGGATCTCGCGTGCTATCAGTGACCAGTGTATCGATGCCCACCAACACCGGGTGCATGTGCATCGCCTGCCGGCGCTCGGCCATTCCCCTTGGCACGCAGGGATGGCGAAAGTATCGCTCATCGCCCCAATAGTCACTCCATCCGGTAAAGAGAAGCAGTGCCTTGCCCTCAACATCGAGCCCGGTGAGTGCTTCCATAGGCAGTGGTTTGCCAGGCTTGGCCCAGTCCCGTAGGTCCAGGAGGACTCCTGGCAGCACAAGCTTTCTTTTCTTTCAGCCTAGTCTACATCGTGGTATAATGCTTCAAGTTCCGATTCAGTTAGCTGGGAGTTCTTGGATAAGATGCTCAGAAATGTAGTCACCAAAGTGTTGGGCGATCCCAACCAAAAGATTGTCAAGAGCCTCGCGCCTCTAGTCGAGGAAGTCAGTGCGCTGGAAGCTGAAATGAAGCGCAAGACAAACGACGAGTTGCGTGTTATGATGGCCCGCTCTCGGGCCGAGATCGCCTCGAACACGGCCATCCTACGGGATGAACTGAAAGAGCGCCAGGCCGAGCTCGACGCAGCCAGCGGTGATGTGCGCCGCCGCCTCGACTTTGAGGTCGAACGCCTCGAAAAGGACTTGCTCAAGCAAGAGGCAAGCCTGATGCAACAAATCATGCCTCAGGTTTTCGCTGCTGTTCGCGAGGCGAGTGTGCGTACTACGGGCCTTCGTCACTACGACGTACAAGTAGTTGGCGGCGCAGTGCTGCACCGGGGCAGTGTTGTCGAGATGCGCACCGGCGAGGGCAAGACGCTGGTGGCCACTTTGCCAGTGGCGCTCAACGCGCTGACCGGGCGTGGCGTGCACTTGGTCACCGTCAACGATTACCTGGCCAAGCGCGATGCTCAGTGGATGGGACCCATTTACCATCTGCTTGGGCTCAGCGTAGGGGTGATTCAATCGGCAGGCACAGGGCGTCCTGACGAGGCGTCTTATCAGTTTGATCCTGACTACCAGGCGGCTGACGACCGCTTGCTCTACCTGCGGCCGGTAACCCGTCGGCAGGCGTATCACTGTGACATTACGTATGGCACCAACAACGAATTCGGCTTCGACTATCTGCGCGACAACATGGTATATGACCTGCGCCAGATGAGCCAGCGTGAGCTGCACTATGCCATCATCGATGAGGTCGACAATATCCTGATCGATGAGGCGCGTACTCCGTTGATCATCTCCGGACCGGCTGAGGAGAGTAGCGACCTGTACGCACTGTTCGCGGGCGTAGTACGCCACCTCAGGCCCAGTAGCCCGCGAAGCGTCGAGGAAAAGGAACCCGACGCCGACTATGTGGTAGATGAAAAGGCCCGCATCGTCACGCTCACCGAGGCTGGCGTTGAGAAAGTCGAGCGCGCTGTAGGCATAGATAATCTTTATGGGCCAGAACATTTGCAGAAGACTCCGTACCTGGACAATGCGTTGCGCGCCCATGTGCTCTACCACAGAGATCGCGATTACATTGTGAAAGACGGCCAGGTAATCATCGTTGACGAATTCACGGGGCGACTGATGCACGGCCGGCGTTACAGCGAAGGACTGCATCAAGCCATCGAAGCCAAAGAGAGCGTAGCAGTACAGCGCGAGAGCCTAACGTTGGCCACCATTACCTTCCAGAACTTTTTCCGCATGTACAACAAGCTGGCAGGTATGACGGGTACGGCCGCCACCGAAGCCGAAGAATTCGGCAGGATTTATGACCTGGACGTAGTGGTGCTGCCCACCCACGTGGAATACCGGGCCATGCGAGGCGACCTGCGGACAGCAGTCAGGCGCGCAGACGGGGTGGAAATTACCACCTACGAGCGGGATGAGACAGGCGAGTTGTACTGGAAACGCATCGATTATCCCGACCAGGTCTACAAGAGCCCCCCTGCCAAGTTCAAAGCGGTGACGGAAGAGATAGCCAAAGAGTTTGCTCAAGGTCGGCCAGTGCTGGTGGGCACTGTCGCCATCGAAACATCGGAGTACTTGTCCAATCTCCTGAAGCGGCGCGGCATTCCCCACCAAGTCCTGAACGCCAAACAGCATGAACGTGAGGCGCTCATCATTGCGCAGGCTGGTGTGCCCGGCGCAGTCACGATAGCCACCAACATGGCAGGTCGCGGAGTAGATATCTTGCTTGGCGGGAACCCGGAAGGAATGGCGCGCGATCAACTGCGCAAAGAGGGGATAGATCTGACCGAAATCCCCAGCCCGGCGTGGAACGAGGCGCTTGATTTGCTGAGGCACGGCCAGGACCCCACTCATAAATACCCTGATCGCTGGTCTGCCGTGCTGACCGCCAAACATGCCCTATGCATGCAGAGCCGAACCAAGGTCTTAGAGTTAGGTGGCTTGCACGTGATCGGCACTGAACGTCACGAAGCGCGCCGTATTGACAACCAGTTGCGCGGGCGTGCTGGCCGCCAGGGGGATCCTGGATCGAGTCGCTTCTATCTGTCACTCCAGGACGACCTGATGCGTCGCTTCGGAGGCCAGCGAGTAGCCAGCATCATGGAGAGCCTGGGTGTCAACGATGACATCCCCATTGAGGCTGGGCTGGTCAGCAAGTCCATTGAGAGCGCCCAAACTCGGGTTGAAGGCTATAACTTCGACATCCGTAAACACTTGCTGGAATATGATGATGTAGTCAACCAACAACGGGCAGTCATCTATGCTCAGCGTCGGCGAATTTTGTCCAGCCCCAATCTACGCAGCAACATCCTGACCATGGTGACAGACACGATCAGCCAACTGGTAGCAGGCGCCACCTCAGCGGAAGACTCCGACGAATGGGACTGGGTGACCCTGCACAATTCTGTGCGTGCCATCATGCTGCTGCCGGCCACCATGACCGCCCAGCGCTGGCAGGCGATGAATCCCGAACAAGTCGAAGACGAATTGGTCAGTCTGGCCGAACAACAATATGAGCAAAAGGAGCACGACCTGGGGGCGGAGACGATGCGCCAGTTGGAGCGAGTGGTTATGTTACGCGCCGTGGACAACCTGTGGGTGCGTCACCTGACCGACCTTGACGCCTTGCGGGAAGGGATCGGATTGCGCGCCTTCGGTCAGCAAGATCCCTTGGTCGCCTTCAAGCGCGAAGCGCACGAAATGTATGGGCAACTCCTTGAGGCCGTTCAACACGACATCGTGCACACCATCTACCGGGTCCAATTGATCAGCGCACCGCAACCTCGACAGATGCAGGCCGTGCACCCCAGCAGTGGCGGCGATGGCAGCTCTGCGCGTCAGCCGATTCGTAGTGAGAGGCGCCCAGGCCGCAATGACCCCTGTTGGTGCGGAAGCGGCAAGAAATACAAGCATTGCCATATGCTGCAGGACACAACCCGGGCACAGTCGGCCGAGGCTAAGGCTGCTACGCCATCCGCTGGCGCCAAGAGCTCAACTCGACCCCAGCGCCACCGGCGGCGTTGAATAGGTAATCGCTCTTGAGCCAACTTTCCACGCAAGTCGTGCCGCGCCCCGGCATAGGCTGGCCTTTCCCGCGCCGGCCCGCCTCACATAGGCATCTTGTGGAGGTCCTGCATGTGCTGCAGCAGCCACCCCTTGGCCTGGGTCAAGGCAGGATGCCCAGGACTTACGACAAACAGAAACCTTGCTACCTATGAAGGCATTGATTTTTTGAGGCTATGATGTTAGAATAGTTGTGCTTGATCGTCTGATTGCTGAAGCGAGTCTGTCTCGCCAAGCTTTAAGGTCCCGAGCATTCGCAGCTTTTCCTCCTTCCATAGATAGGGGGCATGGTAACGGTGGCCACAAACGGGGATGACTTTACAGCCCGCCTTATGGACGACATGGACCCTGCCTTGTTGGACTTTGTTAAGGCCAGGGTCAATTCATTTATCAAATGGGACTTGGTCCGCTTCTTCTACGAGAATCCTCACACAGCCGACACGGTTGAGAATATTGCCCGCTATACCGGCCGCAACCACGCTGCTCTGAAGCCCGAGATGGAGGAATTGATAATCAGCGGTGTGGTACAGAAGCGGGAAGTAGAAGGAACGCCTATATACTCTCTCGCGGACGATGATGAGGTGCGCGAGCTTGTTGGCCGCTTTGTGGTGGCCTGTGAAGACCGTCACTTCCGCGTCAAGGCCGTGTATCATATCATCCGTGGGATGCACTAAGTTTCACTCGTGACATGGCCACTACAACTGGGGAGGTAAATTGATGGAGCGCGTGCCGACCGGAATCAAAGGCCTGGATGAAATGTTGTTCGGTGGATTTCTCCCTCAAACGGCCAACCTGGTGGAGGGAGCGCCTGGTACCGGGAAGAGTACTATCGGTATGCAGTTTATCTATAACGGCATCGCTCAATTCAACGAAGCCGGCTTGATTATCACCTTTGAAGAGTTTCCCCAACAGTACTATCACGACGCCGCCCGGTTCGGGTGGGACTTTCGCAAGTTGGAGAAGGAGGGCAAACTCAAGGTGATTATGAGCAGCCCAGAGGTCACCCGGCTCGATGTTGAAAGTGTAGGGGGAGCGATCGAAACCAGCGTAAACGAGATGGGAGCACGCCGCGTGCTCGTTGATAGCATCAGTCATTTTGAACGCCTCACACAGGACCGAGTACAACTCCGCTCCCTCGAGTTTAGTTTCATCAACGGTCTCAAACGACAAGGCCTGACCGCCCTGCTGACCCGCGAAAGCCCAGCCTTGCTGGGCGAGACATCTGAACCAGATAGCAGCATCGCATTCATGGTAGATTCCTATCTCCTGCTGAGATACGTGGAAATCGAGAGCACTATTCACAAAGCATTGCTCCTGCTCAAGATGCGGGGCAGCGATCATGCCAAAGATATACGTCAATTCGAAATAACCGGTCAAGGAGTCGAAGTGCGGTCCAAGTTCGAAGGCCGCGAGGGGATTATGAGTGGTAGCCCACGTCGCATGGTCGACTCCTTTGTGGAAGCCTTCGTCAAACGATAGGCCTGGTTGGAGACAGCGTCAGACAATGCGTGGCGGGAGTATTGTGGCCAGCCGGGATGATCTGCCCGGGAGACCCTGCGTGAACTATGAACAACTTGCAATCGCTTCTCAGCAGCCTGTTGGCCCTCTATAGCTGGTTAGGCATTTCTGCCTTGCTTTTCTTCCTTTTTCTGATTGCGCGCTTCTTCGAGCGTAAGTCATCCCGCAAGACTTTCTACCTTGTCTTCCTGGTGCCAATCGCGCTATTCCTGATCAGCGCCTTGCGCTTCTTTGCAGTGGGTGACTTTGTAGGTGATGCCTGGGGTGATCTGGCTCGGGTTATGGGCGGATTGCTGGTCTGCGGCCTGGGTTACTTCCTGCTCCATTTGATGACTGGAGGCCAAACATGACCGCATTCTTCACCCTGCTGAGCCCCACCGGCACCATTGCCGCCATTGTGGTCCTGTACATCCTGGCTCGTCTCAGCAAGAAACTGGGCGCTGTGACGCGCATGGCCCCCTACTATCGGTGGTACTGGGTGGGCATGGCAAGCCTGTTGGTTGGGCTCATGTCGCAATTTCTGCGGATCACCGTTCTCCTGGCGGGCGAGGCCCACTACTCCTGGTTCAATGCTGCCCCGTTTTACCTGTTCACGTATCATCTACCTGTGGCGCTTGGCGTTACGATTGGGTTAGTAGTCACCTGGCGTTATTGGAGTTGGCTGCTACGTGAGCAGGATTGATGACAGTACGTGGCGCGGAGAGCACCCGGCTGACAACTACGGCAGGGACTCACCTGAGCAGGCACCTGTAGAAGCCCCCTTGAACAAGCCACACATTCCGCAATCTGACTGGCTGGCCTTGCTCGATCTCACAGACTGGGTGTATTTCAGGCTGGATGCTTCCGGCCGCATAACTCAAGCCAGCCAACGCCTGGCACTGCTGCTGTCGGCTACCGCTGAGGAACTGCTGGGCGTGCCTCTAGTCGCCCTCCTGACGCCACCACACGATAGGCGGCTGATCGACTTCGTGGCCCGCTCAGCTGCACCTGCAACTAGAAAGATCAGGACAGATCCATTGCGCCTGGCCTCGTCCCTGCGGATTCCTCTCGATTCCAGCAGCCTGGGTTACGCCGTACAGCTTGACCCGGCCAAATATCCTCCCGGCATCCGGCCGTCTGTCGGCACCACATCCACAGGCGCCTTGCATAGCAGCCAACGCTCAGACATACCAGTTGAACTGGTGATGGTTTTGTCGGATCAGGCAGCGCCCTCCCCGTCAGTGACCGATGAAGAGTCAGCAATCCACTGCCTGCTGAGAGTGACCCCTCAAGATGTGCCCGATACGACGGGAGCAACGGCCATTGAATTGGCAACCCTGCTTGAGGCCGAACGTCAACAGGTGCAGCGGCAACTACAGGCCCTTGCAGGGATCGGGCGACTTGTGGCGACCTCCGAGGATCTGTACGGACTCATGGACTATGTGGTGCACTGCTTGACACAGGAATTCCACTATGATGCGGCCGATGTCCTCCTGTTACGCAACAACCACACCATTGCGGTTCTGGGTGCCAGCTCCTATCCAGCTTCCTGCCCGCCTACTGCGCTCGCTGACACTGCAGCCCTGCAGTTTCCAGTTTCCGGCCAAGGCATAGTGGGCAGAGTGGTTGGCAGCGGCCAGCCGGTCCTAGTTGAGGGCCCAATCGATCACCCAGACGATATATTGTTGCGTCGCCGCCTGAGCACCGAATCGGCACTGGCCATGCCCTTGGCCGGGAGTAGGGGAGTGATAGGGGTCTTGGTGGTGCATAGTAACAGGCCGCAAGCTTTCAGCTTGGACAGCACCGTCCTGTTGTCGCTTGTGGCCGATCAACTGGCTATCGCCATTGAGAACTCGTCTCTCCTGGCCGAGCGGGACCAGCGCCTGGCCGAAGTGACTGCGTTGAACCAGATTGGCACGCTGCTAGCCTCGCCCGGCGAACTCCTGGACACGCTTGACGCCATCATTCGACGCGTGAGGGCCTTATTCCAGGTCGAAGCCGCTTCACTGATGCTCGTCGAAGACGGCCGACTGCACTTCAAGGTGGCCTCTGGCACCCACATCGACGAGATCAAACCCTTCACGCTTGAAATGGGGCAGGGTATCGCGGGTTGGGTCGTGCAGCACAACCAGACATTACTTGTGAATAGCGTGGCCACCGACCCAAGGCACTACCCCGGCATCGACCAAACGATTAGCTTTGATACTCGCTCACTCATTGCAGCACCTCTTAGAATCGCAAAGCGCGTCGATACTGGCCAGCCGGGAAGTGAGAGCGAACGCGTCATTGGCGTTCTTGAGATCATCAACCGACTCGATGGCCGCCCCTTCACTCACAGCGACGAAGTTCTGATTGAGTTCATTGCCTCCTCGGCGGCTGTCGTCATCGAGAATGTACGCCTTTTCAATGAGCTGCAACGCCGGCTTGCCGAGATGTCGGCCCTGCTGGATACCAGCCGTGCCGTCACTACGCTTGAACTTCAGGCGGTGCTGGACACAATCGTGGAGCGTGTCAGCACAATCCTGGATGCACAGCAAGCCATAGTCTTTCTTCTGGATGAAACAGCACAGCAACTGGTACCTCAAGCCGCGCATTGCGACCTCCACGAGGAAGTTCGCGCCCAATTAGGCTTCCAGCTCGGTCAGGGCAGTGTGGGGACGATTGCTGCGTCGCGTCAGCCGTTGCATGTCGACGGACCTTCAGGCGACCCCCGTTTGCTGGGCGTTACTTCGTACCACGACGAGGTACGTTGCACCCTGGGTGTACCGCTCACGGTACAGAGTGACCTTATCGGCGTGCTGCAAGTTATGAACAAACTCGACCACGGGCATTTCACTCCAGCCGACGAGAGACTACTGGCAGCCTTCGCCGGGCAGGCCGCTCTCGCCATTCACAATGCGCGTCTCTACCGCGAGGTTAGACGGCGCGTAGACGGGCTCGCCACGCTGGGAGTCGCCAGTGAAGCCATCAACCGGGCTGAGAGGCTGAATGAGATTGCGGATGTCGCGCTTGATACCGCTTCAGCCTTGATGCCCCATAACCGGGGTGTGGCTTTGCTACTAAGAGAGACACAGGCCGATGACCTCGGATTGGTGGGTTGGCGGGGACACTTCGAGTCTGTGGCGAGTGCCCTGGATGCGGTCAAGATCGAAGGGTCGGAGGATCAGGGGATTCGCCTGATCTCAGATTCGCTGTTGCCAGATTGGCGCGCTCCCAGCACAGAGCGGCCTCAATCCCTCATCGGCGTTCCGCTGCGAGGCAAGGAGGATGTGCTTGGCTTGATAGTCATTCAGGCCGGATGGCCAACCTCCGAGATTGGTCAGCTTTTGCAGACCTTGGGCGACATGGTGGCCACTGCGATTGAAAAAGCGCACCTCCAGGAAGAGACCAGCCGGCGCCTGGCAGAAGTCTCTACACTGTACACCCAGGCCAATCAGGTCACTGCTGACCTTGACCTGGAGCATATTCTCGAAAGCACCGTTAACATTATCAGCTACGCGCTAAACGGCCAGGGATGTTGTCTGTTCTTGCACGATCCGCAGGCGGGAGAGCCAACGCTCAGAGCGTCCAGTTACGGCAAACACCACGAACACAGAACGGCTGACCTGGAACTCATCAGCCAAGTTTCTCGCCAGGTACTGCACACGCGGCGCCCCATCAACCTGACCAATATCAAGTCACCTCAGAATAGGACGGACGTAGGGACACCAGGGTCGGCCAACAACTCACTTGATTTTGGAGGACAAGGCGGGACGGACACAAAACAGAAACCAACCATTCGCTCGTTGCTCGTCGTGCCCTTGATCTCCCAGAACGCACTCATTGGGACCCTGAGCATAGACGACCGCATCCCTGACGCCTTTGGCCCTGCCGAAGGTCAATTATTAACCATCGCGGCGGCACAAGTCTCGGTCGCTATCGAAAACGCGCGCTTGCTGCGCAATCTTCAGAACCGAGCTACACAATTAGAGTTGGGGCTGGAGAAACTGCGCGAACTGCACCAGTTGAAGACGGAATTCGTCCAGAACCTGTCCCATGAGTTGCGCCAACCACTGACATTTGTCAAGGGTTATGTCCAGCTTATCCTTGACGAGGCGATGGGCGCCATCAACCATGACGTTCGAACTGCCCTCACCATCGTCGAGCAGCGTACGGATGCGATCACCCGCCTGGTGAACGATGTAATATCACTGGAAGAGATTCAGAGGGGTAAGTTGGAGTTCAAACACGTCTCAATAGCCGAAATAGCTGCACAGTCCATTCAAGGAGTGAGAGTGGCAGCCGGTAAAGGCGACATTAGCATAGAATTGCAGGCCCAACCTGATTTGCCCTCCATACGCGCCGATCCGGGCCGGATAGGCCAGGTATTTGACAATTTGCTCGGGAACGCCGTCAAGTTTAGCCCCGCCGGAAGCTGCATCAAAGTCCGGATATGTCGCGACGGAGCCTTCGTGCGTTCCGAGGTTCAAGATCAGGGCATAGGCATCCCCGAGGACAAACTAGACCAGATCTTTGATCGCTTCTTCCAGGTGGACGGGTCCACCACACGCCGCTACGGCGGGACTGGGCTGGGACTGGCCATCGTCAGGTCAATTGTGGAGTCCCACGGTGGCCACGTCGCGGTGGAGAGCCAAGTGGGCGTCGGCAGCACATTCGCAGTTTTCCTCCCGGTCGCACGTTCAACGGATAGCCAATGACCACCAGATGGTGCCTGGGCCCCGTTGCTGGTTGGCCAGGGTGCCACTTTGTCTGGGAACCAGATGAGCATATCTGCTAATCAGGAGCCAACCTTCGACCCCAGTGGTCGGCACAATATGCGAGCGATTTTGGCCGGCTGGCCCAAGATCGAGCTTCATCGCCACCTGGAAGGCAGCCTGCGCCTGTCAACACTGGCTGAGATTGCCAAGGAGCACGGGGTAGACCTGCCGAGCTGGGACCTGGAAAAACTGCGGCCCTATGTGCAGATCGTCGATGACCCACCCGATTTTCAGAGTTTCCTTTCCAAATTCAGATTACTGAGGTCCTTTTACTCTTCGCGAGAGGCAGTGATGCGCGTGACTTCTGAAGCAGTAGCCGACGCTGCTGCCGACAATGTCAGATACCTGGAGCTGCGGTTCAATCCAGTGGCCCTCGCACAAGTACAGGGGTTCGGCTACGAGGAAGTGGTCGAGTGGGTCAGTGCAGCGACGCGTGACGCGCAGCGTGACCACGATATCCAGGTGCGCCTGATCACCCAAATCGGACGAGACGAGAGCGTCGCCACGGCCTGGCAAATTGCTGAAATAGCGGCAGCTTTCCAAGACCAGGGGGTTGTCGGGATCGATCTAGCCGGGGACGAGATTAGCTACCGGGCAGCGCCATTCGCTGAGGTTTACCAGTGGGCGCGGGCCCAGGGGTTGTACGTTACTATCCATGCTGGCGAAGTGGGGCAGGCTACCAATATCCGGGAGGCCATAGAACTGCTGGGGGCTAATCGTATTGGGCATGGCGTACGAGCCATAGAAGATCACTCAGTGATTCAGCTACTGATCGACCGCGATGTCGTCCTGGAGATTTGCCCTACCAGCAATCTACAGACAGGTGCCATCCCCAGCTTGGGCGAGCATCCATTGGCAGCTCTCAAGCAACTCGGGGTTCGAGTCACCATCAACACCGACGATCCCAGCATCTCCAATACCACCCTTACGGACGAATACCTGGTCGTTTTGCGAGGTATTGGTACTCCACTGAGTGCCATACGCGACATGGTCTTGGCAGCCGCCGAAGCTGCCTTTCTGCCCACGGTGGAACGCCAACAGCTTGTGGAACAATTCCACCGGACTCTCCCTCCATACGAGGAAGGCCCTTCACAGAAGTAGTAGCCAACCAGGCGAAGCTTGTCAGCTCCTTTCCCACTCCGCAATGGCGA
>Ga0233418_10000216_pt1 | contig 12034 bp, 9 predicted proteins | sample Sediment_Towuti__FD_189021 | JGI IMG/M metagenome (GOLD analysis project Ga0233418, IMG submission 189021) | Sediment microbial communities from Lake Towuti, South Sulawesi, Indonesia - Sediment_Towuti_2014_1_MG | ecosystem: Environmental > Aquatic > Freshwater > Lake > Sediment | place... | reverse complement strand
TCGCTCGCGATCTGGGCCTCCCCGAGGGCGCCGAGACTCCGCTCGGGCGTGAGCGGCAGGAGCGCCTGCTCGATCCCACGCGACAGGTTCGGAACCCCGGGGTCGTGGATCGGCCGGAGAGCGACGCGCTCGACCCCGAGCCGTCGCAGGCTCCCTTCGACGGCGCGGCCGATCGCCTTCCTCGCGGCCGCGGATCGCCCGACCTCCAGCCCGCAGGCCCACCGACCTCTGCCTGGTCGCGGGTCAGAGCTTGCGGATCGCGTCGCCCGGCCGCACGACGCCAGGCTCGACCACGCGCGCGTACATCCCGCGCAGGCGGAGGGCTCGTCCCGACGGGGAGTTCACGAAACGAATCGCAGCCGATCCAAAGCGCTCCGTGAACTTCGCGCAGCCGGCGTGGAGCTCGTCCGTGACCTCGATCAGCGCCGATCCGACCTCGAGCCGTGTTCCCGGCGGAAGGTTCTCGGGGCTGAGGTCGAAGTCGACGTACAGCTGGTCGCCCGCCAAGGCCCAGCGCTCGCGATCGCCCGCGATGGACGCGATCACGCGCGAGTTCATCAGGGTCAGCTGGGTGTCGGGGCTGATATCGCCCTCCGTCACGCTCCGGCCCGCGCGCGTCAGCCAGTCGTCGCCCACGAGGCCCTCCGTCGGGTCGAGCATCCCCTCGTCGAGCACCTCGCGTACGCCCTCGCCGGGCCGGCGCACGACCAGCTCGACGAGGCCCACGGACGTCGGCGACGCGCGGATGACGGCGAGCGCCGCCTCGAGCTGCTCGATCGCCACGTGCGCGCTCACGGATGCGCACGCTAGCGGATCGGATCCCGGCGGGATCCGCCGGGAGCGATCACGCGATCGCGTCGCCCTCGTTCAGGAGCTGGGCGAAACGAGAGCGGGCCTCCTCGACCTCGATTGCCCGGCCTCGATCTCGCGACGGAGATCGAGCAGCAGCGCTGCGACCTCGGGCCGGTCGTCGAGCTGGTACTCGATCCGGGTGAGCGCGCAGCCGTGCTCCCAGAACGCGCACTCCTCCCCCGGGCAGCGCTCGGCGTGGCCCTCGGCGATCAGCTCGATCGTGCACAGCGGCCGATGCTCGTGCGCTCGCTTCACCGAGGCGACCTTGCTCCGGCGCGCGAGCGGCTCCATCGGCGGCTGCGCTGATCCGATTGCGGGAAGGTACGGAACTCTTCGACGGAGCGGCGGTCTCGGCCACACCGAGGCCCGGGCGGTCCGGCGAGGCGCTGAGTAGGCTTCGTCGACAGGTGTCTCGTCGCGTGTACCCATCGGTTCTCGAGCTCGTCGGGAGCACGCCGATCGTGCGCCTGGAGAGGCTCTCGCGCGAGGTTCCCGGCGAGCTCCTCGCGAAGCTCGAGTACCTGAATCCGGGCGGCTCGGTGAAGGACCGGATCGGGCTCGCGATGATCGAGGCGGCCGAGCGGGACGGACGGCTCACACCGGGTGGGACGATCGTCGAGCCCACCTCGGGGAACACGGGCGTCGGCCTCGCGATCGCCGCCGCCCTGCGCGGCTACCGCTGCATCTTCGTCATGCCCGACAAGATGAGCCAGGAGAAGATCTCGATGCTGCGCGCGTACGGCGCCGAGGTCGTGATCACGCCGACCGCCGTCGACCCGCACTCGCCCGAGAGCTACTACTCGGTGTCCGACCGACTCGCGGAGGAGATCCCCGGTGGCTTCAAGCCGGATCAGTACTCGAATCCCGCGAATCCCGAGGCCCACTACGCGACCACCGGCCCCGAGCTCTGGGAGCAGACGGACGGCGGCGACGTCGACGCGCTCGTCATCTCCGTCGGCACCGGCGGGACGATCACCGGCGTCGGTCGCTACTTCAAGGAGCGCAAGCCGGACGTGCGCATCGTCGGCGTCGATCCCGAAGGGTCGATCTTCACCGCCGACGAGCAGCATCCGGAGGGGCCGTACCTCGTCGAGGGCATCGGCAAGGAGTGCTGGCCCGACACGCTCGATCCGGAGGTGATCGACGAGTGGGTGCGCGTGTCGGATCGGGACTCCTTCCTCACCGCGCGGAGGCTCGCCCGCGAGGAGGGGTTGCTCGTCGGCGGCTCGACGGGCTCCACCGCGTGGGCGGGGATGCAGGTCGCGCTGCGACTCGGTCCGGAGGCGCGCGTCCTCATGATGTTCCCGGACTCGGGCCGCTCGTACCTCTCGAAGTTCTACGACGACAACTGGATGATCCAGTACGGCTTCCTGGAGCGGACGACGCCACCGCCTGCGGTCGAAGAGGTCCTTCGCTTTCGCAGGGTCGACCACGACGTCCCCGACCTCGTCACCATCGGCTCGCACGAGAAGGTCGGCGCCGCCATCGACGTGATGCAGCGGTACGGGATCTCGCAGCTCCCGGTCGTGCGGGACGAGCCGATCCACTCGCTTGCCGACGTGGTCGGCTCGCTCCAGGAACGCGAGCTGCTCGACCGGGTGTTCCGGAACGCCGATGCGCTGAACGAGGACGTCGCCGTCGCGATGCAGCCGCCGCTGCCCGCCGTGGATGCGGATGCGTCCGTCGACGTCGTCTACGAGGGGCTGTCGGGCGGAAGCGGAGCCGTCGTCGTCGTGAGCCGCGGTCGCCCGGCGGGAATCCTCACACGGTCCGATCTGCTGGAGTTCCTGGCGGCCCGACGGTCGCAGGTCGGGCAGACCCCCTAGCCGCTCCGCCACAGCTCCCCTTCGACGTGCCGGCCGCCTGGCGCAGGGTCGAGCCATCGACCACGGTCCAGCGCGGTAGGGGACTTCGGGGACGTGGATCGCAGGTGAGCGAATCGACACACGGATCTCACACGGATCCCACGCCGCCGAACACGGAGGAGAGAACACCGGTCTAGCGTTTGCACCAGAGACTCGGAGGGATGGATGTCGAATGCCCTGGCACTCCGCGGGTTCGGGGTTGTGTTGCTGCTCCTCCTCTTCGCGCTTGCCGGAGTCGGCAGTGCTGCCCTCGACACGAAGCTCGAGCAGCCGCCCGTCGACCGCCGCCCACCGCGAATCACCGGCACCGCGCAGGTCGGTGGGATTCTCGAGTCGACCCGCGGGACGTGGCAGAGAGCTCGTGGCGCGGTGTTCTCCTATCAGTGGCGCGTCTGCGATGCGGTAGGAGCGACGTGTGCCGACGTCACCGGGGCGACGGACGGCATCTATCCGGTTCGCCCGACCGACGTCGGTCGCACGGTGCGCGTCACCGTGACAGTCGAGACGGAGGGAGGACGAGCTTCCGCCGTGTCGGCCGCGACGCACCGTCGTGCGCGAGGCACGTGCCGGAGCTCCGGTCGTCACCGCTGCACCGGGTATCGAGGGAAAGGCCGAGCTCGGAGCCGTGCTCAGCGTCGACAGGGGGACCTGGCGGGGCGACGAGCCGACCGGATTCGCATATCGGTGGCGTCGCTGTGCGGCAGATGGAGGTGCATGCAGGGCCATCCCGGGTGAGACAGGGGCGACGTACGTCCCCTCCACGCCTGACGTCGGGCACACGCTGCGAGTGCTCGTGCAGGCGAGAAATGCCGTCGGTGGCGGCGCGGCGCTTTCCGACCCAACCGGGGAGATCGGAGGGCCCCGGAAGGCCGGCGCTCCGAGGAGCACGTCACCACCCGTGATCTCCGGTGTCCCCAAGCGAGGAGAGGCTCTGACCGTGTCGAGCGGAACGTGGAGTGGGACGAGTCCGATGACGTTCGCCTTCCAGTGGCTTCGCTGCGACAGGGCGGGAGATCGGTGCTCTCGCATCCGGCGGGCGAGCGGTCAGGTGTACGCCCTCGTCGAGGCGGACGTTGGGCACACGGTCAGAGCCCGCGTAACCGCGCGCAACTCTGCAGGATGGGGCTCGGCGATCTCGGATCGGACGCAGGTCGTCACGGGCGCGCGTGCGCCGGTCAACACCTCCCTGCCCACGATCTCGGGGACGGCACGCGAAGGAGGCGTCCTTACCGCCTCGTCAGGAAGCTGGAGAGGCGACGAGCCGATTCGCTTCTCGTATCAGTGGCTCGGGTGCGGCTCGGCGGGTGAGGCTTGCGTGGCGATCGCCGGAGCGAACAGCCGGGCCCGAACCGTCGCTTCGGCGGACGTCGGCCGCACGGTGCGCGTACGCGTCACCGCGAGGAACAGCGCCGGGAGCTCATCGGCGCTCTCGGCTCCGAGTGCGGTCATCGCGAGCACGGGAACCGCGCCAGCAAACCGGTCTGCCCCGGTTCTCTCCGGCAGTGCGCTGCAGGGAGAGAGGCTCACGCTGTCGAGTGGCACGTGGACCGGTACACGGCCGATCACCTACTCCTACGCGTGGCAGCGCTGCGGTGCCTCCCTCGCCGACTGCCGGACGATCTCCGAGGCGACTGGCAACAGCTATGTGCTCACCCGTTCCGACGTCGGACACCGACTCTACGGAGTCGTCACGGCTCGCAACAGCGCGGGGGCCACGAGCGCCGGGTCGAACGCGACAGCCGTCGTCGTGGGAGCACCGTTCAACACCGTGGCTCCGACGATCTCGGGGTCCGTCGTCGAGGGGCACGTCCTCTCCGCGGCCGCGGGAAGCTGGGACGGCATTCGCCCGATCACGTTCGGCTACCAATGGACCCGGTGCAGCGCCACCGGTGAGTTCTCGAGTTGCGTGCCGATCGTCGTCACTTCGCAGTCGACCTACACGCTGCGGGCCGCTGATGTCGGGCATCGCATCTTCGTTCAGGTCAAAGCACTGAACCGGTTCGGTGCGAGCTTCGTCAACTCCGCGCTGACACCTGTCGTCGAGGCTGCGCCCATCGGATCCGTGACGATTCGAAGCACCCGAGCCGTCGTCCTCTACGGGCATGCCGTGACTCTCACAGGACGAGTGGTTGGCGCGCCGGCAGGAGAGCCGGTGACCATCGTCGAGCGGCCCGTCACCGCGAGTGCCCGGGTCCACACACGCGCCGCGGTCACGACCTCGGAGGGAACGTGGACCTGGGTGACGAGGCCGGCGATCCGCGCGACCTACCACGCCGCCGTTCGAGATCGCACGAGTGCGCTCGTGACCGTCCGGGTCGAGCCGCGGCTCGAGCTCAGGAGGAGGCGAGGTACGAGCATCCTGACGCTCCGCGCCTATGCGTCACGCTCGTACACCAACCGCCTGGCGACCGTCCAGCGGTGGAATGCGAAGCGGAGGCAGTGGGTCGTCGTTCGGCGCATCCGTCTTGGCCCGAGCCGGGCTCAGGTAGCTCCGACGACGGTGACGTCGGTGACGTTCCGCGCACGGATGAAGCGCGGGACGGTCGTGCGGGTCATCCTCCCGAGCGTCCAGACCGGTATCGGCTACCTCAAGGGTGTCAGCAACCCCGTGCGCTTGTAGCCGCGGCGGCTCGAGTCGGATAGAAGCTCCCGGCTGGGATCCTCAAGCGGTCCGACTTGCTGGAGTTCCTCGCGGCGCGACGCTCTCACGTCGGGACCGGGTAGGCGACTCGGCCCGCACGGCGACGTAGACGGCGCCCACGATCAGGGCCGCGCCGAGGAGCGTCGGCGAAGGGGGTCGCTCCCCGAGGAGGAGGACGCCGAGCGCGACGGCGACGAGCGGGTTCACGTACTGGTGCGTCACGACGAGCGAGATCGGCGCAGACCGGAGCAGCCAGGCGTAGGCCGTGAAGCCGACGAGCGAGCCGAACACGACGAGGTAGCTCCAGGCGAGCAGGGAGTCGAGCGCGAAGGTCGTGCGGTGGACCTCCGCCCACTCTCCGGTCACGAGGGCCGCAACGAGAAGCAGCGTCCCGCCGAGTGCCATCTCCCACATCGTCGCGACGAACGGGTCGCGAGGGAGCTCGAGTCGACGCGACAGGAACGAGCCGGTCGACCAGCTGAGCGTGGCCGCGAGCATGACCGCGAGGCCGAGCGCCGTGCTCCCGGCTCCGAGGCCGGGCGCGACGACGAGCAGGAGCCCGGCGAGGCCCGCGAGCGTGCCGACGCGCGTCGCGCGGGCCGGACGCTCGCCGGCACGGAGGCGCAGCAGGACGATCTGGAGGGGCACCGTCCCGGCGATGACCGCGGCCACGCTCGAGTCGATCCGTGTCTCCGCCACGTGCACCAGTCCGATGCCGAGGGCGAGAAGCAGTCCTCCGGCAAGCGCGCTCGCCCCCAGCTCGCGCCTGGTGACGCGCAGGCTCGTCCCCCGGATCGCGAGGATCACCGCAAGCAGCGCAGCCGCGGCGAGGAAGCGCGTCCCGGCCGCCAGGGCCGGCGGGATCGTGTCGACCGCGATCGTGATCGCGAGGTACGTCGAGCCCCAGACGACCCAGACGACGAAGAGGGCGGCCCAGACGTGTTTGGCGGGTGCGGTCATGCAGGTCCCAACGCAGGAGGGGGTCGTTCTGTGAGAACGACCGGCATCCCCTGTGGACTCCCGCTGATCGACGCGAGGGAGTGATCGACTCGAGCGGCGCTGCTAATCGGGCCGCCTCGCCCCGCGGCGCGCAGGGCGAAGGCCTCAGTCCCAGCCGCGCGACAGGCGGAACGCGGCGTTGATCAACCCGACGTGGCTGTACGTCTGGGGGAAGTTGCCGCTCTGCTCCAGCGTGTCCGGGAGGATGTTCTCCGAGTACAGCCCGAGGCCGTTGTGGAGTCCGAGGAGGCGGTCGAAGAGCTCGCGCGCCTCTTCTCTTCGGCCGACGAGCGCCAGCGCCTCGACGAGCCAGAACGTGCAGACGGTGAACGCGGCCTGCGTGGGTCCGAAGTCGTCCGGGGCCGCGTACCGACGAAGGAGGCCGCCGTCGATCGCGAGCGCATCGCGAATCGCCTCCACGTGGCTCGTCGCGCGCGGGTCGTCGGGCTCGAGGTAGCCGAGCTGGAGAGCGAGGAGCAGCGAGGCGTCCAGCTGGCTCCCGCCGGCCACCTGCGTCAGAGCGCCGATCTCGTCGTTCCAGCACCTCGTCGCCAGGATCTCCGCCGCCCGCTGCTCGACCTCCCGAGCCGTCTCGGCCAACTCTGCCGCCCCCAGCGCGTCCGCGACCTCGGCAGCTCTCCGTGCACCGGCCCAGTGCATGAGCACCGAGAAGCTGTGGAGTCTCGTGTTCCCGCGGAACTCCCACGGCCCGGCGTCCGGCTCCTCGAGACGCTCCATGATCTGGTCGAGGAGCTCTTGCACCATGTCGACGGCCGTGTGTGGCGGGATCTCGCCGACGAACCGCGTGTCGAGGAAGAGCCTGCTGACCGCCAGAACCATCTCGCCGTAGACGTCGTTCTGGACGTGCTCGAACGCCTGGTTGCCGATGCGAACGGGACCGTCTCCGCGGTACCCGGCGAGGTGCCCGAGCTCGCGCTCGGGCGCCTCCGGGTCGCCGCTGATGCGGTAGGCGGGCTGGAGCACGCCGCCACGCTCCTCGCACAGGTTGCGAAGGTAGCCGAGGAAGAGCTCCATCTCCTCGGAGTGCCCCAGCCGCTCGAGCGCGTGCAACGTGAAGTAGGAGTCGCGGAGCCAGCAGTAGCGGTAGTCCCAGGTGCGCCCCGATCCCGGATGCTCGGGGAGGCTCGTCGTCGTGGCCGCGAGCAGCGCTCCCGTGTCCTCGTACTGATGGAGCTTGAGCGCGAGCGCCGAGCGGACGACCTCCCTCTGGTAGTCGCGCGGAACCCGCGTCCTCTTCACCCAGCGCCTCCAGTAGTCGAGGGTCCGCTCGAGGAAGCGCTCGACCGTCTCCTCGAGACCCGCCTCGAGGGGTTCTCCCCAGGTGAGCACGAGATGGCAGTCCTGTTCCAGCAGGAAGGCCCGCTCGTCCTCCACGTACGTGAGCGGAACGTTGGTCGTCAGGCGGACGGGCGTCGGGAAGCCGGTGAACTCGACGTGGTTCGACGCTCGCCAGTGGCGTGACCGGAGGACTCCGTAGTCGTAGACCGGCCTGCAGCGAATGCGGGCACGCGGCTCACCGGAGAGCGGGCGCAGGATCCGGACGAGCATCTGCGGCTTGAAGAAGCGGTCGTAGAGCTGGAAGCGCGGCGCGAAGTCGAGGAGCTCGAACTCGCCGCCGGCCCCGCTGAAGACGGTTCGCAGGACGTTCGTGTTCTCGATGTACTCCTGGCGGACGCCCGTGGCGCCGACCCCCTCGACGACGAACGCGCCACCCTGCTCGCGGTCGAGGAGCGGGCCGAAGACGAAACTCGAGTCGGGGCGCGGCCAGCACAGCCACTCGACGGAGCCGTTCTGGATCAGCGCGCTGTAGGAGCAGTTCCCCACGATGGCGAGACCTCTCGTCATGAGAGAAGCTATTCGGGAGCGCAGAGGTTCTCCCTACCGCGCTCGGAAGGAGGGACGACTGGCTCGGCACCACGGACATCCGCTCGTTCTCGCGAGCAACCGACTCCCGGTTCGGCTCGAGACCGGGGAGGGATCGTTCACGCTCGCTCCGAGCACGGGCGGTCTCGCGTCCGCACTCGGCGCGGCACGGGGGGACGCGACCTGGGTCGGCTGGCCCGGGTCGGTCGTTTCGCGACGGCTCGAGGAGGCCGTGGAGGAGCGCCTCGCGGAGCACAATCTCGTCCCCGTCTTCCTGACGCGGGACGAGGAGGAGGACTTCTACGGGCGGGTCTGCAACGAGACGCTCTGGCCGCTCTTCCACTACTTCCCCGGCCGGCTCCGGATCACCCCGGAGGCATGGGCGCGGTACGTGGAGGTGAACGAGCGGTTCGCGCGCACGATCCTCGAGCACTGTGAGCCGACGGGCCGCGTGTGGGTGCACGACTTCCACCTGATGCTCGTGCCGGGGATGCTGCGACGCCTCCTGCCCAGGCTCTCGATCGGGTTCTTCCTCCACATCCCGTTCCCCTCGTCGGAGATCTATCGGCTCCTCCCGGCTCGCGAGGAGATCCTGCACGGCCTGCTCGGGGCGGACTACATCAGCTTCCAGGTCGGGGACTACGCGCGGCACTTCCGCTCGTCGTGCCTGCGGATCCTCGGGATCGACTCCGAGCCCGACTGGCTCGAGCTCGACGGCCGCCGCGTCGGGATCGGCGTCGATCCCATCGGGATCGACGTCCAGGGATTCCGTTAGGCGCTCGCGGATCCCGAGACGGCACGCCTGCTCGGCGTGCTCGAGCGCCAGTACGCAGGCCGTCGCCTCGTGCTCGGCGTGGAGCGGCTGGACTACACGAAGGGGATCCCGCAGCGGCTCGCCGCGTTCGAGCGCTTTCTCGAGCTCGATCCCTCCCGCGCGCAGACGACGACGATGATCCAGGTGCTCGTCCCCTCGCGTCTCGCGAGCCCCGAGTATCAGGCGCAGCGCGACGAGATCGAGCTCCTCATCGCACGGATCAACGGTCGCTTCGGGCAGCCGGGGATCACGCCGGTCGAGTACCTCCACCGCGACATGTCGAAGCCGGCCCTCGCGGCCCTCTACCGGCGGGCCGACGTGCTGCTCGTGACTGCGTTGCGAGACGGGATGAACCTCGTCGCGCAGGAGTACGTCCTGTGCCAGTCCGAGCCCGGCCTCCCGGGTCGCTGGCGGGGAGCGCTCGTGCTCTCGGAGCTCGCTGGCTCTGCGCAGGTCCTCCCCGGTGCCCTGCTCGTGAACCCGTGGGATATCGAAGGGATCGTGGCCCGACTCGGACATGCGCTCGAACTTCCGGCGCGCGTGCGCCAGCGGAGGCTCGAGATGATGTCCAAGCGCGTGGAGCTGCTCGACACCAGGCGCTGGAGCGAGGGATTCCTGACGCGCCTCGGACGCTACTCGCGGCGGGAGCGGAGGCCCCGGCGCCCTCCCACCGTCGACGGCGCGCTCACGGAGCGCCTCGCCCGCCGGTTCGCCCGGGCGCGCAGGCGCACGATCCTCCTCGACTACGACGGGACGCTGCGCGAGCTCGAGCCGCACCCCGACCTCGCGCAGCCGACGACGGAGATCCGCTCGCTGCTGCGGACGCTCGCGGCGCTTCCAGAGACGAGCGTCCACATCGTGAGCGGCAGGCGGCGTCGAAACCTCGAGCAGTGGTTCGGTCGCCTTCCCGTTCACCTCTGCGCCGAGCACGGCTACCTGGCGAGGGAGCCGGGAGGCGAGTGGGTGACGCTCGTCGACCTCGATCTCTCCTGGATTCGGCCGATCGAGCGACTCCTACGCCGCGTGGCCGCGGACGTCCCGGGCGCCCACGTCGAGCGCAAGTCCTGCAGCGTCGCGTGGCACTACCGGGAGGCGGAGCCCGAGTACGGCGCCTGGCGAGCGCACGAGCTTCTGAACGACCTCCATCAGCACCTCCAGAGCGCCCCGGCGGAGATCCTCAGCGGGCGCCTCGTCATCGAGGTGCGGGCCCTCGGGGTCGACAAGGGCGTCTACGTGAGGAGGCTCTTCCCGGAGGGCCGTGACCCGGGTCACTTCGTCATCGGCCTGGGGGACGACCGCACCGACCACGATCTCTTCGCCGCGCTGCCGGCAGGTGCGGTCGCTGCTCACGTGGGCGGTCTCCAGCCGACGACGCGGCTGGTCGAGGGCCTGCGGGAGGACGTCCATCTCGCCGGGCCCCGGGAGGTGCGGCAGCTCCTGAACGACCTCGCCGCCGGGCTCGGCGGCGGGGAGAGGCCGGGAGGTCGCTAGATGCGAACGGCCGCCCGGCGCCCGAAGGCCGAGGCATGTCCACGGGCGTTCGCCTCCTGCAATCCTGCCTCGTCGAGTGCCCCGATGCGGTGGAGGAGCTCGAGCTCGTCCCGAAGGTGAGTCCGCATCATCTCGGGGCCGTCCGTCGCGATCGTGAAGGGGACGTCGTTCTCGAGGAAGCGCCGGATCGTCTCGCGGACCGCGCCCTCGTCGGCCAGCGCCTTCGTCAGCAGGTTCGACGTCGGACAGACCTCGAGGACGATCCCGAGGTCGCGTATCGCGCGCATGAGCTCCGGGTCGCCCGCCGCCAGGATGCCGTGCCCGATCCGGTCAGGGCGCAGGCGCTCGACCACCTCGCCGATCTCCTCGCGCCCCATCTCGCCGCCCTCCTCGCCGACGTGGATCGTCACGCCCAGCCCGGCGTTCCGGGCCATCTCGACCATCGGCTGGATCCGCGTGTAGTCGTACCGGGCGCCGCCCGGGCGCGGGCCCGCGATGTCCACGCCGACCACGCCCCGTCCGGCCCAGTGGATCGCCTTCTCGACGATGATCTCGTTCAGCCGGAGATCGAAGGTGCGATCCATCATCAGGATGAGACCGGCGTGCACCTGAGGGTACTCGAGGCTCGCCCGGTCGAGCCCTCGGATCGCGGCCAGGATGATGTGGTCGAGGTCGCGCTCGCCCCCGCGGTTCCGCTTCATCGGGTTGAATCGCAGCTCGAGCGTCGTGATCCGCTGGGAGCGGTACGCGCCGCCGATCGCGCCGTGCACCGAGCGCTCCACGGCGATCGGCGACGACTGGATGAGCTCGGTCCAGTGGTAGATCTGGTCGAGCTCGTCGAGGCCGTCCACGCCGCGCGGGTCGGAGACCGTGACGAGCGCGTCGAACTCCCAGTAGTCCTTCACCGGCAGGGCGATGCCCTGCTCGTGGGCGATGCTCCAGAGGATGTCCGAGGCGACCGAGCCGCCGAGATGGGTGTGGAGCTCCGCCAGCCCTTCCTGCGCCAGGATCATCGGGCGAGTCTATTTCGCGCGGCGCTCGACGAGAGTCGCATTCAGTGAGGCCGCGAGCTCGATGCTCCGTCCGATGAGGAAGAAGCCGAACAGGAGCCCCGCGGCGACCCCGAGCACGCCGTAGGTCTGCGCCTTCTGAGAGACCCATGGAAAGAGCACGAGCCAGTTCACGATCCCGATCAGGATCACCGCGGCCCCCATGAGCAACGCTCCGGGCGCGAGCTCCGACCAGCGCTCCGCGGCATGGGGGAGGAGCCACCAAGAGATCGCGAGGAAGACCCCACTCAGGAGAGCGAAGGAGGTCCCCCAGGCGACCAGATCCAGGGGGAACGCGAGGTGCAGCCTGATCGCTGCGCCGTTCGAGGCGAGCGCGAAGAACGCGAGGAGGCCGACGAGGGCGACCGCGGTGTCCCGGCCGGGTCGTGCCGTCCTCTGAACCTGAAGGCCCCAGGCGATCGACGAGACCGCGCGCATT
>Ga0233418_10000213_pt1 | contig 12054 bp, 17 predicted proteins | sample Sediment_Towuti__FD_189021 | JGI IMG/M metagenome (GOLD analysis project Ga0233418, IMG submission 189021) | Sediment microbial communities from Lake Towuti, South Sulawesi, Indonesia - Sediment_Towuti_2014_1_MG | ecosystem: Environmental > Aquatic > Freshwater > Lake > Sediment | place... | reverse complement strand
GGGCGCGACGATGGAGTGGGTCGACGGGAACCTCGGCTCGAAGGTCACGCAGAAGTACCCCGCCGTCTGGCTGATGGGCGAGGGCGCGCACGGCGAGGTGCTCTCGATCGCGTTCGGCGGCAAGGGACAGCACCAGGACGCGGGCGGCAAGGTCGTCCACGTCGCGCCGCGAACGTCGTCGGTCATCACCTCGAAGTCGATCTCGAAGGACGGCGGCCGCGCCGGCTACCGCGGGCTCCTGCAGGTGGCGAAGGGCGCCGTCGGCTCGAAGTCGAAGGTCGTCTGCGACGCGCTCATCCTCGACGACGAGTCGCGCTCGGACACGTACCCGTACATCCAGGTGGACGAGAGCGACGTCGACCTGGGGCACGAGGCCACTGTGTCCAAGATCGGTGAGGAGCAGCTCTTCTACCTCATGAGCCGTGGGCTCTCGGAGGCCGAGGCGAGCGCGATGATCGTGTCCGGCTTCGTCGAGCCGATCACGAAGGAGCTCCCGCTCGAGTACGCGGTCGAGATGAACCGGCTCATCCAGCTGCAGATGGAGGGCTCTGTTGGCTGACTCGAGTCCGCAAGCGGACTCGAGTGTGTTGGGTAGCTCGCGGCCCGCGAGCGGACTGCGAGGCGCCGGGTGATCGTCGAGCGCACCGACTTCGTCTCGGTGCCGGTCACGGATCTCGAGCGCTCCACGGCCTTCTACCGCGACACGCTCGGGCTCGAGCAGACGGAGACGGGTGCGTGGCCGGAGTTCCGGCTCGGCGAGAACGCCTTCCTGTACCTCATGGACCCGACGAGCATCGGTCAGGAGTTCCGCGGGCCGCACACGGCGCCGATCGCGCTCCGTGTGCCGGACGTCGAGGAGGCGCGGGCTGAGCTCGCGGGGCGCGGCGTCTCGTTCCACGGCGAGACCTTCGACACTGGGGTCTGCCACATGGCGCACTTCACGGATCCCGACGGGAACGTGCTCATGCTCCACCGGAGGTACGCGCCCGGTGCTTGACGTCGAGCGCGTCGACTACATCCGCGTCCCCGTGACGGACATGGAGGCGGCCACCCACTTCTACGGGGAGGTGCTGGGCCTCGAGCGGAATCCGAACTCGCCCGCCGACGACTGGGTCGAGTACGAGGTCGGGAACATCACGCTCGCGGTCATGACGCCCCATACGCACGACTACGAGTTCACGCCCTTGCCGCCGGGGACGATCGCGCTGCGCGTCCGCGACGTCGAGGAGGCGAAGGCGAAGCTCGAGGCCGCGGGCTTCCAGGTCGCCGAGATGTGGGACTCGGGCGTCTGCAAGGGCGCGGGCGTGAGCGACCCCTCCGGCAACCGCATCCTCCTCCATCGCCGTTACGCGCCGTACCCCGACGGCTCGATGCCCTGATGCAGGTCGAGCGCGTCGACTTCGTCTCGTTCTTCACTCAGGACATCGGGAGGGCGAAGCAGTTCTACTCGGAGGTTCTCGGCTTGGCGATCGAGTCAGAGGGCGAGTCCGACATGGAGCTCACGTGCGGTCAAGTGACCCTCGATGTCTTCGACCCGTCGAGCATCGGCCAGCCGTTCGCGCCGAGCCCCGCGGGGCTCGCCCTGCGCGTCCACGACGTGGCGTCGGCCCGGGCCGACCTCGAGGCGAAGGGCGTCGAGTTCGACGGCGACATCGTCCACACGAGCGTGTGCGACATGACGTTCTTCAAGGACCCCGACGGGAATGCGCTGATCCTCCATCGCCGCTTCGCGCCCTTTCCGGACGGGAGGCTGCCGTGAGCCCCCGGGCCGAGCCGCTCGAGCGCTACCACGCGCTTCCGCTTCCGACCACGAAGGACGAGCACTGGCGGTTCACCGACCTCGCCGGGTTCGATCCCGACGCGTGGGCGGCGAACGGAGCTGCGGCGAACGCCGCAGCGCCCTCGCTGCTCGAGCTGGACGTGGCCGGGGCCGCGAGCGTCGGCGAGGGCGGGATCGAGATCGAGCACGCTCCGGACGGGATCCGCTTCGAGCCGCTTCCGGAGGATCACGAGCTCCTCTACTCGCTCGTCGGCTGGGACGAGAAGTTCGCGGCGCACAACGCAGCCATGTGGGAGCACGGTCTGCTCGTGCATGTCCCTCGCGGCGTCGAGCTCGAGCGGCCGCTGTACGTGCGGATCGGGAACTCGGTGGAGGGCGGTGCGCTCTTCTGGCGGCTGCTCGTCGTGGCCGAGCCAGGGAGCCGGTTCACGCTGATCGAGGAGTACGCCTCGGCCGACCCGAAGCTCGCCGCGTACTCGAACGCCGCCGTCGAGATCGTCGTCGGGGACGCGGCGAAGGTGGAGTACGTCTCGGTGCAGAACCTCTCGCGCGGAACGTGGCACTTCGCGTCCCACCACGCGCGCGTCGAGCGTGACGCCGAGCTCGACTGGGTGGCGGGCGGCTTCGGATCGGCGAAGGGGAAGGTGCGGATCCAGAACGATCTCGCGGGCCCGGGTGCCACGTCCCGCGTGACCGGCGCGTACTTCGCGGACGGCACGCAGCACCTCGACTACGACACCTTCCAGGAGCACATGGCTCCGTCCACGACCTCGGATTTCGCCTTCAAGGGCGCGCTCCGGGACACGGCACGGGCGGTCTGGCGCGGGATGATCCGCGTCGAGGAGGGGGCTCAGAAGACGAACGCCTACCAGGAGAACCGCAACCTCCTGCTCTCGAAGACCGCGCACGCGGACTCGATCCCGGGGCTCGAGATCATGGCCAACGACGTCCGCTGCACGCACGGCGCCACACTCGGCCAGGTCGACCGCGAGCAGCTCTTCTACCTGATGACGCGCGGGCTCAGCCGCTCCGAAGCCGAGCGGCTGATCGTTCGCGGCTTCTTCCAGGACGTGCTCGACCGCGTCGAGCTCGAGCCCGTGCGCGAGGCGCTCGCCGCCGCGCTCGAGGCACGTATTCCGCAGGGCTAAGCAGAATCCCCGATGTGCGGCCGACGCGCGGGTGCGACCCTCGTGCCGTGAGGCCGTTTCTCGCGCTCATCGTGACTTCTTTCGTGCTGTTCGCTCCCTCCGCGGCACCGGCCGAGGAAATGCTTCGGTACGAGACGGCGGACTGGATCCTCACTGCGCCTGCGGCACTCGTGACCCAGTCGGATCTCGAGCTCGTGGGCAAGGCGACGCAGATCTGCAGCGACGAGATCGTGCGTCTGACGGGGTTCCGGCCCGCGCAGCCCGCGAAGTTCACTGTGCAGTGGGTGATCAGCGAGACGTCGTGGTACTCCGGTGCAGGCCCCACCGGCTTCGTCAACTCGGTCCCGGCGACGTACCAGATCGTCACCGACCTGGTGCGCCCGTTCTGGCAAGACCGAGTCGCCCGGGGAACCTGCTTCGGGCCGCACGAGATCACGCACGTCCTCACCTGGGCGAGCTGGGGCCAGGCGTGGGCCAACGAGGGCTTCGCGGAGTTCACCGACCGCCTGTACGACAGCGCGGCCTGGAAGTGCTGCAGCATGCCGCTCCGCCTCGAGCAGACCTGCGACGCGACCGGCTTCACGGTCTTCGGCCGGCGCTACGCGTACGCCGACCTGAGCGACTTCCGGGTCGACCTCGAGCACTACTCGACCGCGGCGTGCTTCTGGATCGAGGTGCACAGTGTGGGAGGCTTCCCGGCGCTTCGCGGGATTCTCGCCGGGAGCCGGTATCGGCGGCCTGCAACAACCGGGGAGCTCGTCGTGCACCAGGCCGGGCGCGTCCTGAGCCGCGATCTCCGGCCGATTGCGTCCCGGTACGGCTTCGACGCGACGGACCTCGCGGCGGGGCCGATGCCCACGATCCCGGGTTGCACGCTCATCGGGACTGCCGAGGCCGAGGCGATCACCGGAACGAGCGGACGCGACGTCATCTGCGGTCTCGCCGGCGGCGACCGGCTCACGGGCGGCGCCGGGTCGGACACGTTGAACGGTGGTGCGGGCAACGACACGTTGAACGCACGGGACGGCGGGCGCGACGTCGTGGTCGGAGGCCCGGGGCATGACTCGGCCCGCATCGACCGTGGGCTCGATCGCGTTCGGGGGGTCGAGCGGATCCTCCGCTGACCTGGGCTTCGGCGTCCCGAGCGGTCAGCGCACAAGCGAGTCGACGAGCTCGGCGAGCTGCACCTCGATCGCATGGACACGACGCTCGAGCGCCTCGAGCCAGTCGTCGTCGTGCGGAGCGAGCGCAGGAGGCGCCGCAACCCCGCGGTCGGCCTCGCTGCCGAGTAACTGCTCGTAGCGCACCTCCTTCTGGCCGGGCCTGCGTTCGAGCCGGACGACCAGGTCCCGTGCGATCAGGCCGTCGAGCAGCGCTTCGATCTCCTCGAGCGAGCCGACAGAGTGCAGCCGCTCGCTCCGCGACTTCAGCTCGCCCGGCGTCTGCGCGCCCCGCAGCATCAGCACCGCGAGCACAGAAAGCCCGGGGTCCGACAGGCCGAGAGCCTCGTCGAGGAGGTGGCGGTACTTCGCCGCGCGACTTCCGGGGCCGCTCGCAAGGCGCACCCAGCCTCGCCGTGACAGCCGCTCGACGGCGCCTCGGATCACCTGCTCGTCGTAGTCCACGACCGGGTCGCGGTTCGTCGTCTGGTTGCAGGCGAGCCGCAGGGCGTTGAGTGACAGCGGGTACGTGTCGGGGGTCGTCCGCTGCTTCTCGATCAGGCACCCCAGCACCCGGATCTCGGCGGCGTCCGCATCCACGGCCGTGACGGTAGCGCGTGTCGCCCGCCGGGATCGGCGACAATGCGCCGAGTGAACCTTCCGGCCTACCCCCGTATGCGCGGCGTGCTTCATGTGTATGCGTTCTTCGCCGCCGTCGCAGCCGGTATCGCGCTCGTCCTGCTCGCCGACGGGCTGCAGGAGCGATTCACGGTCTGGGTCTACGTCTCGGCGCTCGCGGCCATGTTGGGAGCGAGCGCGCTCTACCACCGCTTCCCGTGGCGGAGCACGGCGGCGCGCCTCCGCGCACGACGGCTCGACCACGCGATGATCTTCGTCTTCATCGCCGGGACGTACACGCCGTTCGCCGTCCTGGCGTTCGGCGGCGCGCTCGGCGCGGCCATGTTGGCGACGGTCTGGGCGGGCGCGATCCTCGGCCTCGTCGTCGAACTCGTATGGATCCACGCCCCCCGGTGGGTGTCTGCCGTCGCGTATCTGGGGGTGGGCTGGGTCGGCATCGTCGCCGTGCCCGAGCTCTTTCCACGTCTCGGCGTCGCGCCTGCAGTGCTCGTGATCGTGGGAGCTCTCCTGTATACGGTCGGCGCAGTCGCGTATGCGACGGCGTGGCCGGACCCGTTTCCCACGGTCTTCGGCTTCCACGAGGTCTTTCACGCGCTCGTGGTGGTCGCGGCGGCGACGCAGTTCGTCGCGGTCTCGCTCGTCGTGCTCTGAGCGGGTACGCTCGCGTCGTGAGCGAGAAGCTCGAGCTCACCGACGAGGAGTGGCGGGCGAGGCTGTCGCCCGAGCAGTACGAGGTCCTCCGGCGCAAGGGCACGGAGCGCGCGTTCGCGGGCACGTACTGGGACGAGCACGCTCCTGGCGTGTATCGCTGCGCCGGATGCGGGGCCGAGCTCTTCCGGTCCGAGGCGAAGTTCGACTCCGGAACCGGCTGGCCGAGCTTCGTCGAGCCCGCCTCTCTGGACAGCGTCGTCACCGAGACGGACACGAGCTACGGGATGGTCCGCACCGAGGTCATGTGCGCAGCGTGCGGGGGCCACCTGGGCCACGTCTTCCCGGACGGCCCCGCACCGAGCGGGCTCCGGTACTGCATCAATTCCGCCGCGCTCGACCTCGAGCGCAACGGCTAGGCGCGTAGACGGCCGTGGCGAGCTGCTGCCGGAGCGGGCCGTGCGAGGGGATGTTCACCGCGAGCGCCGCCCGGAAGAGCCTCCGGCGTTACCGCAAGAAGGGGCTCGACGACGTCGAGCGCCGGCTGGTGGACGCAGCGCTCGCCGAGGGAGTCGACGGCGCCAGGGTGCTCGAGATCGGCGGCGGCGTCGGAGCTCTCCAGGCCGAGCTGCTCGCCGCGGGAGCGGCGAGCGGCGAGGTCGTGGAGCTCGTGCCGGCCTACGAGCCGTACGCGCACGAGCTCGCCGAGCTCCGCGGGCTCGTCGGAAGGACGCGGTTCCGGGTCGTCGACGTCCTCGAGGAGCCTAGCGCCGTCGAGCGCGCCGACGTCGTCGTGCTCAATCGGGTCGTGTGCTGCTCGCCCGACGGCGTCGAGCTCACCGAGCTGGCCGCGCGGCTCGCGCGTCGCACGCTGCTCCTCAGCTACCCGCGGGACGCCTGGTGGGTGCGGTTGGGAGTCAGGTCGATGAACGCGGGCCTGTGGCTCGCCCGGCGCTCGTTCCGGGTCTTCGTCCACTCACCGGCCCAGCTGACCGCGGCGGGCGAGGCGGCCGGCCTCGCGCTGGAGCTGTGTGGGCGAGGACGGTTCTGGGAGTACGCGATCCTCCGCCGGCCACACGCGCTTGAGGGTGCGGTCTGAGGCGCGCGAGCACGCCTCGCGAGGAATCAGTGAGTTCCCCGATGTCCGCGGGCAGTGGGTGCGGAAGTGTGGTCGTGGACTCAGCGACCCACGAAGGAGGTGACGAATGTTCACGTATGTGGGGCTGATTCGACTCACCGAGGAGGGCCAGGAGAAGCTGCACGAGGCCCCCAGGTACCTCGAGAAGATGAAGGCCATCATCGAAGAGGAGGGTGGCGTTCTCGAGGACGTCTACGCGATCATGGGCCCGTGGGACTTCTTCGCGCTCGTGAAGTACCCGGACAACGAGACCGCGTTCCGCGTGCTGGCGAAGATCGGCAAGCTGGAGGTCATCAAGACCGAGACCTTCCCCGCCGAGAAGGTGGACCTTTTCTTCAAGGCGCTCGTCTAGCGCGGAAGCTTCCAAGCCCTTGCGCAGAGACAGGGCCGCCGTCGAGCGGCCCTGTCTCGTCGACGGGCGTGGTCACGGCGCGATGAAGGCGGAGCTCGGCCTCTTTCCGCTGCCGATGGTGCTTCTTCCGACCGAGCGCGTGCCGCTTCACATCTTCGAGGAGCGCTACAAGGAGCTCATCGGGCGCTGCCTCGAGGGCGACGAGGAGTTCGGGCTCGTCTTCGCGGACGACGAGGGGATCAGGGACATCGGGACGCGTGCGGCGGTCGTCGAGGTGCTCACGCGCTTCGAGGACGGCCGGCTGAACATCATGGTCGAGGGCCGCGAGCGCTTCCGTCTTCTCCGGCTGACGGAGGGGGAGACCTTCCACACCGGCGAGGTGACCCCGATCACGGACGCAGACGACCCGCCCGGCCCCGAGTCCGTCCAGCGCGCGCTCAAGCTGTTCGACCGCTTGCGCAGGCTGACCTCGAGCGACGTCGAGCGACCGGATCCCGAGCAGCAGCAGCTCTCGTTCGCGATCGCCGGCCACGTCGAGCTCGCTCCTGAGCTGAAGCTCGACCTGCTCGCGGAAGTGTCCGAGCGGGCGAGGCTGGAGCGGGTCTGCGACCTCCTGGAGCGGGCTGCGGAGACCGTGGAGATGCGTCGACGCGCCGCGGAGCGCGCCGCTACGAACGGCCGCGTCGAGCTCGGGTGAGCGGAGGTCCGAGGGGTACGATGGGGCGGTGGCCGTAACCGCCCAGCCGAAGCTCGACGCGCATCGGGTTCGCGCCGACTTCCCCATCTTCGAGCAGACGTTCCACGGCAAGCCGCTCTCGTTCCTCGATTCCGCGGCCAGCTCGCAGAAGCCCCGCCAGATGCTCGACGCGATGCGCACGTTCTACGAGACGTCGTACGCGAACGTGCACCGAGGCGTGTACGCGCTGGCGGAGCGGGCGACCGAGGGGCTCGAGCTTGCGCGGGAGAAGGTGCGGGCGCTTCTGAACGCCCCGTCCGCCCGGGAGGTGATCTTCGTCCGCAACGCAACGGAGGGGCTCAACCTCGTCGCGTACGCGTGGGGCCTCGTGAACCTCCGCCCGGGGGACGTCGTCATCGTGACCGAGCTCGAGCATCACTCGAACTTCGTCCCCTGGCAGTACGTGGCCGGGCGAACGGGAGCGTCCTTCCGGATGCTCCCTCTCGACGACCACGGCGAGCTCCGGCTCGAGGAGCTCGACGCCGTCGCTCGCGACGGCGAGGTGAAAGTCGTGGCGGCGGGCGTGGTCTCCAACTCGCTCGGGACCGTGAACCCGGTCGAGCGGCTCTCGGAGTGGGCGCACTCGCACGGCGCGATCATGGTCGCGGACGCCGCGCAGGCGGCTCCCCACCGGAAGGTCGACGTGCAGGCGCTCGGCTGCGACTTCCTCGCCGTCTCCGGGCACAAGATGTGCGGCCCGAGCGGCATCGGAGCGCTGTGGGGCCGCGCGGACCTGCTGGAGGCGATGGAGCCGTTCCTCACCGGCGGGCACATGATCCGCGCGGTCGGACCGGACGAGACGACGTGGGGAGACCTGCCGCACAAATTCGAGGCCGGGACCGCGCCCATGGCGGAGGCCGTCGGGTTCGGCGCCGCGATCGACTACCTCGAGGACATCGGTTTCGACGCGATCGAGCGTCACGAGCACGAGCTCGCCGCATACGCGCTCGAGCTCCTGGACGAGCTCCCGTGGGTGATCTCCTACGGCCCGTCTGTCGAGCACCGCGCCGGGATCGTGTCGTTCAACGTCGACGGCGTCCACCCGCACGACGTCGCGCAGATCCTCGACTTCGAAGGCGTGGCGATCCGAGCGGGCCACCACTGCTGCCAGCCGCTCATGCGCAAGCTCGGCGTGGCGGCGACGAACCGCGCGAGCTTCTACGTCTACACGATCCCCGAGGAGATCGACCGCCTCGTGGCGGGCCTGCACAAGGTCAGGAGGGCTTTCGGGTGATGGGTCCGCTCACGTCTCTGGGCCGTCGCTGGCAAAGAGGGCAAGCGCGAAAGGACAATGCATCGCAGCACGGCCAAGCGCCGAGCGCGCCGCCGTCTGCCGCCAGCGGCGGCAGCCTCCGGCGAAGCCCGACTCTCAACCCCGGAAAGTGCTGCGCACTTTCCGGGGGCCCCGAAGAGCCGCCCGGCGAGAGCAGAAGGCGTCGAGAGGCGTGAGCGAGTTCGACCAGCTCTACCGCGAGCTGATCCTCGACCACTACAAGAACCCTCGGAACCACGGGCTCCTCGATCCAGCGGACGCCCGGGCCGAGGGGCAGAACCCGCTCTGCGGGGACGAGGTGGCGGTCACCGTGCGCCTGGGAGATGGGGACGTGATCGAGGACGTGGGCTTCGAGGGGCGGGGATGCGCGATCAGCCAGGCGGCCACGTCGATGCTGACCGACCTCGTCAAGGGCCGCACCGCGAACGAGGTCGCCGCGATGCGGAAGGAGGAGCTCCTCGACGAACTCGGGATCCCGCTGACACCGGTACGGCTGAAGTGCGCGATTCTCGGCCTCGGCGTCCTGAAGCTCGCGCTGCACAAGGCCAGGGGCACCCCGCTTCCGGAGGAGTGGGGCACGGCGGCCCGCGACCTCGTTCTCGACTGACGGTGCGGATCGAGGTCGCCCCGCTCGAGGAGCTTCCGCCGGGCTCGATGCGGCTGGTGCCGGCCGGCGAGCGTCTCGTCGGCGTCTACAACTGCGGCAGCGGCTACTTCGCCATCGAGGATCGCTGCTCCCACGACGACGGCCCGCTGTGCGAGGGGGACTGGGAGCCGGAAGGCTGCGTCGTCGTGTGCCCCCGACACGGCTCCCGGTTCGACCTGGAGACGGGGATCCCGATGACGCTTCCGGCCTTCGAGCGCGTCGCGACGTTCCCGGTGTCGGTCGTGGACGGCATGGTGGTCGTGGACGTGGGCGACTGATGCTCGACGAGCGCACTCTGTCCGTTCTCGCCCGCCTCGAAGAGGAGGACCGGGCCGAGCGCGAGGCCGGCCTCCCGCCGGAGAAGCGCGGACGCCAGATCCCGCCGAGCACGGGCCGCTTCCTGTTCGCGCTCGCGGCCTCGCAGGCCGGGATCGAGGTGCTCGAGGTGGGCGCCTCGCGGGGATACTCCTCGATCTGGCTGGCAGCCGGGGCACGGGTTCTCGGCGGGCGGGTCGTCTCGCTCGAGCACGACTCCGGCAGGTGTGCGGCCTGGCGCGCCAACGTCTCCGACGCGGGGCTGGAAGAGTGGGCCGAGCTCGTCGAGGGGGACGCGTTCGAGACGCTTCGCGGGGCACGGGACGTCTTCGACCTCGTCTTCCTCGACGCCGAGAAGGAGGACTACGAGGCGCTGTTCGCGCTGATGCGCCCGCTGCTCGAGCCGGGCAGCCTCGTGGTCGCGGACAACGTGCTCTCGCACGAGGAGACGCTCGGCGCCTACTCGGCGGCCCGGCAGGCCGATCCGACGCTCTCGAGCGTGACGATCCCGCTCGACCGGGGGCTCGAGCTCAGCGTGGTGCTCGCCGAGCCGGCTTGGATGTCCTCGACCCGGAAGTAGAGGGCGTCGCGGTAGAAGGCGAGGGAGCGGTGGACGTCGTGGGTCGAGATCGCGATCTGTCCGATGCTTCGGATGGGCGTGGGCATCCGTCTCCTCTCGACTGGCGGCAGGCTCGGCCCTCAGCATCCCCCGCCTCCGAGGCCGGGCCGCCACGCAGCTCTTCCTCCGTCCGCCTCGAGCACGTATCCTGCGCATACCGCGGAAAGGAGGTGGTCCGATTTGAGCGACGACAGTTCGGGCAGTGGAGGTACCAGCGGGTAGAGGCGTGCCTCCGGGACCACCGGGAATCGCCTAGCCAGCGTAGGGGGCTCGCGACAACGCGCCGCCGTCTTTCGGGACGGCCGGAAGCGCCTCTACTACTCCAACGCTGGTAGCCGTGCTCGAGGGGCCGCCGTGGCGGCCCCTCGGCATCTCTCGGATGGTCGGGACGATCAGGCCGCGAGCGCGACGTGCCGCGCGACCCCGGCCTCGGCGGCCAGCTTCGTGACGTGCTCGCGTACCCGCTCGACGAGCGCCGAGTCGCGGATGCGCCCGTCCTCGTCGAAGGCCTCGTGAGCCCGGGAGACCGGCAGCTCACCCTCCAGCACGCGCGCGCCGGCGATGCCGAGCACGCGGCGCAGGTCCTGCTGGGCCCAGATCGCTCCGTACCGGCCTGTCGTCGCACCTGACACGGCGACCGTCTTGCCCCAGAGCGCCGCTTGGCCTCGGGGCGGCCGGGACGCCCAGTCGATCGCGTTCTTGAGCACGCCCGGGGTCGAGCCGTTGTACTCGGGGGTGACGAAGAGCACGGCGTCGGCGGCCTCTATCCTGGCCCGCAGGTCGCGTACCGGCTCGGGGGCGTCCTCGCCGTCGGCGTCGTCGTCGAACGGCGGGATCTCCGCCAGCCGGTCGTAGAGCTCGGCGTCGACGTATGCCGGGGCCAGCTCGACCGCGGCACGGGCGAGGGTCGTGTTGTACGACCCTGCCCGCAGGCTGCCCGAGACGGCGAGGATCCGCATCGTCAGTCCGCCTTGACCGCCGAGAAGCTCGCCGTGAGCTTGACGTCGTCCGGGAGCAGGAAGCCGCCGCCGGGGAGCGGAGCGTTCCAGCTCACGCCGAACTCCGTGCGGTCGATCGTGCTCGTCAGCTCGATACCCAGGCGGTCGCCGCCCCACGGGTCGACGCCCGTGCCGATGACCTCACCCTGGAGGACGACCGGCCTGGTGACGCCCTTGATGGTGAGGTTGCCCTCGACGGTCAGCGCGTCGTCCTCGAGGGTGACCGCCGTCGACTCGAAGCGGAGCTGCGGATGCCGGGCTGTGTCGAAGAAGTCGGGCGACTGCAGGTGCCCGTCGCGGGTCTCGTCGAAGGTCGTCAGAGCTGTCGCGTCGACGGTTCCCTCGATGGACGGCTCGTCGCCGCCCGTGATCGTCGCCTCAACGACCGGGGCGCGGCCTCGGACGGTCACGAGCCCGAGGTGCTTGATCTGGAACTCGACCGACGAGTGGGCGGGATCGACCGACCACGTGCCTGCGGGGATGACGGTGGCCGGGGTCTCTGTCAAGATGGACATGCGCCGTCTCCTTTGCGTTCGCTATTATTGAGAACGCAAACAACTGTACACGAGGAAAGATGCCAAGTCAAGTATTGAGCGAGCAAG
>Ga0233418_10000206_pt1 | contig 12199 bp, 15 predicted proteins | sample Sediment_Towuti__FD_189021 | JGI IMG/M metagenome (GOLD analysis project Ga0233418, IMG submission 189021) | Sediment microbial communities from Lake Towuti, South Sulawesi, Indonesia - Sediment_Towuti_2014_1_MG | ecosystem: Environmental > Aquatic > Freshwater > Lake > Sediment | place... | reverse complement strand
CGAGTGCGTTCCTGCAGACGAACACCGAGATGGCCGAGCTTCTGTACGAGCTCGCCGGTGAGCTCGCAGGCCTGACCGTGGAGGAGACCGTCTTCGACCTCTACTCCGGGACCGGGACGATCGCGCTTGCGCTCGCCCGCCGGACCGGCACGGTTTGGGGGATCGAGATCTCGGAGGAGGCCGTGGCCTGCGCGGTCGAGAACGCCGAGCTGAACGGGATCGCGAACGCGCGCTTCGTGGCCGGCAACGTGGGCCAGACCCTCGAGCGGCTGGTCGGGGAGGCCGGAGCTCCGGACGTCGTCGTCGTCGACCCTCCGCGGGCGGGGCTCGCCGGGAAGGCCCTCAGGCGGACCGGGGCGCTCGGCGCGCGGCGCATCGTCTACGTCTCGTGCAACCCGACCACGCTGGCCTCCGACGTCCAGGTTCTCCGCGACGAGCACGGCTACGAGCTCGCGCGCTGCCGGCCCGTGGACATGTTCCCGCACACGCCGCACGTGGAGTCCGTCTCGCTCCTCGTGCGATAGCGTACGCGGCCGCGAAGCGGACGCCTTCAGGGATCCTCGCGCGAGCAGGGATCCGCTCGGCGGATCCCGCTCTTGCGCAGAGAGCGGCCCTCATTCGGTGGAGCCGGCGGCGCGGCGCGCCCGCCACGTGCCCAGCGCGTCCCTCGCCAAGAAGTCCGCGTTCGGGAGCAGGAAGCCGAGGCAGACCGCCGGCAGGGCGGGGAGACCCGTCACGTCGCCGAGGACGACGGCGGCGAGGGTCAGGCTCAGGAAGCCTGTCATCGCCGCCCAGGTCCACCCGATCCGGAGGCCGAAGCGCCGGGCGGTTCCGAGGAAGAGCGCGAAGAAGATGACATCGGGTGGCCCGAGGTAGATGATCGACGACTCCCCGGGGAACGGAATCCCGACCGCGAGCCGCTCGACGAGGGAGGGACGCTCCTCGATCACGTGGCGCGTCGGTCCCGTCCACACGGACCAGATGTCGATCCACGGGATGAGCACGGCGACGAGGGTCAGCCACCAGAGCCGTTCGAAGATCCAGACGAGCGCGAACCCGACGAGCGCGAGGGCGGCGAGCTTCGCGAGGCCGAAGAGGCTGTCGAGGCCGGCCAGCCCGAGGATCACGGCGACGGCTCCGGCAAGTGCGGGCAGGGCGGCCGGGTGCCTGCGCGGCTCCCCGGCCAGGGGGAGCGCGAGCCAGATCAGGCCGGTCGTCAGCGGGAACACGACGGCGCCGACGACGGCCACGTCCCAGCGCCGGGTGAGCTCGGGCAGGCCCTCCGCAAGCGCCGAGTACCCGGCGAGCGCGGCCGAAAGGAGGACGAGCGCGCTCCAGCGCGCCCGGCTCAGAACGGGGTCTGCTCCGCCCACCAGGGGCCGAGCGCCTTGAAGGCGTTCCAGAACCGCGTCTTCGACGCCTGGTCGTCGAGGGACTCGTCGACGTCGGGGGTCACGAGCACCTCGACCGTCGGCGTGAGCCGCCGGATCTTACCCTCGGCGCCGGCGTCGACCGGGTCGGCGAGCGGGAAGTGGAGATCGTTCAAGAACGTGACCGTCCGGCTCCCCATGGCGACGACGAGCTTCGGCTGGACGATGTGCAGCTCGCGCGCAAGCCAGGCGGCCGCGTCCTCGGGATCCTCGGTGCCGAACTTGAGGCAGTTCGTGCCGTAGACCGACAGCGGGTCGACCCGGAGCCGCTGGAGCGCCTTGAGCACGGCCTGTCCGGCCCGTCCGAAGAACGCGACGCCCTCCTGGATCTCTGAGGGCTGCGGCGCGTGCTTCAGCAGGAGGATGTCCGCCAGAGGGTGCCCGGATCCGAGAACGGGAACGCGCAGCTCGTCCCCTGCCCGCGCGAGCTCGTCGCCGAGCTCGTTGATCTCGGCGATCGCCTTCTTCTCGTAGCGCTCGTGGATTTCGTCGGTCAAGGAGGATCGTCGCTCCGCGCCGATCCTCCTGAGCGGAGGGAGCGCATCGCCGTGGCTCGCCTGGCCCATTGTCTCAAGCTCTGTTCGCCGCGGAGCCTGCCGCTCCTCATCTAGGCGAGCTGCGAAGCCGATCGCCTCTTGCCCTTTACCTGGGCCACCCACTTGAGCGACTGGAGGTAGGCGAGCGACTTCGGCCGCCGCAGCACCTCGGCCGTCCGAAGCGAGAGCAGGAACTCCTCCGGGCCCTCGAACCGGCGCATGCGCAGCGCGCCCGTCCCGACGCCCTGGAGCACGTGCGCGTCCGAGCCGGCGCCCTGCAGGAGGCGGTACTTCCTCGCGAAGCGGAGCGCCTCGTCGTTGAACGAGTCGCGGAGGAGCCGCGCGTTGAACACCTCGAACACGTCGATCTCGGCGAGGTGGCGATGGAGCGTCGCGGGATCCGGGATCGCGTGCAGCCGATCGAAGGGATGGGGGAGGTAGACGAGCCCGTTCTGCTCGCGGATCGCGGCGATCGTGTCCTCGAAGCTCAGGCCGCGCGGAATCTCGTGCTCGAGGAAGAGCCCGATGACCTCGCCCTGCCCGTCCGTCTTGACCTCCTCGCCGGGGATCACGACGAGGTCGCGGTGCCGGGCCAGCCGGACCGCCTCGAGCGCCCCTCCGAAGACGTTGTGGTCGGTGACCGCGATGCCCCCGAGCCCGATCCTCTCGGTGTGGTCGAGGAGGCCGACGACCGGGATCGAGCAGTCGTGCGACCAGTCCGTGTGCAGGTGGAGGTCGACGGCGATCCACTCGCGCCCGGCGAGCGGGTCGTTGCCGTCCGCGACGGGGCCGCCGGTCGGACGCCGCTTGCGGATGAGCCGCGAGTAGACGCCGTCGAGCTCGTGCGCGACGCGCTCGAAGCTCTGGCGCTCGGCGTCGGCGCGGGCGCGCGAGGCGAGCTCGAGGCGGCGGGCCTGGTCGGTCGCGAGCGCGGCGACGTCCCCGACGTCCGCGAGCGCAACGCCGCACGCGGCTGCCTCCAGCGCGAGCCGCGCCTCGCCGCCCGGAGCGGGAACGAAGATCGCCGCGTCGCGAAGCGCCGCCGCCCGCTGCTCCGGCCGCCGCGTCGAGCGCACGAGGACACGGGAGCGCACGGACCGCGGGATCGCGGGGCGGTACGCGAGCGGCTTCGTGTGCAGAAGCCTGAGCTCCCAGTCGGGGAGGTCGCGGAGCGAGCGCAGCACGGAGCGCGTGACCGGCCGTCCGGCGATCTCGAGCTCGAGCGCGATCACGTCGCGCTTCGGAGCCGGGCGGAAGAGCTCGAGGTCCACCCCGAGCGGGATGAGTCGGAACTCCCCGGGGAAGCGCTTGGCCGCCGCCCCGGCCGTCTCCTCCGAGGTCGCGAGCAGCGCGTCCACGCGGATGTTCAGGCGGTCGCGCCGCGATCGTCGCGCCGGGTACCCGAGGCGCTCCGCGGAGAAGAACGTGGCGGCGGTCAGCGTGTGCGCCGAGGTGAGGGCGAGGTAAGAGATGCTGGGGAGGCCGGGCTCGACGCCGTGGACGACGTCGTACTCGCCTCGTGAGAGAGCGAGGCGCAGGTTTGCGCGGACGCCGACGGGGACGCCGATGTTCGTCCGGCGCGAGATCGGGATCGACGGGCCGACGGCGATGACCTGCGCGTCGAGCCCCTTTTGGAGAGCGCGGCGGCCAGCCAGGAGATCGCGCGCCCTGGACGACGGCGCGAGCACGGTGACGTCGTGGCCGAGCCGGCGCAGGGCGGCGGCGACTCCTTCGACGTGCGCGTTCACCTCGTGCGGCTGCGACCACGCGAACGGCGTGACGAAGCAGATGCGGAGGCCCACGGTCGGGCGAGTGTAGCCCGGCCTGCGCTACCCGACGGCCTGCCGGCGGCGGAGAGCGAGGCGCTCGCCCGGCTCGAGCTTTGCTTCGATCGCGTCCTCACGGGAGCGGGTCGCGACGAGCTCGACGTCGTCGAGGCGCGCGAGCACGCGCACCTCCGACTCTGCGACCCCGGCCGCGGTGAGCCGCTGGAGGACGGGGACGAGGAAGAACGCGAGCGCCGCCAGGATCCAGGCTGCGCCGACCGCCTTCACGTACGTGTCGCCCTCGGGCTCGCTCCAGATACCGGCGATGCTGAGCGCGGCCGCCACGAGCGCGAGCGCGCCGGCCGCGATCGCGAGGCGCACGAGAACGGGCCGCCGCGCGAGGAGGAGAGCAGTCGTCGCGAGGAGCCCGGCGAGGAGGGCGAGGACCGCCGACCACGCGAGCTTGTTCCACGGCTCGTTCTCAGCCTCCCAGACGAACGACCAGATTGCCGCCAGCACGAGCGCGAGGCCGACCGGCGCGACCGCCGCGACCGCCCAGCCGAGGCGCCGAGCGGGCCCGCGGTCGGCGAGCGCGAGCCCGGCGATCGCGGTGCCGCCCGCGTACAGGAGCGCCGCGAGCGTGAGGAGGATACGGCCGTCCGTCTCCGAGAAGTCGCCCCGGAGGAGAGCCGCGAGGGCGACGAGCGCGGCGGCGACGAGGATCGCCGCCGCGCCGATCCAGAGCACCCGGGCCAGCCGGCCCCGCGTCACGCCTTCGCGGCCGCCTTCTTCTTCGACACCGCGTTCTGCACGATGAAGCGCTCGATCTGCGCGTGCGCCTCGTCGTCGCGGATCTGCTTCGGCGGCGACTTCATGAGGTACGCGCTCGGGGCCTCCAGTGCGCCAGCGATCCCGTTGTTGAGCGCGAGCTTCGCGAGCCGGACGGCGTCGATGACGATGCCGGCCGAGTTGGGCGAGTCCCACACCTCGAGCTTGAGCTCGACGTTGAGCGGCACGTCGCCGAAGGACGAGCCCTCCATCCGGATGTACGCCCACTTGCGGTCGGTCAGCCACGGCACGTAGTCCGAGGGGCCGACGTGGACGTTGCGCTCGCCGATCTCGTAGTCGAGCATCGACGTCACGGCGTTCGTCTTCGAGATCTTCTTCGACTCGAGCCGCTCGCGCTCGAGCATGTTCAGGAAGTCGGAGTTGCCGCCCACGTTCAGCTGCATCGTCCGGTCGAGGTGCACGCCGCGGTCCTGGAAGAGCGTCGTCAGGACGCGGTGCGCGATCGTGGCGCCGACCTGCGACTTGATGTCGTCGCCGATGATCGGCAGCCCCGCCTCCTCGAACCGCTTCTGCCAGTAGTTCTCTCTGGCGATGAAGACCGGCATGCAGTTCACCATCGCGACGCCCGCCTCGAGGATCTGCTCCGTGTACCACTTGGTCGCGGCCTCGGAGCCCACGGGGAGGTAGTTGACGACCACGTCCGTGCCGGTCTCCTTCAGGATCCCGACGACGTCGTCGGTCGGGCCGGGGGCCTTCTCGACGACCTGCGCAAGGTACTTGCCGATGCCGTCGTGGGTCATGCCGCGCGAGACCTTGACCCCGGTCTTGGGGACGTCGGTGAACTTGATCGTGTCATTGGGACGAGCCCAGATCGCGTCGGCGAGATCGAGCCCGACCTTGCCCTTGACGACGTCGAACGCAGCCGTGAACTCGATGTCCGAGATGTGGTAGCCGCCGAGGTCGACGTGCATGAGGCCGGGGACGCTGTCCTCGGGAGACGCGTCCTTGTAGTACTCGACCCCCTGGAGGAGCGAGTTGGCGCAGTTGCCCACGCCGATGACGGCGACGCGCACCTTGTCCTTGGCGCGCCCGCCGTTCTTGGAGCCGTTCTGAGTGGCCATGGTGTCCTTTCCGTGCCTTGGTGCGTAGGGGACGCCGAGCCCGTCGGCAAGCGCGGCGAGGATGACGTCGTTCGCGTTCGTGCCGAGACGCGACGCGGCTGCGCGGATCTCGTCCTTCAGCTCCTGCGGAGTGCGAAGCAGGAGAACGGGGCTTCCGCCTGCTAGCACTTTGCGGCGACGCCCGCTCGGCGTGTGCGGAATGCCGAACCTCTCGGCGAGGATGCCGACCGCCACGTCGTTGACGTTGGAGCCGCGCCGCGCCGCTTCGCGGACGAGCGCGCCCTTCAAGGGAGCGGGCATCCTGACCAGGATGCCCGCTCGAGTTGGAGAAGAAGAAGTGCTAGCAGTCAAACTGCTAGCAGTATAGCACTCTGGCGTCAGCGAAGACGGCCTACACCACAGGACGTCTGATTGTCGCGCAGCAGCGACGCGGCCCGCGAGCGCTCGCCGCCGGGGCGGCGCGAGCTGCTCGAGGACCTCGCCAGCGACGGAGCCGACGACGTCACCGGGCCCGGTGTACGAGAGCCGCGACTCTGCGCGCGGTGGGCGTGCTCGCGAGGACCCGCAGGCCCCGTTCGCGAGCGCGCTGGATCCCGGCGCGCCCCAGGGTCGTCTTGCCGATGCCCGCTTCGCCGTCGAGCAGGTAAGTGGGGTGGCGCTCGTGTTGACATCAAGACATCAATAATCGTATGCTTTGATGTATGCGAACGACTCTGACGCTCGACGACGACGTCGCCGTCCGGCTCGAGCGGTTGCGCCGCAAGGGGCGCACGCTCAAGGAGGTCGTGAACGAGGCACTGCGTGCCGGGCTCGACGAGCTCGAGCGCTCACCGACGGTGACGCGCACGAGCTACACGGAGCCCGTGGACATCCAGCTTCTCGTCCAGAACATCGACGATGTCTGGGGCGTGCTCGACGCCGTCGACGGCCCCTGATCGTTCGTGTTCCTCGTCGACGCCAACCTCCTGATCTACTCCTTCAGCTCCGGGGCTCCACAGCACGCGCCCGCTCGAGCCTGGCTGGACACGAGGCTCTCCGGGCGGCAGCGCGTCGGCATCCCGTGGGAGAGCGTGGTGGCCTTCCTGCGTGTCGTCACGCATCCCAGGCTTGCCACACCCCCGGTCGCAGTACCGACCGCCTGGCGACAGGTGGAGCTATGGCTCGAGGCTCCTGCTTCGTGGATCCCGTTGCCGACAGACCGTCACGCAGAGACGCTCGGGACGCTTCTCGCGCTCACCGGTGTGATTGGCCCTCACGTTCACGACGCCCGGCTCGCAGCTCTGGCGCTCGAGCATGGCCTCGTGCTCTGTTCCACGGATGGCGACTTCGCGCGGTACCCGGGTCTCCGCTGGGAGAACCCGCTCGCGGCCTGACTGCGACGCGCGCGCTCGGTGGGCTCCGTGGTCAGGAGTGGCGAGCGGGCGTCCTGGTCGGGACGCCCGCTCGGTCTTCCATCGCGCTCTGGTCCGACGAGCGATGGCCAAGGCTCGCCTGCCCTAGCAGCTCACGAGGGTGTTCGTTCCCCCGCCTGGGTCGCAGGTGTCGGAACCGGGACCGCCATCGAGGAAGTCGTCACCGGCTCCTGCCGTGAGCTGGTCGTTCCCCATGCCTCCCCGGAGGGTGTTGTTCCCGTCGCCGGCGTCGAGCACGTCCCTGCCGGAGCCGCCGTCCAGCGTGTCGTTCCCGCTGCCAGCCGTGATGCGGTCGTTGTGCTTGCCTCCGTCTAGCGTGTTGGTGCCTCCGGTGTCGATCAGGACGTCGTCCCCGTTCCCACCGAGCACGACGTCGTCGCCGGCGCCGGTGCAGATCCGGTCATCGCCGCTCAAGCCGTTGATCGTGTTGTTGCCGTCGAGGTCGATGATGACGTCCGGCCCGTTCGTGCCGTTGATCGTCGTGTCGCCCGGGCCACCGGTGATGCTGGCCGGCAGGCCGTCACAGGTCGGAGGCGACACGCAGGTGACCGTGACCGCCACCGTCGCGGTCGAGCCGCCCGGGCTGAGCGAGTAGGTGAAGTCGTCCGTCGGCGAGCCATCGTTGCAGTAGCCCGGATCGGGCTCGTAGGTCAGGCTCAGACCACCCCCGGCGACCACCACCGTGCCGTTGGCAGGCTGCGTCGCCGAGCCGATCGTCATCGGCCCGCCATCGGCATTCTGGTCGTTGGCCAGCACGGCGATCGTCGTCGCGGGATCGTCCTCGGCCACCGTCGCCGTGTCCGCAACCGCGGTGGGCGGGTCGTCCACGCAGGTGACCGTGACCGCCACCGTCGCGGTCGAGCCGCCCGGGCTGAGCGAGTAGGTGAAGTCGTCCGTCGGCGAGCCATCGTTGCAGTAGCCCGGATCGGGCTCGTAGGTCAGGCTCAGACCACCCCCGGCGACCACCACCGTGCCGTTGGCAGGCTGCGTCGCCGAGCCGATCGTCATCGGCCCGCCATCGGCATTCTGGTCGTTGGCCAGCACGGCGATCGTCGTCGCGGGATCGTCCTCGGCCACCGTCGCCGTGTCCGCAACCGCGGTGGGCGGGTCGTCGACGGCGATCGTCCAAGTTCCGCTCCAAGGGCTCGCTAGGTTGCCGTCGTCGACCGCGCGTGCGCGCCAGCAATAGGTGCCCAGGGCGAGCGGCGAGCCGGGCGTGAACGTGGACGCGGCCAGGCCGGTCTCGTCGAGCTCCGGGCTCAAGAAGCCACAGTCGTCGTCGACCTGGAGGTCGTACGTCACCGGATCGCCAGAGTCGGGGTCGGTCGCGTCACTCCAGTCGAACGTGGGAGTAGCGTCGATCGTCGTCGACCCGTCCGCCGGGGAGGAGAGCGTCGGGGTGCTGGGCGCCTGGTTGTAGGTCACCGTCGCGGTGATCGTGCCGACGCGGATGGCGCTCCCGTCCGGCGGCGTCTTGACGACCCCCATCTCGAGCGTCGTGGTGTCCGACTTGACGATGTCTGGGACGTCGATCGTCTGGGTCTTGGTCTCGCTGCACGCGTCGAAGAGCTCCGGTGTCGCCGCGAGGTTCACCCCGGAGTCCGTGTCGGTCGTGTTGATCCGTACGAACGTTTGGTAGGTGCCGTCAGCGTCTGCAGCGCTGGCGCCGTCCCTGACCGTCACGGCGACGCTCGTGATCATCGACCCGTTCGGGATGGAAGAGATGTCTGCGGTGAACGACTCGCGATCAGGGGTGGCGCCGCCCTTGCCGATCGAGTCCGCTCCCCCGCAGTTGAAGTTGCTGGTCTCGTCCACGTCCTGGATGTCGCCGAACCAGGCGATGTAGGTGCCGTTGGCAACGGGGTGGAGCGTGTTGGTCGTGGTATGGGAGCTGGCGAGCCCAGCCCCCAGGGTCGCAGCGAGCGCGGCGAGTGCGCCGACAACGACAAGCATGCGTGTTCGTCTGACGGTCATCTCTCTTCCTCCTTGGCTTGGGCCGAGTAGCGGCAGCCGGGCACCTTCGACACCCCGTCCCCGGTCACGCGCGTGATGCGTCGGTCGGGCGCGCCAACACCGGCGCGCCTCGATAGCGAGCCGCGAGCGGCGAGACGCGGCGCTCGTGCTGCGCGCGACGCTTCTCGACTGCCAGGCGGTTCAGCCGAGCCGCGTCGCGGGCGAACGGACGCGAACGTATCGCCGCGAGTTCCATCTGAATGTCGATCCGTGTCATGGAGCCCTCGATTCCCTCGTCGTTTCAGTGCTCCGAAGCGGGATGGATGCCCTCGCGCGCGTTCATCGCTCGATCGCCGCGGTGACCCGCGCGTCCGGAAGGGCCCGGCGTGCGGCTTCGAGGAGCGCGTCGCGGGACGGGGCCTCGAAGACGTGGAAGCAGGTCTCGTCGTCGCGCAGGAACGTCGTCCGCACGTACCGGATGCCGGCTTCCAGCGGGGCGCCCCGTGAGCCGAGATTCATTGGAATCTCCTCCATGACACGAACACGCCTCAGTCGCAGGGGTCGTCCGCCGGGCTCGAGAGCGGAGACCCGATCGGGAGGATCATCGTGATGGTCCACTCGAGTGTGTCCGATCCGCCTTTGACGGCGAGCACGGGGACGTTCGGCTCCTCGATGTACGCCTGCCCCGGCCCGACCGCCGTCGCCTCACAGCTTCCCTGTGTGAGCAGGAGAGTGCCGCGCTTGACCGCGACGATCACCGGTCCCGGATGAGTGTGCCAGTTTGCGATCAGGGATCCATCGGGGGCCGTGGAGACGAAGTGGGCGACCCGCACTCGGACCGATTCCTTCGTCCGCAGCTTGATCGGATCGTCGTTGAAGTTGACGGCGCCGACCGTGTTCGAGTCGGCCAGCACGCCGAGGCTCGAATCGAACGCGAGCCCGGCGCCAACGACCACACTGGCAGCGGCGGCGACAGCCGCCACTGCCAAAGCGGTCCGCTTGCGAAGGTTGATGCCCTTCATGTCCTCTCCTTTCCGAGGAGTCTTTGGCTGCTCTTTCCTACGGCGCGACAGCTGCTCTCGCGCTCGCCCTCCGTGAGCTCGATGTCGAGGGCCTCTACGACGCGCTCGACGGGGATCGCCGCCCGCCGGCTCGCCTCCAGCACGAACTCCGGCGAGCCGGCCTCGAAGACGTGGAAGCAGGTCTCGTCGTCGCGCAGGAACGTCGTCCGCACGTAGCGGACGCCGACTCCGCCGAGCTCGGCCACGCGCTGGGCGCGCTCGCGCGAGTCGTCGAGCGCTCCGGGTGCGTTCGGTACGTAGGACTCGAGGAGGTAGCTCGGCATGCCGGCTAGGGGAACACGAGCTCCGTGCCCACGATCGGTACCTCCCACGACTCGCCAATGCCGGCGACCTCGGCCGTGGAGAAGCCGGTCAAGGAGTTCCCGGCCGGTCGTGCGCTCGTCAGCGCCAGCCTCTTGTTCGGACGCACGAAGCCGATCCAGGCGCGACCTGATACCCAGGCGAGGAGCCTGGGTGGGTCTCCGGGGTCGAACCTTGCTCCCGGCACGACCTGCCACTTCGGCTTCGCCACCGCGCCGAGCCGCGGTCGCCTCACCGTCCGAGATCGAGCACCTCGGACGAGGTGGCTGCGCCGCCGCGAAACTGGCGGCTCCGAGCGAGAGCGCCGAAGGGGCAAGCGGTACCACGACCGTCCTCACGCCGGGCCCCGAGTCGCATCGTCGACCGCCTCGACCGTGCGCTCGATCGAACGCCGGGCGTCCCGTCCCTCGGAGGACCGCTCCACCGCCTCCACGATTCGGTCGAAGGGGAGGTCAGCCGCCCGCCCCGCCTCGTCCAGCGCCTCCGCCGAGGGCGCCTCGAAGAGGTGGAAGACGACCTCGTCCTCGGGGAGGTAGGTGCTGCGCACATAGCGCACGCCGACTCCGAGCTCGGCTGTCTTGTGCGCGCGTTCGAGTGCTACCTCGAGTGCGTCCGAAGCTCGAGCGGCGTACGATTCCAAGAGATAGCTCCGCACCCGGCCGCGGCCACTCAGTCGAGGGTCACCGCGGTGCAGGCGGTCTGGTAGCGGATCGATCCGAACTCGTCGGTCACCGTCCAGAAGACACCATGAGCTCCGAGGAGGAACTCGGGAACCTCCTCCGGGCGCACGACGACGTCGTCCGTGCCGTTGCCTGCAGGGTTCGTCGTGATCGTCCCGACCTGGCTGCGGGAGACGAACCCGTCTCCCTCACACGCGGGATCGAAGACGAAGAAGTTCCTCGTCACAGCGTAGGTCGTGCTCGGTTCAGCTCCGTTCAGCACGAACAGCTCGTGCGCGTACACCTCGGGGCCCTCCGCCTTGATGTTCTGGACAAAGCCGCTGCGTAGCGGCGCCCCGCCGACCGATGTCAGCGAGAGGTGCTCCGTGTGGTACACGGCATCCGCCGCCGCGAGCGGAGCGAGTGTCGCCACCACCACCGCGCCCGCGAGCGCGAGGAACAGACCTACGATGCGTCGCCTCATGGCAGTCCTCCCGTCGAGTCAGTGGCCATCGACTCGAAGGTAGGGCGCGCACGCTCGGGGGGAAACGTGGAAACCCCCGGACTTTGCCGAGCCGCTAGGAGAACGTCCGCGCCAGCTCTGCGCGTGAGCGGACCCCGAGCTTGCGGTAGATGCTCGTCAGGTGACCTTCGACCGTCCGGTCGCTCAGGTAGAGGGCGGACGCTACTTCCTTGTTCGTCCGCCCGGCAGCGACCAGCTCGGCGATCCTGCGCTCGGCCGGCGTGAGCTCGTCCGGCGACGCGGTCCGGCCACCGATCTTTGCCAACTCTGACTGGGCTCTGTCCGACCAGAGACGAGCACCCAGATCGTCGAACAGCGAGAGCGCCTTGCGGAGAGCCTCGCGCGCGCCTGCCTTCTGCTTCGCGCGACGCCGGGCCGCGCCGAGCACGAGCAAGGTGCGCGCGCGCTCGAACGGATTCGCGACGCGGTCGTGCTCGGCGAGCGCGCGGTCGAACGCCTCCAGCGCGCCGTCGGTCTCTCCCTTCGACGCGGCGAGCAGACCACGGCAGCGCGCGGATGCGGCGAGCGCCGAAGGACGATCGAGGAGGCGACCCTGCCGTTCCAGCCACTCCAGGAGGGTCTCCGCTTCGCCATCGCGCCAGAGCGCCACGAGCGCCTCGATCTCATC
>Ga0233418_10000203_pt1 | contig 12272 bp, 10 predicted proteins | sample Sediment_Towuti__FD_189021 | JGI IMG/M metagenome (GOLD analysis project Ga0233418, IMG submission 189021) | Sediment microbial communities from Lake Towuti, South Sulawesi, Indonesia - Sediment_Towuti_2014_1_MG | ecosystem: Environmental > Aquatic > Freshwater > Lake > Sediment | place... | reverse complement strand
GTTGACGTTGTCGGTAAGATCCTTCCAAGTGCCTGCGACGCCGGGCACCGCAGCCTGACCACCAAGTTTGCCTTCGGTGCCGACCTCACGCGCCACGCGTGTGACTTCCGCGGCGAAGCCGTTGAGCTGATCGACCATCGTGTTGATGGTGTTCTTCAGTGCGAGTATCTCGCCCTTCACGTCGACCGTGATTTTGCGCGACAGGTCGCCCCTCGCGACGGCGGTTGTCACGTCGGCAATGTTGCGGACCTGTGCCGTTAGGTTGCCGGCCATCTGGTTAACGGACTCGGTGAGTTCCTTCCACACACCCGAGACGCCCTTGACCTGGGCTTGGCCGCCTAGCTTGCCTTCGGTGCCGACCTCACGCGCCACGCGAGTCACTTCGGAGGTGAACACAGAAAGCTGTTCGATCATGGTGTTGACGAGGTTGGCAGAACGCAAGAACTCGCCTCTGAGTGGCCGCCCATCCACCTCCAGGTCCATGGATTGCCCAAGATCACCTTTCGCCACCGCGCCAATGGTACGCGCCACTTCGGTTGTAGGCCGCACCAGATCGTCGATGAGCGTATTGATGGAATCAGCCTGCTCAGCCCATCCGCCGATAGCGCCAGGCAGGGACATGCGCTGCTTGAGCCGGCCTTCCTTGCCGACCGTCTCGCTTAACCGCGCAACTTCCGCTGTAATCCGGCCCTCATGCGCGAGGGTTTGGTTGAAAGCCTCGGCTATTCGTCCATCCGTGCCTGGCCAATCTCGCGGTAAGCGCACCGAAAAGTCTCCATCGCGAAATGCCACCATTGAAGCGAGGAGTTGTCGCGAACGGATTGCGGCGGGATCGTCAATCAACTCTCCGGATTCCCCATTGTCTCGTGCGATACCCGAGGGCTTCTTGCTGTTCCTTGGGATTGTCGTTTCGTTCATTGGTCACCGGTGAATGCAATCGCAACATAAGATGCAGGGATCCGTGATTGGCCGCAATCACACTTCATGCCAGCCTTCCCTTTTTTGCGAAAAAACCCGCTACATTTGGCCGCTAGTTACTCTTGGGAAGAGTAGGAATAAATTCTGAGTTCTGCGAATGCAATATTATCATCCATCGGCCGCCACAAGTTTGGCCGGTTCCGCAACGTTCGTGTCGGAATATGGTTCCATCGTCGGAACAGAAGAGCAGCGGCATGCCGAACGACACCGCCCGTCGTTTGACGCTTGGCTTTGGTTGTTGCCGAAGCCTAGCGGAAGAGGGCTGGTGTCCGAAAGATTAGACAAATTATGAATAAACTCGGCGCGCAGCGCTAACCAAGCCTGAACGTTTTGAAATGTCAGATGACTTGACTGGAACATCGATCGTCCCGCCGTCACCATGGACGGGATCGTGATCGGCTACGTTAGTCCTCTCGGCGTCTTTAACGCGCGCTTGCTCGTCGCGCTTCGCATCCTTTTTGAACGGCTGTTGCAGAGGCAAGTCGCGGGAGCTTTTTGGCTTCCATGGCGCATCTCCAAGAAGACGAATGCGCCGATGGATTAAAACTCCTATGCCCGCCTATGATACGCTGTGATGGCTCTATTGGCCAAGATAAGCTTGTTTCTCGGACCCTGCTGAAAGTTGGCTACGATGTTCGAGAGTATGACTTCGTGGGCAGTGAATGGATACTTGATAGCTCCGGTCCCTTTCGAGAAAAATTCCAGGCGATATCATACGCCCGCCCAACCTCATCAGTCCGCAAAATCTCGGTGTGATTCTGACAATCATGCAGGAGAATCTGGTGCCAATCGGAGGTCGGGGGTGTGGCACCGGCTGTGATTTCCGGAACGAAGGGCGAAGCTTGTGCTTGGCTGGGCATTGCGTGGGGACGTCTTATGCCATCTGAATCATGGACTACTGCGCTGGGGCTCGTTGCCGCAGCCCTGACTTGGCTCTCATACATTCCTCAAGTTAGAAAAGCTTTCCCCAGAGATGCCAATGAAGACATCTCGCTGAAAATGCTCATTGCGCTGTTTTCAGGACTTGCGCTGTGGATTGTCTACGGCCTGATGAGAAGCGATTCTGTTATTATTATTGCTAACGGCATAGGGGCTGCCCTTGTCGGTGACCTGACCGGGCTTTTTTGGACCAAGCTTTGTGAGAAACTGAGCTTGGAAAGGAGCTTTGGTCATGCCGAAGAAGAGGTTTAATGCGGAGCAGATCGTGGTGCTGCTGCGCCAGATTGAAGTATTGATGTCGCAGGGCAAGGCAGCGCCGGTGGCCTGTCGGGAAGCCGGAATTTCGCAGCAGAGTTATTATCGCTGGCGGAAGGAATACGGTGGCCTTGAGCTCGATCAGGCGAAGCGGATGAAGGATCTGGAGCGGGAGAATGTCCGCCTCAAGCGTCTCGTCGCCGATCTGTCGCTTGAGAAGCAGGTGCTCAAGGACGTTGCCTCGGGAAACTTATAAGCCCTGAGCGGCGACGGCAGGCGGTGGAGGGCATTCGAGGGAAGTATGGTCTCTCGGAACGCCAAGCCTGCCGGATCGTCGGCCAGCACCGCGGAACACAGCGATACACCACCATCGTTCGATCTGATGAGGATGCGTTGACGAGAGCGATTATCTCTCTTGCGTCCCAATATGGGCGATATGGCTATCGTCGGATCACGTCGCTGCTGGTCGATGCCGGCTGGCAGGTCGGGTGTGATCGGGTCCAGCGGATCTGGCGCCGTGAGGGGCTAAAAGTACCCAGCAAACAGCGACCGCGCGGCCGGCTGTGGCTCAACGACGGATCCTGCATCCGTTTGCGGCCGCAGCATCGTAACCATGTCTGGAGCTACGACTTCGTCGAGGCGCAGACCCATGATGGCCGTAAGCTCCGGCTCATGACGCTGATCGACGAGTTTACCAGGGAATGCCTGGCGATCAGGGTTGCACGTCGCATCAACAGCTTCGGCGTCATCGACACCATGGCCGATGTGATGCTTGCTAAAGGCGTCCCTGAGCACATCCGGTCGGACAACGGCGCGGAGATGACGGCCAAGATCGTGCGCAGCTGGTTCGGAAAGCTCGGAGCAAAGACGCTCTACATTGCGCCCGGCAGCCCATGGGAAAACGGCTACTGCGAGTCCTTCAACGGCAAACTGCGCGACGAATGCCTGAACGGTGAAATCTTTTACAGCCTAAAGGAGGCTACCGTCGTCATCGAGCAATGGCGCAAGCACTTCAACACGATCCGACCGCACTCATCTCTGAGCTACCGGCCGCCGGCACCGCAAACATCGGCGCCGACACTGCAGCATCTGGATCGGAGCGCAGCGATGCAGTAGTCTCTATCCAGCTGGTCCAAAATATCCGTCAGGTCAAAACGGGCTGGTCTATATTCGCGGTCAGCGCGATGATTACGATCAATGGCGCCAGATGGGCAATGTTGGATGGGGCTACGACGATGTCTTGCCCTATTTTGTAAGATCTGAAAATCAGGTTCGCGGAAGCAGCACCTATCATGGCGCCAGTGGACCGCTTGCTGTGTCGGACCTCGCTGACCGGTACGAACTATGCGATGCATTTATCGATGCAGCAGAGCAAGTTGGGATTCCCCGAAACGCTGATTTCAATGGAGAGCAGCAGGAAGGAGCGGGTTACTACCAGCTGACCACGCGAAACGGTTTGCGGTGTTCGGCGGCAAAGGCCTTTCTCAAGCCGGCGCTTCGCCGGTCAAATTTGAGATTGGAAACAAATGCTCAGGTCAGTCGCATCTTGTTCAAGGGTCGGCACGCCACCGGAGTCGACTGTATTGTGGATGGAGTAAGAAAGCAGTTCTTCGCCGGCCGTGAGGTTATTCTTACCGCTGGTGCCATCAACTCACCTCAGCTTCTCCAGCTCTCGGGAATTGGGCCAGAAGGACTGCTCCGGGAGCATGGAGTCGATGTTGTCGATCATCGTCCCGGTGTCGGTGGGAATCTGCAGGATCACTATCAGGTTCGTCACGTGATGCGCTGTACCCGTCCGATCACATTGAACGACAAGATGGCGAGCCTTGCTGGACGGATAGGCATTGGGCTTGAGTATGTGCTGCATCGCCGCGGTGCACTGACTGTGAGCGCAGGGCAAGCGGGGGTGTTCGCGCGAACCCGGCCGGATCTTGCAAGCCCTGACATGCAAATCCATTTTATGACGCTGAGCACTGACCAGCCCGGCAAGTCATTGCATGACTTCTCGGGTTTCACATCGTCTGTCTGCCAACTGCGTCCCGAAAGCCGAGGTGTGGTGCAGATCGCTGGGAACGACCCGTTACGCCCACCGCGCATTGAAGCACGTTATCTCAGCGCCGAAACTGATCGGCGTACGATCGTCGATGCGATCCGGTTAAATCGCAAAATCCTCTCTGCACCGGCCCTTGCGGAGTTGATCGCGGAGGAGGTTCGTCCGGGTCCGCATCTGGAATCCGATGACGAACTTCTGGCTTTCGCACAACAGACCGGCAGCTCAATTTTCCATCCGGTCGGGACATGCAAGATGGGCAGCGATCCCATGGCTGTTGTGGACTCGCAATTGCGAGTTCATGGTATCAAGGGTTTGCGTGTCGCGGATGCATCAATCATGCCCACGTTGATCTCGGGTAACACGAACGCGCCGGCCATCATGATCGGTGAAAAGGCTGCTGATCTCATCGCGTCTTCGATTTGACAGCGCGCCACTATGAGTAAATTTGATGTTGGCTGTCGAAGGGGAATTCCCCTTGGCTGCCTTACGACGCCGCTTCCGGACCCCGTTCTCGTCATGCGGGCGAAGGCCTCGCGATCGTGAGCGTAGTCATTAACGCCGCGCTTGGGTCAGGAGCTCTTGTGGGCTTCTCGCTCGGCTTGATCGGTGGCGGCGGTTCCATCCTGGCAACGCCGCTTTTGCTCTACGTCGTTGGCGTTTCGCAGCCGCATATCGCAATCGGCACCGGGGCGCTGGCGGTCTCGGCGACTGCTTTCATCAATCTGGCCAGTTATGCCCGCGCCGGCGTTGTGCGCTGGCGCCTTGCAGCCGTGTTCGCGGTGGTCGGTACCCTCGGTGCGTTCGTAGGATCGAGTGCGGGCAAGCTGATTGACGGCAACAGACTCCTATTCCTGCTCGGGCTGGTGATGCTTGCCGTCGGGGCCATGATGCTGCGCCCGCGCAACGAGACTGCGGCTCCCGAGAGGGATGCACATCTCAAGACCTGCTTGCTGACGGCCGGCATTGCATTTGTCACCGGCACCGCTTCCGGGTTCTTCGGTATCGGTGGTGGTTTCCTGATTGTCCCAGGCCTGTTGCTTGCGACCCGCATGCCGATGATCAACGCGGTCGGTTCTTCACTTTTGGCGGTCGGATGCTTCGGTCTTGCGACCGCGCTCAACTATGCGTTCTCCGGCCTGGTCGACTGGCTGGTTGCTGGCCAGTTTATCGCAGGCGGCCTCGTCGGAGGACTTTTCGGCATTGCGCTCGCGAGCCGTTTGTCGCGCGGCAAAGACACTCTCAAGCGCATTTTCGCCGGCGTGATCTTTGCGGTGGCAGCTTACGTCCTCTATCGCAGCGGACAAGCGATGTTGAATTAGTCTGGCGGGACGCAGGCTGTGAATTGGTAGCGAAAAGGTAGTTGTCGGTGAACAGGGCAATGCTGATTTCGAATGGCTGGCTGGTATTAAGTGCTGAGAACTGTCATCCGACGATACTTGCAGCAGAAACTCCCTGTTACAGACTAAGAACTCCCTGTTTTTCGAAATGTTTTCCCTGTTAGTTTTTATAGGACCGAGAAGTCGCAGCAGCACCGCTGTTTTAGGTCTCAGCGGGCCGATTTCAATATCCGAATTTCGACGTTTTGGATCGCTGAGACTGAGACAGGTTCGAACTTGCGATTTTGAACTGGAAGGCGGTCTTAAAAAGTAGCATTTGTTGCCGTTGCTTGAGCCGTGAAATGGCAATTGCGCCAGTTGGTACAGCCTAGCGGAGCGATCATGGCTTATCGCCACCGGCGGCAATAGCGAAGCGCTTCGCAAGGTCGCCACCACTCTGGGTTCTTTCCATAAAGCCACTCATGGCGACTACCGCAGAAGCGATTGTTCTGGATCATTTGAAACAGTTCGCGATTTTTTCGAGTATCGGTCAAGCGACCTTTGCATAACTCTCAAAAAATAGCGGCATGAGCGAGGCAAGCGATGGCGCGCTTCAACATCGAGCGGGACATCCCCGACATGGGCGTGACGAGTCGACTTTCAAGGTTAAATGACCTCGACGTCGTGGATCCGCCACTGGGGATTTCGAATTGACCGCGGCAATTGTCGATCGCTTTCCTAGATCACTAGATCAAGAGCGCTTGCCCTAATGTCTTATCTCACCCAGAACCTTGATGTCGTATTGCCACGCCGTCCGTCGGATGCTTGGTCGCAAATGTCGAATCCGATGTCAATCGACCCGCAGAGGCAAACCCCTTTGCTTCAGACGATAGGCCTGACCAAGCGCTACGGTACCTTTCTCGCCACTGATTCCATCGACATCGATATCTGGCCGCGGGAAATCCATGCCCTGCTCGGAGAGAATGGAGCCGGAAAATCGACGCTGGTCAAAAAAATCTACGGTCTGATTCAACCTAGCGAAGGCGAAATGCGCTGGCAGGGGAAGCCCATGACCCTCGCCGGCCCGTCTGAGGCGCGGGCACTAGGCATCGGCATGGTGTCTCAGCACTTTTCCCTGTTCGACAATCTCACCGTCGCCGAAAACGTGGCGCTGGGTCTCGACGGCAAGGAACCGTTCAAGGACATGTCTGCCCGTCTGGAGGAAGTGGCCAATGTTTATGGGCTTCCGCTTGATCCGAAGCGGGAAGTTTGGCGGCTCTCCGTCGGGGAACGTCAGCGCATCGAGATCGTCCGGGCATTGATGCAAGACCCCAAGTTCCTGATCCTCGACGAGCCGACGGCGGTGCTGACGCCGCAGGAAGCCGATCAACTCTTCATCGTGCTGGAACGCCTTAAGGCGGAGGGCCGTGCGATCCTCTACATCAGCCACAAATTGGAAGAGGTGAAACGGCTCTGCGACACGGCAACGATTCTGCGCGGCGGCAAAAGAATCTCGATCTGCGTTCCGCGGAACGAGACCGCGGCCTCCCTTGCCCGCATGATGGTCGGTGCCGACGTCAAGGAAGTGAAAGCAGCAGCCGGTCGGCGAACGACAGTGCCGCGCCTCGTTGTCAACGATCTCAACATGGAGCTCGACGATCCTCACGGAGTCCGGCTTGAACACATCTCGCTGGAGCTGAAGGGTGGTGAAATCTTGGGCATCGCTGGCGTCGCCGGCAATGGCCAGAACGAACTATTTTCCGCACTTTCGGGAGAACGTCTTGCGAAGGATCCCGGCATGATCGTGATCGATGGACACGAAGCCGGACATCTTTCCATTACCTCTCGACGCAAGCTCGGAGCGGCTTTCGTTCCTGAAGAGCGTTTGGGTCACGGCACCGTACCGCGCATGAAGCTCTCTGAAAACGCTCTGCTCACGGGCCATGCGGCGAGCGGAATGGTCCAGCATGGATTTGTCAACATGGCAGCAATGCTGGCGACGGTCGACCGCGCCACTGAGATCTTCGACGTACGCAAGGCGAAACGCGATCCTGAAGCGGCAAGCCTGTCCGGCGGCAACCTGCAGAAATTCATCGTCGGCCGCGAAATCCTTCGCAACCCGACGGTGCTCGTCGTCAGTCAGCCGACCTGGGGCGTCGATGCTGGCGCCGCCGCCGTGATCCGGCAAGCCCTGCTCGATCTCGCAGCCAGCGGCGCCGCAGTCCTGGTGACAAGCCAGGACCTCGATGAGCTCACCGAGATCACTGACCGAATCGCCGTGATGTTTCATGGGCATTTGTCAGAGCCGTTGGCGACTTCAGACGCCAGCCGCGAGAAGCTCGGCCTGCTAATGGGGGGCAGCACTTTACCTCAAATGGAGGCGAACGATGCTGTTGGTGCTTGAGAAGCGCGCGGAGCAATCCAATACGGTCGCGCTGGCCTCCCCGTTGATTGCGATTTGCCTCACCATCGTCACCATGAGCATTCTGTTTGCGATCCTCGACAAGAATCCGATCTCGGCGCTCGGCGTCTACTTCATCGATCCCCTGACCGACGGCTATTCGCTGCAGGAAATCGCAGTGAAGGCAGCACCGTTGGTGATGATCGGGATAGGCCTATCACTATGCTATCTCGCGAACGTCTGGAACATAGGCGCCGAGGGCCAGTTACTGGCTGGCGCCGTCGCGGGCAGTTGGCTGGCGGTGAAAACGCAAGGCACAGACGCTGGCGCCTGGGTGCTGCCGACAATGCTGTTAATGGGAGCTGTGGCGGGCGCGCTGTATGCACTGATCCCCGCATTGTGCAAGGTCAGGTTCGGCGCCAGCGAGATCCTGACCAGCCTGATGCTAGTCTACGTCGCCGATCTATTTCTCGACTATCTTGTGCGCGGGCCGTGGCGCGATCCTGCCGGCTTCAACTTTCCGACCACGGCGAAGTTCGACCCGGTTGCTACCGTTCCGGCGCTGATCGAGGGCGGCCGTCTGCACCTTGGCGTCGTCATTGCACTGATTGTGGTCGCAGGTGCGGCAGTGCTGCTCGGACGCACGATCAAAGGATTTGAGATTCGTGTGGTTGGCGCGGCATCTCGCGCTGCGCGGTTTGGCGGTTTTAAATCCAACCGTGTGATCCTTCTTACCTTTGCGATCTCGGGCGCGCTGGCGGGCCTAGCCGGAATCATCGAGGTCGCCGGACCCGTTGGCCACTTGCAGCCCGGCATTTCGCCCGGCTACGGCTTCACCGCCATCATCGTCGCGTTTCTCGGACGTCTCAACCCGATGGGAATACTAATCGCGGGGCTCTTCCTCGCTCTAACCTTCATCGGCGGCGAGCAGGCGCAGATCGCAATGAAAATCCCGTTGGACGTCACCAAGGTCCTTCAAGGCTTGCTGCTGTTCTACGTGCTCGCCTGCGACTCGCTCATCCTTTACCGCTTCCGGCTGATCTCACCGTCGCCAAAGGCCCATCATGGAGTTGTTTGAAGCGATCATTCTGTCGGTGCTCGCGGCATCGACCCCGCTGTTGATCGCGGCCACTGGCGAATTAGTAACCGAGCGGGCCGGTGTTCTCAATCTGGGCGTCGAGGGGATGATGATCGTGGGCGCCGCCTGTGGTTTTGGCGGCGCTCTGCTCACCGGCTCGACCACCGTCGGCGCTATCTGCGGCATTGCCGCTGGAACGGCCCTATCGCTGGTGTTCGCGCTGATGACGTTGGGCCTCGCCGTCAATCAGGTCGCTACCGGTCTAGCATTGACGATTCTGGGTATAGGCCTCTCAGGCCTGATCGGCGCAGGCTTTGTCGGCGAGCGAATTACGCCTGCGCCGCAGCTGTATATTCCTGGACTGACTGATATTCCGGTTTTGGGCCGTATTTTATTCGGTGAAGACGGCTTTGTATATGCTTCGTTGTTGATGGTCGTCGGCGTCTGGCTGTTTCTATATCGTACCCGCTCCGGATTGATCATCCGCGCGGTCGGTGACAATCACGTTTCCGCACACGCGCTGGGATACCCGGTGCTCAAAATCCGCCTGGGTGCCGTAATGTTCGGCGGCGCTTGCGCCGGCCTCGCCGGAGCCTATTTGCCGCTGGCTTATACGCCCTTCTTTGTTCCTGGCATGACTGCCGGACGCGGCTGGATCGCGTTGGCGCTGGTAGTGTTTTCATCATGGCGGCCGGGCCGTCTCGTGATCGGTGCCTATCTGTTCGGCGCGGTCACGATCCTGCAGCTTCACGCGCAGGGGTGGGGCGTCGGCATTCCCTCGCAATTCATGTCGGCCTTACCATATCTCGCCACCGTGATCGTTCTCGTTCTGATTTCGCGCGCAAGAGCCGGTGGTTCGACCGCACCCGCGGCCTTGGGAACAGTCTTCGTGCCCGATCGATAAATACCCGAAGCGCGCGATGGGGCGCGTGCGCTCGGGATCGACCGCCCCCCTTGGTAACCGGAGAAGCCTATGAGAAGGATTGTCATTACTGCGACAGCTATGATCCTCACTGCCGCGGCTAGCATGTTTAGCGCTTCCGCAGCCGAGAAGCTCAAGGTCGGTTTCATTTATATCGGCCCGGTCGGCGATTTCGGCTGGACCTACCAGCATGAGCTTGCACGCCGAGCCATGGTCAAGGAATTCGGCGATAAGGTTGAGACGACCTTTCTCGAAAACGTCAGCGAAGGTCCGGATTCCGAACGTTCGATCGAACAGCTTGTGCGCGCGGGCAACAAGCTGATCTTCACGACGTCCTTCGGCTACATGGAGCCGACGCTGAAGGTGGCCAAGAAGTATCCCAACGTGCGTTTCGAGCACGCCACCGGCTACAAGCGCGACAAAAACATGTCGACCTATTCCGGCAGGTTCTATGAGGGGCGTTACATTCAGGGCATCATCGCCGCCAAGATGTCGAAGACCGGCGTACTCGGCTATATCGGCTCGTTCCCCATCCCGGAAGTCATCTCGGGCATCAACTCCACGATCCTCGGCGCGCAGACGATAAACCCCAACATCAAGGTCAAGATTATCTGGGCGAACTCGTGGTTTGACCCTGGCAAGGAAGCCGACGCCGCAAAGGCACTCCTCGATCAGGGCGCCGACGTCATCATGCAGCACACCGATAGTCCGGCGGCGATGCAGATCGCGTCAGAACGTGGCAAATGGGCATTCGGCCAAGCTTCCGAAATGATCAAGTTCGGACCGAAGGCGCAGCTCACTTCGACCCTGCATAACTGGACGCCCTACTATATCCAGCGCGTCAAGGCCGAGCTTGATGGCACCTGGAAGTCGGAGGACACTTGGGCTGGCCTGAAGGACAAGATGGTGGTGATGGCGCCCTACACCAACATGCCAGACGACGTGAAGAAGTTGGCTGAAGATACCGAAGTGGCGATCAGGGACGGCAAATTGCTCCCCTTCAAATGTCCGGTCGTCGGCCAAGACGGCAAAGAGGTGGAGTGCAAGGGCGGTCACCATCTCGACGACGGCCAAGTGCTCGGCATGAACTTCTACGTCAAGGGCATCGACGACAAGATTCCTGGCAAGTAGCGCTAAGCTAGCTGTCCCGAGAAGATCGAGTCCGGACGGTGACGTCCGGACCCGGTTTTTCGCCATGATCTCATTGCCCCTGCATCGTACGCGCGGCGGCGCTGTGGCGGCGGACCAGGTCCGATACGTCGAGCCCAGGGATCGCACCATCGATCACCACCCAGTTTCCACCGACCATCACCCTATCGGCGCGATGCGCGCCGCATAGAACCAGTGCGGCGAGCGGATCGCCGTGGCCGGAGAAACGTAGTTCGTCGAGCTTGAAAAATGCGAGGTCAGCGGCCTTCCCGACCGAGATCTCGCCGAGTTCGGGGCGACCGACGCATGCCGCTGAACCTTTAGTAGCCCAGCGCAGCGCGTCCTTGTGGCTGACGCGGCCGACACCGTAGCGTGCGCGCTGCAGCAAAAATGCGGAACGCACCTCCTGCATCAGGTTGGAACAGTCATTCGACGCGGAGCCGTCGACGCCGAGCCCGATCGCAACGCCAGCGTCTTCCATATCGCAAATCGGACAGCAGCCGGATGCGAGCAACTGGTTGCTGCAAGAGCAATGGCTGATGCTGGTCTTGGCACGGCCCAGCCGCCGTATTTCCTGTGCGTTGAAATGAACGCCGTGGGCGAGCCAGGTCCGCGCATTCAGCCAGCCGCATTGCTCGAGATAATCGAGCGGACGGCAGCCATAAATCTGTACGCAGTATCGGTTCTCATCCTCGGTTTCGCCTAGATGCGTGTGCATCCGAACATCCAGCCTGTCAGCCAGAACAGCGGTCGCCCGCATCAAAGAGGTCGTCACCGAAAACGGTGAGCACGGCGCCAGCGCGATCTGCACCATAGCATCTTCGCCTCTTTCATGAAATTTCGTTACGACGCGCTCGCTGTCAGCGAGAATCGTGTCCTCATCCTGAACGACACTGTCGGGAGGCAAGCCGCCGTCTCGCTGCGACCGGTTCATCGAACCGCGCGTCAACAGCACTCGAAGGCCGAGCCGCTTGGCGACTGCAACCTCGATGTCGACGGCATCCTCGATGCCCGTGGGAAACAGGTAGTGATGGTCTGTAGTGGTGGTGCATCCGGACAGCAGCAGCTCCGACATTGCCACGGTAACGGCGAGGTTCAGCGCCTCTGGCGTCACCCTCGCCCAGATCGGGTACAGCGCCTGCAGCCACGAAAACAGCTCGCGATCGAGCGCCGCTGGGAGC
>Ga0233418_10000198_pt1 | contig 12487 bp, 11 predicted proteins | sample Sediment_Towuti__FD_189021 | JGI IMG/M metagenome (GOLD analysis project Ga0233418, IMG submission 189021) | Sediment microbial communities from Lake Towuti, South Sulawesi, Indonesia - Sediment_Towuti_2014_1_MG | ecosystem: Environmental > Aquatic > Freshwater > Lake > Sediment | place... | reverse complement strand
CGTACCTGATCGGGGAAGCCGCGGACAAGATCGCCGCGGCCCTGGATGTCGCAGACGTTCCCTTCGTCCGGTGCGGCGACCTCGCCAGAGCAGTGGGCGAGGCCGCAAGAGCGGCATCCCCCGGGGACGTCGTGCTGCTCTCGCCGGCGTGCGCGAGCTTCGACCAGTTCACGGACTTCGAGGAGCGAGGCGACGCGTTCCGCGGCCTCGTCGAGGGGCTGTCATGAGCTCGGACGGCCACCTCGAGCAGCGGCTGCTCGTCCTCGTCACGCTCGGCCTGGTGGCGTTCGGGCTCGTCATGGTGTACAGCGCGACCTCGGCCGCGGCCGCGCTCGGCGACGGCGATCCGATGACGTTCCTGAAGCGGCAAGCGGTGTACGCGCTCCTCGGCGTCGTCCTCATGGTCGTCGCGGCGCGCTTCGACTACCGCCGTCTGCGCTACGTTGCCCTCCCTCTGCTGCTGTTCGCTCTCGGGCTTTGCGCCGCCGTGCTCGTCGCCGGCCCGGAGATCAACGGGGCGCACCGCTGGTTCCTGCTCGGCCCCGCCAGCTTCCAGCCCTCGGAGCTCGCGAAGCTCGCGCTCTGCCTCTTCGTCGCGGTCTACCTCGCACGCCGTCGGCCGCCGCGCACGTTCGGCGAGCTCCTCCGCCCGATCGGCCTGTTGACCGCAGTTTTCTGCGGGCTGATCCTCCTCGAGCCCGACCTCGGGACGACGGTCGCGCTCTGCGGGACGGTGCTGGCGATGCTGCTGGTCGCGGGCGTGCCGGCTCGACTGCTCGTGACGGCGTCGCTCCTCGCAGTCGCCGTCGGCGCGATCGCGATCTGGACCGAGCCGTACCGTCGCGCCCGCATCTTCAGCTTCCTCGATCCCTGGAGCGACGCCCAGGGGTCGGGCTTCCAGATCGTCCAGGCGATGATCGGGATCGGCTCCGGCGGCATCACCGGCAGCGGTCTCGGCGAGGGCGTCCAGAAGGTCCTCTACCTGCCGGAGGCGCACACGGACATGATCTTCGCCGTCATCGGCGAGGAGCTCGGCCTCGTCGGCTCGGTGCTCGTGGTCGGCGCCTTCGCCGTCTTCGCCGTCGCCGGCTTCCGGATCGCGCTCCGCTGCCGGGACCCGTTCGGGAAGCTCCTGGCGGCGGGGATCACGGCGCTCGTCTGCGGGCAGGCCGCGGTCAATCTCGCCGCCGTCCTGGGGATCGCCCCGCTGACCGGGATTCCCCTCCCGTTCGTCTCGTACGGCGGCTCCAGCCTCGTCGTCCTGCTCGCCGGGGTGGGCGTTCTCCTTAACATCGCCGTGCATGGAGACGTCGCCCAAGCTCGCGTGCCTGATCGCCGCGGGAGGAACGGCCGGGCACGTGCGACCGGCGCTCGCGGTCGCGGAAGCGCTTCGCGCCCGCGGAGTGACGGTGACGTTCGCGGGGTCGCGAGGCGCCGTCGAGTCGCGGCTGGTGCCTGAGGCGGGCTTCGAGCTCGACACGTTCGACGTCTCGGGGCTCCCGCGGAAGCTCGGTCTCGATCTCGTGCGCGCGCTCGTGCGCGCCGCCCGGGCCCCGTTCGCGTGCAGCCGGATCCTTGCCCGGCGCCGGCCCAGCGTCGTCCTCGGCGGAGGCGGCTACGTCGCCGGCCCGATGGTGCTCGCCGCGCGGTTGCGCCGGATACCCGCGGCGATCACCGAGGCCGACGCGCATCTCGGGCTCGCCAACCGTCTCGCCGCCCCCATCTCGAGCCGCGTCTTCCTCGCCTACGCGATCGCCGGCCGTCAGGGGCGGAAGTACCGCGTCGTCGGGCGCCCGATCCCGTCTGGCCATCTGGGCGCGAGCCGCACCGCCGCGCGGGAGCGGTTCGGACTGCCAGAGGACCGCCCCGTGCTCGCCGTCTTCGGGGGCCTCGCGGGCGCGCAGGCGCTGAACGAGCTGGCGGTGGAGGCCTGGGGCGAGCGGGGTCCGGCCGTCCTGCACGTCTCGGGCGAGCGCGACTACGACGCGCTGCGTCCGCGGGTGCGGCGGGACGACTACGCGCTCCTTCCCTCGACCGACCGCTTCGGCGAGGCCCTCGCCGTCGCGGACCTCGCCCTGTCGCGCGCGGGCGGCACGGTGTGGGAGCTGGCCGCGGCCGGCACGCCCGCCGTGCTCGTCCCGTACCCGTACGCGACGTCCGACCACCAGACCCTGAACGCCCGGCATTTCGAGGCGGGAGGCGGCGCCGTCGTCGTCCCGCAGGCGGAGCTCGGCCGCGTGCCGGGTCTCGTCGAGGAGCTTCTCGCCGACCCCGGTCGCCTGCGGGACATGAGCGACGCCATGCGCGCTCTCGCGAGGCCGGACGCTGCGGACGCGATCGCCGACGAGCTGGTCGCGCTCGCGCTCGAGCGGAGACGCGACGCTCCATGGGCGGCCGAGCGGTCGTCGTGAGCGAGGCTCCGCTCTCGGGCCGGCGGATCTACTTCGTCGGGATCGGCGGGGCCGGCCTCTCCGCGTACGCGAACATCGCGCGAGCCTGGGGCGCCGAGGTGCGGGGCTGGGACGCCCGCGAGACGATCTTCATGGAGACGCTCAGCGGCGTCGAGGTCGACATCGGCGGCGATCCGGCTCCGCCTTCCGACTGGGAGGTGGTCGTCTCGACCGCCCACGCCGGCCGCGCCGAAGGCCGGACGCGGGCCGAGTTCCTCGCCGAGCTCGTCGCCTCCCGCCCGTCGATCGTCGTGGGCGGAGCGCACGGCAAGACCACGACGACCGCCATGATCGCGTACGCGCTGCGCGAGCTCGGCCGGGACCCGGCCTGGATCGTGGGCGGCGTCGTGCCGCAGCTCGGCGGGAACGCCGGGACGGGAACGGGCCGGCTCGTCGTCGAGGGCGACGAGTCCGACCGCTCGATCGTGCTGCTCGACCCCGAGATCGCCGTCGTCACGAACGTCGAGCTCGACCACCACGCGACCTTCGCGTCCGAGGCGGAGCTCGCCGCCTTCTTCGAAGACTGGCTGAGGGGGGCGCCGTCCGTCGTACGGGGCTGGGAGCTCGAGCCGGTTGCGTTCGAGCTCGCCGTGCCGGGCGAGCACAACCGGCGGAACGCGGCGGCGGCGCTCGCGGCCCTCGAGCAGGCCGGCGTGGACCGGGAGGACGCGGAGCGGTCGATCGCCCGCTTCACGGGAGTCGCGCGTCGGTTCGAGCTCGTCGGGGAGCGCGGCGGGGTCACCGTCTACGACGACTACGCGCACAACCCGACCGAGATCGCCGCGACGCTCCGGACCGCGCGGGAGCGCCGGCCCCGGCGCGTGATCGCCGTGTACCAGCCGCACGTGTTCGAGCGAACGCGCCACCTCGCGTACGAGCTCGGAGAGGCGCTCGCGCACGCGGACGCCGCGGTCGTCACCGACCTGATCGGCGCACGCGACACGCCGGCGCCCGGCGTCTCCGGGAAGAGCATCCTCGACCGGGTCCCGCGGAGCGTGCGGGTCGGCTGGGCGCCGACGCTCGAGGACGCGGCGAAGGTCGCCCTCGCCTGGGCGAGACCGGGAGACGTCGTCGTCACGCTCGGGGTGGGCGAGCCGTGGAGGATCGCGCGCGCGATCGTCGAGGAGCTCCCGGAGTGAACGACGCTCGGGTTCGGCTCGCGTTCGCCGGGGAACCCATGGCTTCCCACGCCTTTCCGCGACCAGAATTCGCGCAAGCGGATTCTGGTCTTGCGAGAACTCCGCGGACCCCCCTCCTTCTCGAGAGCGTGGGAACCTCCGGGCTCGAGCGTCTGGGCAATGGTTTCCTCAGGAGCACCTTCCGTACCCGTACGGCCCTAGGGCTCCCCACGCCCCTCCCCGGTCATCGGCCCACCGAGGCTGGCCGATGAACCTCGAGCACGGCGTGCCGCTGGCGCGCCTGACGACGATCGGAACGGGTGGGCCCGCCTCCGCGCTGGCGCGCCCGCGGTCGCTGGGCGAGCTGGAGGAGGCGCTGCGATACGCCCGAGCCGAGGGGCTCGAGGTCGTGGTCGTGGGCCTGGGCTCGAACCTGCTCGCCGCGGACGAGGGTGTGGACGCTCTCGTCCTCCGGCTCGAGGGAGAGCTCGCGCACGTCGAGGTGCGAGAGCGAATGCTCGTCGCCGGCGGCGGCGCGGCCAACGCTGTCTGCCTCCATCGTGCCCGCGCCGCCGGCCTCGGCGGGCTCGAGTTCGCCTGCGCCATCCCCGGGACCGCGGGCGGGGGCGTGCGGATGAACGCCGGCGCCTACGGACGCGACTGGTCGGACGTCCTCGTCCGCGCGCTGGTCGCGACGGCCGACGGCACGGAGTGGCTCTCCCCCTCGGAGCTGGGCCTCGGGTACCGCCACTCCGACCTGAGGGGCGGAGCAGTCGTCGCGCGGGTCGAGTACCGGCTCGAGCTCCGCGATCCCGCGGAGATCAAGGCGACCGTCGCCGAGCTCGTGGCCCGTCGGAAGGAGACGCAGCCAACGAACCGGAGGACGTTCGGCAGCGTCTTCAAGAACCCGCCGGGAGAGCTGGGAGCAGGGCAGATGCTCGACCTCTGCGGGCTGAAGGGCCATCGCCGCGGCGGAGCCGTGATCTCTCCGAAGCACGCGAACTTCATCGAGAACGCCGGCGGCGCCACGAGCGCGGACTGCATGGCGCTCATGGTCGAGGCGCGGAGGCGAGCGAGGGAGCAGTTCGGGGCCGAGCTCGAGCGGGAGGTCGTGCTCGTCGGCGGGCTGCCGCTGCCTGCGTGACTGTAGGAACGCGCGCGCGCGCGGCGAACTGAACGCCCATGGCCGGGGGACGAAGCGCGCGCGGATCCCGCCGGCGGGTGGCGCATGCGGCAAGCGTCGTCGTCCCGTTTCCGCGTGCGGAGGCCGGCGAACGCCCGGATCTCGCCCGCTTCGTCCCCTCCGGCCGGTCGCTTCTCGTGGCGGCCGGCGTCCTCGTCGGCGCCCTCGGCCTCTACTGGGCCGCTCTCGCGTCGCCGGTCTTCGCCGTCGAGCGCGTGGAGGTCCGCGGCGCCTCTGGCCCCGTGGCGAGAGAGGTCGAGACGGCGACCCGGGACGTCGTCGGGCGCAGCCTGCTCGAGGTGGACGCGGCAGAGGTCGGCGACGTCGTGCGGGCGCTTCCCAGCGTGGCAGGGGTCGCGGTCGACCGGGCGTTCCCCCACACGCTCGTCGTCAAGGTCGCCCCCGAGCGGCCCGTTGCCGTGGCGCGGCAGGGGCAGTCGGCGTGGCTCGTCACGTCGTCCGCCAAGGTGATCCGCGAGATCGAGCTCGGAACGGAACGTCACCTCCCGCGCATCTGGCTCGCCCGGGACGTCGACACCGCTGTCGGGAAGGCGCTCCCGTCGACCTTCGTCGCCGCGACTCGGGCTCTCGCGGCAGTGAGGGAGGTCGCGCTTCGCCGGCGGGTGAAGGCGGTGCGCCTGTCGGGGGAGCAGGTGGTGGTCGTGCTCGAGCGGGGACCGGAGATCCGGCTCGGAGACGCTTCCCACATCGTCCTCAAGCTGGCCGTGGCCGCGCGCGTGCTTCCGCTTCTGGAGGGCGGGACCGTGTACCTGGACGTGAGCGTTCCGGAACGGCCGGTCGCTAGCCGCTACCTCAACCCTTAGGTAGAGGTTGAAGGTCGTGGCGATCGCGACGATTGACATATCCAGGGAGGAGCCGTACCCTCGGAGTCGAAGAGCGCGGTCGAAGTCGACACGTCAACGCGAGCTTCAGGTTCAGAGTGGTCGAGATATGAGCAATCAGCTGGGCAGCTACCTCGCGGTCATCAAGGTCGTCGGGATCGGCGGCGGAGGGTCGAACGCGGTCAGCCGGATGGTCGACGCCGGCGTCTCCGGGGTGGAGTTCGTCGCGGTCAACACCGACGCACAGGCCCTGCTCATGGCCGAGGCCGACGTGAAGATCCACATCGGCTCGCAGGCGACCCGGGGCTTGGGCGCGGGAGCGGATCCCCGCGTGGGCCTCGAGGCGGCGCACGAGAGCCGGGACGAGCTGAAGGAGGCGCTGAAGGGCGCCGACATGGTGTTCGTCACCGCGGGCGAAGGTGGAGGCACGGGCACGGGCGGCGCTCCCGTGGTCGCGGAGATCGGTCGCGAGCTCGGCGCGCTCACCGTGGGAGTCGTCACGCGGCCGTTCGGGTTCGAGGGCCGGCTCCGCGCGGATCAGGCCGAGCAGGGCATCCAGGCGCTGCGGGAGGCCGTCGACACGCTGATCGTGATCGAGAACGACCGGCTGCTGCAGGTGGTCGAACGCTCGACGCCCGTGACGGACGCGTTTCGCATGGTGGACGACATCCTCCGCCAGGGCGTGCAGGGGATCACCGACCTCATCACCGTCCCGGGTCTGATCAACCTCGACTTCGCGGACGTCCGGACGATCATGCGCGATGCCGGCTCCGCGCTCATGGGCATTGGCGTCGGCCGCGGCGAGAACCGTGCCGTCGAGGCCGCGCGGGCCGCGATCTCGTCCCCGTTGCTGGAGACGTCCCTCGACGGCGCGACGGGGATCCTCATCAACATCACGGGGGGCTCGGATCTCGGGCTCGCCGAGGTCGACGAGGCGGCGCACGTCGTGACGGAGGCGGCCGACGCGAACGCGAACGTGATCTTCGGCGCGGTCATCGACGACGCCATGGGGGAGGACGTGCGCGTGACGGCCATCGCGACCGGCTTTGGCGGCAGGCCGAGGCGCCGGCGCGTCGAGGCGCCCGCGGCAGCGCAGCCGGCCTTCGCGGCGCCGAGCGTCTCGGACGTCGAGATCGACATTCCGAGCTTCCTCAAGGAAGACTGACCAGTCGCGGTCGGCGCGCGGCCCGCGTCGCTCGGGCGCCGGTCGCAATGGAGGCGAGCGCGAGGATCCTGACGCGAGCGGCGTCGGGCTCAGCGGGAGCTGAGGCCGGCGAGCGGCGCGGGGGAGAGGTTAGAGTCGCGGGCGTGGAGAGCACGCTCCTGCGCACGCCTCTGTACGAGCGCCACGTCTCGCTCGGCGCGCGGATGGTGCCGTTCGCCGGGTGGGAGATGCCGGTTCAGTACGAGGGCGTCATCGCCGAGCACAGGGCGGTCAGGACGGACTGCGGCGCGTTCGACGTCTCCCACATGGGGGAGATCCACGTCGACGGCCCGACCGCGCAGGCGTTCCTCCAGTCCATGCTCTCGAACGACCTCGAGCGCGTGCAGGACGGAGGCGCCCAGTACACGCTCCTGACGAACGACCGCGGCGGGATCGTCGACGACCTCATCGTGTACCGCTTCGCGCACGGCCAGTTCATGGTGGTCGCGAACGCCTCGAACCGAGCGGCCGTGTACGAGTGGCTCAAGGAGCGCGAGCCGCGTGGAGCCGAGGTGCGCGACGCTTCCGACGAGTACGCGCTCGTGGCCGTCCAGGGGCCGCGCTCGCTCGAGCGTCTCGGCCTCCCCGAGTCGCCCGCGTTCACACACACGATGGGCGAGCTCGACGGGATCGAGGTGCTGATCTCGCGGACGGGGTACACGGGCGAGCTCGGCGTCGAGCTCTGCTGCGCCGAGGAGGACGCGCCGGCGGTGTGGGACGCCGTCCTCGAGCGCGGCGCCGTGCCGTGCGGCCTCGGGGCGCGCGACACGCTCCGCCTCGAGGTCTGCTACCCGCTGCACGGCAACGACATCTCCCAGGAGACCGACGCGATCTCCGCCGGCCTCGGGTGGGCGTGCGCGCTCGACACAGAGTTCACGGGCGTCGCCGAGCTCCGCCGCATCCGCGAGGCGGGGTCGGCACGGTGCCTGGTTCCGTTCGTGATGGAGGAGAAGGCCGTTCCCCGGCAGGGCATGCCGATCGAGGGGGGCGGCGAGGTGACCTCGGGGACGCATTCGCCCATGCTCGAGCGGGGCATCGGGATGGGCTATGTGCCGACCCAGAGCGGCGCCCCCGGGACCGAGATCATGGTCGACGTGCGCGGCAGGCCCCGCCGGGCGCGCGTCGTGCGCAAGCCGATCTACCAGCGAGAGGAGGCATAGTGCCCGCCACCGAGAGCTATCCCGACGGCCTCTACTACCACCCCGAGCACGACTGGGCGCGCGTCGAGGACGGTGAGGCGACCCTCGGGATCACCTGGTTCGCGCAGGACGCGCTGGGCGAGCTCGTCCACTACGAGGCGCCCGCCGTCGGCTCCAAGGTCGAGAAGGACTCCCCCTACGGCGAGGTGGAGTCGGTGAAGGCGGTCTCGGAGGTTGTCGCGCCGCTGTCCGGCGAGGTCCTCGAGGTGAACGAGAAGGCGGTCGACGAGCCCGAGATCGTGAACGACGGTCCGTACGACGACGGGTGGCTCGTCCGGATCCGCATGTCGGATCCCTCGGAGCTCGACACGCTGATGAGCGCCGAGGCATACCGCGCCCACGTCGCCGAGCAGTGATGCGCACCTCTCGCCGGCACCCGCTCCCGGCCGGCCTCGGTCTCGGGGACCCCAGGAAGTGTGGAGCACTTCCGGGGGTGAAAGCGGGCCTCCGCCGGGGCCTGACGCCGCTCGCGGCAGGAGTGCTTCGTACCCCACGAAAGCTGGCGCTTTCGTGGGGGCTCCGATCCGCGCTCGTGGCGTGTCCGTACGTCGGTGTACTGCCCACGCTCCTCGCGCTCGCCTCCTTGGCGAGCGTGTCTCTGGGGCCCCCGAAGAGTGTGCAGCGCTTTCCGGGGTTGGGCGCCCGAGAGGCGTGCGCCACGGTCACCGGGAGCGCCAGATGAGCTACCTCTCGCTGACGGACGAGGACCGCGAGGAGATGCTCGCCGCGATCGGCGTGTCCTCGGTCGACGAGCTGTTCGAGCAGGTTCCCGAACGTGTTCGCTTCCTGCGCGAGCTCGACGTGCCTCCCGCCCTGCCGGAGGCGGCGCTCGTCCGGCACCTGGAGGAGCTCGCCGGGCGCAACGCGCACGGAGGCGTCGAGCTCTCGTTCCTCGGGGCGGGGATCTACGACCACTACGTCCCGGCGCTCGTCGACGTCCTCCTCTCGCGCGGGGAGTTCCTGACCGCGTACACGCCGTACCAGCCCGAGATGAGCCAGGGCGTGCTCCAGGCGATCTTCGAGTACCAGACCGTCGTCTGCGAGCTGACAGGGATGGACGTGTCCAACGCGTCGGGCTACGACGGCTGCGTCGTTGCGGCCGACGCCTGCTACGTCGCCAAGCACACGAGCGACCGAACGAAGGTCGTGCTCGCCGAGGCGCTCAACCCGCAGGTGCGGCAGGTCGTCAAGACCTACGCGCGCGGCTTCGGCCTCGAGGTGGTCGAAGTGCCGCATCGTGGCGGCACGACCGATCCCGAGGAGCTGACCGCGGCGTCGAGAGACGCCGCGGCGGTGATCTTCCAGCAGCCGAACTTCTTCGGCTGCCTCGAACCGGCGCCCGACCTCGCGAGGGCGGCTGCGGAGGCCGGCGCGCATCCGATCGCCCACGTCGACCTGGTCTCGCTCGGCGTCCTCGAGGCGCCGGGGGAGTACGGGTGCGCCATGGCGGTCGGGGAAGGGCAGAGCGTGGGTTGCCCTCCGCTGTACGGCGGCCCCCACTACGGGTTCTTCGCGGCGAAGGAGGAGTTCATCCGGAGGATGCCGGGGCGCATCGTCGGCGAGACCGTCGACCACGACGGCAAGCGCGGCTTCGTGCTCACGTTCCAGACGCGCGAGCAGCACATCCGCCGCGAGAAGGCGACCTCGAACATCACGACGAACCAGACGCTGCTCGCGCTCGCCGGCCTCTTCACGCTTGCGTGGCTCGGGCCGCAGGGCCTACGCGAGGTCGGCGAGACCTGCCTTGCGCTCGCCGGCTACGCGAAGGAGCGGATCGGGCTCCCGCTCGCCTTCGACCGGCCGACGTTCAAGGAGCTCGCCCTGCGGCTGCCGCGCCCGGCGCGCGACGTGGTCGCGGAGGCGCGGGCGCGCGGCGTGCATCCCGGCTACGCGCTCGGGCGCGACTACCCGGGGATGGACGACGTGCTCCTCGTCGCGCTCACCGAGAAGCGCACGCCCGCCGACGTCGACCGTCTGGCCGAGGTCCTGCGCGAGGTGTGCGGCTGATGGAGCTCATCTTCGAGAAGAGCCGCCCGGGACGCCGTGCGGGTCGCGTCCCGGACTACGGGCTGCCCGTGCCCGAGATCCCAGCGGAGTTCCGGCGTGCGAGGCCGCCCAGGCTCCCGGAGGTCTCGGAGCCCGAGATCGTCCGCCACATCACAGCGCTCGCCGATCGCACGTTCGGCGTCGACTCCGGCTTCTATCCGCTCGGCAGCTGCACGATGAAGCACAACCCGCGGGTCAACGAGCGCGCCGGACGGCTGGCCGGCTTCCGCGATCTCCATCCGCTGCAGGAGGACGACGGGGCGCAGGGCGCGCTCGAGCTCGAGTGGCGCCTGCAGCAGATCCTCGCCGAGGTCGCCGGCCTGCCGGCTGTGACCCTGCAGCCCGCAGCAGGCTCCCAGGGCGAGCTCACCGGCCTGATGCTCGTCCGCGCCTACTTCGAGGATCGCGGCGAGGGGGAGACTCGCGACACGGTGATCACGGCGGACACCGCGCACGGCACGAACCCTGCTTCGGTGACCATGGCGGGCTACGCGCTCGAGAAGGTCGAGACCGACGCGCGCGGCAACCTCGACCTCGACGACCTGAGGGCGAAGGTCGGCAAGCGCACGGCGGCGCTCATGCTCACGAACCCCTCGACGCTCGGGCTCTTCGACGAGGGGATCGAGGAGGTCGCGCGGATCTTCCACGACGCAGGCGCACTCCTCTACTACGACGGCGCGAACCTGAACGCGGTCGTCGGGCGGTCGCGCCCCGGGGACATGGGCTTCGACATCGTCCACTTCAACCTGCACAAGACCTTCTCGCAGCCGCACGGCGGTGGAGGCCCGGGCGCAGGCCCGCTGGCCGTCCGCGAGGATCTCGAGCCGTACCTTCCTTCCCCGCAGGTCGTGCGCGAGGGCGACCGCTATCGGCTCGATCACGATCGACCGAAGACGATCGGCCGCGTGCGTGGCTTCTCCGGGCCGTTCGGCGTGTTCGTCCGCTCCTACGCGTTCATCCGCGCGTACGGCCCCGCGCTGCGCGAGATGTCGGACGCGGCCGTCCTCAACGCGAACTACCTGCTCGCGCGCCTGAAGGACGTGTACGACCTCCCATACGACCGCCACTGCATGCACGAGTTCGTGCTCTCGGCGCGCAACCTCAAGCGCGAGCACGGCGTCTCTGCCCTGGACGTCGCGAAGCGGCTGATGGACTTCGGGATCCACCCGCCCACGATCTACTTCCCGCTCGTCGTCCCGGAGGCGCTCATGATCGAGCCGACGGAGACGGAGCCGAAGGAGCGGCTCGACCACTTCGTGGACGCGATGCTGCAGATCGCACGGGAGGCGGAGGAGTCGCCCGAGCTCCTGCACGAGGCGCCGCACACGCGCCCCGTTCGCCGGCTGGACGAGGTGCGGGCCGTGAAGCAGCCGGTCGTGCGCTACGGCTTCGCCCAGCACGAAGCCGTGGAGGCGGGCGCATAGCGCCCTCAGTCCGTCTGCGGCTCCCAGAGCTCGAAGCGGTTCCCCTCGGGGTCGGTCCCCCAGGCGAAGCGACCGATGCCCTCGAGCTCCTCGATCCGTGCGTCGACCTCGACGCCGGCCGTCCGCAGCTGCTCGAGCATGGCATCGAGGTCCCGGACCGTGAAGTTGACCATCGCCTGCTTCGCGGCCGGCCAGTAGTCGGTGTCCTCGGGGAACGGCGCCCAGACGTGCGCGTCGCGGCTCTCCGTGAACACGACGTACCCGTCGTCCTGCACGGGCACGCCGAGGTGCTCGGCGTACCAGTCCACGAGCGCCTGCGGGTCACGCGCTCGCAAGAAGACGCCACCGATGCCCGTCACCTTCTGGGCAGGGCGGTCGGCCATTCCCTCGAGGCTAGCTCATCGGCGGCGCTCCGGCCCGGTCGTCCGGGCCGGAGCGCTCTCTCTCCCCTCGCGTCTCGGAGTTACGGACAGGGGCCGGTGGTCTCGAGGGCGAACGCCGCCTGATCCCACGCGTCCAGGTAGTCGAGGATCGCCGACCCGTTCGTCGTCTTGACGTTGACGTGGAGGTTGAGCGCGAAGCTGCACTTCGTGTTCGGCCCGAGCATGTTCGCGAACGTCGCCGGCGGCACGCCGGTGGCCGGATTCGTCACGGCGAGCGGATCCGGTGGCTTCCCGGCGTTGTCGTTCGAGCTGACGAGCGTCCCGGAGGGCCCTCCCAGGCCGCGGCGCCACCACATGACGTGGTTGAGGATGAACATGTCGTCGAGGTGGTATGCGCGGTAGCCGGCGCTGAACGTCGAGTCGTCACAGCCCACGAGGAACTGACACTCCGCGCTCGACGCGAGACCGTCCTTCCGCAGGTCGTAGATGCGCGCGAAGGCGGGCCGGTTGTCCCACCAGAACATATGCGTGAGCGCCGCGAACGGCACGTCTGCGGTCGGCCCGATGGGCTGGTACCAGCGGCGGTACGTGAACGCGGCATCGACTCCCGGACCGGAGGACCCGTTCGGACGGAGCCG
>Ga0233418_10000191_pt1 | contig 12866 bp, 13 predicted proteins | sample Sediment_Towuti__FD_189021 | JGI IMG/M metagenome (GOLD analysis project Ga0233418, IMG submission 189021) | Sediment microbial communities from Lake Towuti, South Sulawesi, Indonesia - Sediment_Towuti_2014_1_MG | ecosystem: Environmental > Aquatic > Freshwater > Lake > Sediment | place... | reverse complement strand
TGTACTTCGTGCGGCCGTCCGTCAGCGCGTTCCAGTGATTGGCCGGGCTGTAGCAGACGTCGTGCTCCAGGTCGATGAACTCGCGCCAGCCTAAGGTCTGGCCCCGCGCCAGGCGCAGCAGGCTCATCCCGTCCACAGAGGGTGGGATAGTTATCCCAGCCGCATCCAGCAGGGTTGGCAGCACGTCGCGAATCTCCACCGGCTGCTCGAGCACTTGCCCCCGCGCTCCCGAAACCAGTCCCTTCGGCCAGCGCAGCAGCATGGGGATGCGCGCCGAAGCCTCGTAGGCGTACGACTTGCGCCATAGGTGGTGATCGCCGGTCATGTCACCGTGGTCGGAAAGGTAGAGGATGAGCGTTCGCTCCATCCACCCACGACGTTCCAGCGCTTCCAGAATGCGGCCGATCTCGTGATCCACGAACGAGACGGAGCCGTAATAGCCCTGGCGCGAACTGCGCACCTGTTGTTCCCCCACGTCGCCGTGCCAAAGGTCGAGCCCGTCACTGCTTCTCTCGCGATAGCGCTGCGCCCAGCTTCCCGCCTTGGCGGGAGGCAGGTCAGAGTCAGCGTACATCTTCATGAAGCGCGGGGGAGGATCGTAGGGGCTATGCGGCCGGGCGAAGGAGACTTTCAGGAAGAAAGGCTCGGGACCCTGGTAGGAGTTCAGAAAGCGGACCGCGGCCTCGCCCGTCCAGTGTGTGGGGTGCAGGTGTTCCGGCAGGACGTACGCCCGGGCCGGGTAGTCGTTCCACCCCAGCCCCGTAGCGTCCGGATCGAGCCCGGGCGCCTCCGACCAGAACCAGGCCCGGTAGTCGCTGCGGAAGTCCGGCGATTCGATCCGCCCCGACTCATCCAGAAGGGTCTGGTGGAACCCGTGCAGGTTGCGTTGGGGATGCCAGTGCATCTTCCCGATGCCGAGAGTGTGATAACCCGCCTCACGTAGCAGGCGCGGCTTCTCCTGCGGGTACCGTTCCGCCACACGGCCGTAGCCCAGCATGCCGTGGTTCCAGGGCGCCTGCCCGGTAAGCAGAGCGGCCCGGGCCGGCGTGCAGGTGGGGGTGGAGGAGTAGGCCCGGCGAAAACGCACCCCTTCGGCGGCGATGCGGTCGAGGTGCGGGGTCTTGATCACCGGGTTGCCGTCCGCGCCGATGCAGTCGGCGCGGTGCTGGTCCGCCATCAGCAACAGGAGGTTCAGACGCTCGCCCAGCCGCCGCACGTACGCTGGTGCGTCCCCACGAACCAATAGCGCCCCGGGGGCGGCGACCCGGCGCAACCATGTTCTGCGCGTGTGGCGCCGCAATACCGAGGGTGCGCCGCTATCCGCCATGGCCGTCTATATCGTCAGTGAGTGAGAGTTTCTTGAGTAGCTCTTTGGCTTCCTTGAGACTTTCGAATTCCTTCTCGGCCGCCCGGAACTCCTCGGTATGAACCCGGCGGCGCCCGCCTTTGTGGTCGATCGGATAGCGCAAGTGGAGCATCTCGTGGAACATCACGTACTCCACGGCGAGCGGTGGTACTGCGGCGCGGTCGAACACGCGGCTGATGATGATGGCGTTGTGGGCTGCGTCGTAATGCCCAAGTGTCGTGCGCGAAGGCCGCTGGCTCCAGCCCAGCAGCGGCCGCGCCATCAAGCCATGGAAGTAACGCAAATTCAGCTTTTCGAAGATTTCTTCCAGATCAAAATACTCGCCCTTCGGGCCGGAGACGTGCTTTCGCCCCCGAATCTGGCGCAGCAATTGCGCCGCGCGCCGCACATCGCGCCGGTTCAGATACAACCTGTAACGATGCGAGTAAATGCGCGGCACCGGCCGGCGGAAGAGCTTCGAGATCAGGATGTAGGCGAGAGCCTCCATGATGGGTGCAGGCGCCCCTGCCAGCAGGTCTGCCATGCGCACCTCCAACACGCCATCCGCCATGCGGATGAAGGCGTTGGGATTGGCGAACCGGCGGTACTCGACGCGCACTTCGGGGCGCCGCGCCCGCGGCCGCAGCGTGGTGTACACGCGCGCATAAATCTCTTGCGGGGTTTCGAACAGCAGGGCGCTCTCGACTTGCATCCGGGGCTGAATGTAGCATAGCAGATGAAGTCTCTATTCACGCCCGGCCTTCTGGAGGATCATTGCGCAGAGCCAAAATCACCGCCATCGGATGCTACACGCCCCCGCGGGTCCTCACCAACTTCGATCTGGAAAAGATGGTGGATACCACTGATGATTGGATCACCGAGCGCACTGGCATTCACCGGCGCCGCATCGCCGACTGCGACGTAGCCACTTCCGACCTGGCCACCGAGGCCGCCTGCGCCCTGCTGGCCCAGCGTGGCCTCGAGGCCAGCGATGTGCAGGCTATCATCGTTTGCACGGTTACTCCGGACATGCTGTTCCCCTCCACCGCCTGCCTGGTGCAGCACCGGCTGGGCGCCAAGGGCGCTTGGGGTTTCGACCTGGTGGCCGCCTGCTCCGGATTCCTGTATGGAATGGTCGTTGGCGCGCAGATGGTGGCCAGCGGCGCGCACGACAAGGTGATGGTCATCGGCGCCGACACGATGTCGCGCATCATCGACTACACCGACCGCGCCACGTGTGTGCTGTTCGGCGACGGCGCCGGCGCGTTCCTCATCGAACCCACGGGCGACAGCGACGAGGGCTTCATCGATTACTTGCACGAGATCGATGGCTCGGGTGGCGATTACCTCAAGATGCCAGCCGGTGGCAGCCGCTTGCCCGCCTCGCATGAGACGGTTAACAAACGCCAGCACTACGTTTTTCAGGACGGCCAGCAGGTTTTCAAATACGCGGTGCGGAAAATGTCCGACGTCTGCCGGGAGGTGCTCAAGCGCAATGCAGCACGCCCGGAAGACCTCGCGCTCATGATCCCCCACCAGGCCAATCTGCGGATCATCAACGCCACGGCCGAGCGCCTGGGACTGCCCCCGGAGAAGGTGATGGTCAACATCGGCGAGTACGGCAACACAACCGCCGCGACTCTGCCACTGGCCACGCAGGATGCTGTGGAAAGCGGGCGCCTGAAAAGAGGCGACCTGGTGCTTTTTGCCGCCGTGGGCGCCGGATACACCGCAGGCGCGAGCCTCTGGCGCTGGGCGTTCTAAAGAGCCGGCCGTCGCTCAGGCGCCGGCGGTCGATGGCTGAGAGGCAAGCGCTTCTACGGCAGCCTGCCTCCCGCTGGCCGGTGGACGGAACCCTTCGGCCCGCAAGGCCTTCTCCAGCGCTTCCAGCACCAGCACCACGTTCGCCGGTGTGGAAGATGCCCCCATCAGGCCGATCCGGAACACCTTCCCGGCCAGTGGACCGAAGCCTCCCAGGATCTCGATCCCGTACTCGTCCATCAGGCACTGCCGGACCTTCAGATCGCTGACCCCGTCCGGGACTCGCGGCGTGTTCAGCGTCCACAACCGGCGCTCCGGCGCGACAAGCATGCGCAGCCCCAGAGCCTCTACACCGGCCACAAACGCCTGGTGGTTGCGCCGGTGCCGCTCCCAACGGTTTTCGATCCCTTCTTCCGCAATCACGGCCAGGCCTTCGCGCAGCGCATAGAACATGGAAATCGGCGCGGTGTGGTGATAGCGGTGTGCGTTGCCGTAGTACTCATCGAGTAACTGCAAGTCGAAGTACCAGCCCTGCACCGGTTCCTTGCGTGAACGCAGCTTGTCAAGCGCGCGCGGTGAGATCGTGATAGGCGCCAGACCCGGCGGGCAGCTCAGCCCTTTCTGTGAGCAGCTATAGGCGATGTCGATGCCATTCTCGTCTACCTGCACCGGCATGGCCCCCAGCGACGTCACGCAATCCGCTATGGTGAGCGCGCCGGCCTCCCGCGCCGCAGCGCAGATGCTCTTGCCGGGTTGGTACGCCCCGGTGGAGGTCTCGGCTTGCACGAAGGCTACCACCTTGGGCTTCTCCCGGTGGATAAACTCGGCCACCTCCGCGTCATCGAACACTTCGCCCCAGGGCTTTTCCAGGCGCACGACCTCCGCCTCGTGCCGCCGCGCCATCTCCGCGATCCGCTCGCAGAAATATCCGTTCACCAGCACGGCGAATTTCTCCCGCGGCTCCACGAAGTTGGCGACGGCGGCCTCCATCCCCGCGCTCCCCGTGCCGGAGATAGCCAGCGTGAAGTCGTTCGCCGTGCCGAACACCATCTTCAGGAGTTTCTGAATGTCCTGACACACGGAAAAGAAAAAGGGGTCCAGGTGGCCTACAACGGGCTTGCTCATCGCCTCGTAGACGCGCGGTTCCACGGTGGTGGGGCCGGGCCCCAACAGGATCCGCTTGGGCGGCTGTAACGGTGCGTATTGCTCGGGCATGGAATTCTCTGTTCGCTTTACTCGATCTGGGATGTTACGTTTTCTCCGGAGAGGCCGTTCCCGGAACGATCAATCCGAGACTTGGCCTGGTCCTCAGCGCGGAGCACCCTTAGAGGGGGCCGGATGGCGTGGCTGCCGCGAGCGGCGTTCAGTGATCTTGCCTGCCACGCGCTGCTTCAGCCGCTCCACTTTCCACGTTCGGACAACCTGAGGGTGTTTCGGCCTGTCCATTTCGAATTTCGCTTCGACTCTAGCACATTCCCGGCCACGGGACTGCTGCCCCGCGCGGTGCGTCAGTCGGTCTTGCCCGCGGCCCAGCTCATGGCGTTGGTGAGAAGCCTCTGAAATCCGGCATGCAGGTGCGCTTCCGGCCCGTGACCGAGCTGGATGACAGCGACTCGCGACTTCGCGTAGGGGCTGATCCAGGCCACGGGGCCGTCGCTGGTGGGGTTATCCGTCTTCAGGAGCACCTTGATGCCGGGTGAGAACCACATTCCTTTGTAGGTCTCATCGATGAAGTGCATGCGGCTGATGCCGTCCGTGACGGGGTGCTTCGCCACCGGCTCGATGAAGAGCTCTTCGTCGTGCTTGTAGGTGGAGCCGGGCTTTCCTCCCTCCGGCTTCAACAGATACCGCGCGCCGACCACTTCACGGTGCCACCAGTCCCAGGAGTTGACGCTGGCCAACGCGTGATGCACCACGACCAGTCCCTTGCCGCTCTCCAGGAACGCGCGGATGTTCTCGCGCTGCTTGTCGCCGCCAAAGTCCTGCAACATGTCGTACATGACCACTACGTCGAAACGGTCGCGCAGTTCCCGGCCAAAGGCGTCCGGGTTAGCATCCACCGTGACACTGAATCGCTTCCTGTCCTGAAACGCCGTGTAGAAGGCCACATCGTGGTCGTGTCCCCCGGTGACCAGTAACAATCGCACGGCCGATGCGCTCGGTTCCTGCTTGGGAGGAATCGTAACGTTACCCGTGGCGGCCCATTCCACCCCGCGAACGAAGCTCAGGATGAAGCCCGACTCCTGCATGGCGGCGAGATCGTGGCCCAGCGTCGTGTGAAACACCCGGCCCGCGCCATGGTTCACCGTCCACAGGATCGGCTCTTCTTTGCCCGTACCGTTCATTTTGGGATCGTCGAATGCCGCGGCCAGGATGCGCACGCCAGGCTCCATTTTCATGTTGTGATACAACTCGTCCGTGGCCCAGAACCACTCGCCCATACCCCGCGCGACGGGATGCTGGGCGTCCTTGAAACGAACCTTGAATGAATGGAGCTGGCCGTGGCCCGTCTTTGCCGGGCCCTCCACCCAAGTAGCGCCGATCATGCGGATGTATTCGGGCCAGGGCGGTTCCTTCCTGCCGGTGCGGACGTGGCGGTCGCCAAGTATCTCCAGACCGCTGAATGCGTAGCTGGCCGCGTGTACGGCTACGAGCCCCTTGCCGCCCTTCACGAACGCCTCGACGGCTTTCTCCGTTTCCACGCCCCAGCGCGGCCCGTTGTAATCGAGCACGATGACGTCATACGGCGCCAGGGAGGCCGAAGTGATTCCCATGGGCTCTTCGGTCACCCGCACGTCGAAACGGCCGGTGTCGAGCAGCACCTGCCGAAGCTGCGGTGTCGTCGATTGCCAGTCGTGATTGTTCCGTCCGGAGAAGATGAGAACGTTGACGAGCGGCGCGCCGCCTTGCGGATAAACCGGAGCTGCCAACGCCAGTGCCAGAACCGCCAGCCACATTCGCAGCATGAGCCTCCTCCCGCTGTTCAGCCCGCGGCGACGGCCGTTTCGGCCAGGACGCCATTTAGGTGCGAGAGACTTCGGACCGCTTGATCCACGGTTCCGCACTCTACTGACAACACGCCCTGGAAACCGACTTCCCGCAGGACCGCGACTACCTTCCGCCAGTCGATGACGCCATCCCCGCAAGCGCAACCCACCGCGGTGCCCGTCACCTTTCCCCGTTCCGCATCAGCCTGCGAAAAAGAGATATCCTTCGCATGGATGTGCGCCAGGCGCTTGCCGCACGCGCGCAGCCCGGCGTAGGGATCTTCGCCGCCCAGGAACGCATTGCCGGTATCGTAGTTGATCCGCAGCATCGGGGAATCGACCAGGCCGGCGATGCGCAGGAGCCCCTGTGTGGTTTTGGAGATGCTCTGATGCGGCTCGATGCCGATCGAGATCCCGTACCTCTCCGCAACCCGCAGCACGGCCATCAGTGTGTACTTCATCACGCCCCAGGCATCCTCCAGGCTTACCCAGGACGGCCGGATCCCCTCGTCGGTATTGATGATAGGCGCTCCAATCGCAGCCGCGAACCGAATGGCCTTCTGGAGATACGGCACGCTGATGTCGGGCCGCATCAGGGGGCAGTGCGCGCTGAGACCTGATGGCTTCACGCCGTAACGATCCAGGATGTCCTTCATCTCCCCGGGATCGTCGTCCATCGAGAAAGAATGGAAGTATCCCGCCTCACTCAGCAACTCGCGGCCGTTGTGCACCATGGGCTCCACATAGCGGTATCCGATCTCCGCGGCCCGTGCCACTCCAGCTTCGAACGCCTTGTCTTCGTGGCGGATGAACTCCATGTTGACGCCGACTTCGATGCTCATGTCCACAACTCCTTTCCGTCCTGCGCGGGCGGCCGGCTGTCAGTCCCTCGCGCGGCCGCGCAACGCCCTCATCGTTATCACGTTTTGCGCTCTGCGCGCAACGCAGGCGGCTTGTCCGTTTCCCACCTCCAGCGCGGTTTCATCAGATCGAAGATGTGCGGGCGAACTACGGTCTGGTTCGAGGTTATCGCGCTGTTCCAGTGCTCTGGCCTAACGGAATCCAAGTCGCTTCACGCCTTCCTCATTCTCGCCCGGACCGCATTTCGTGCGTCTCCATTGCGCGGCAGAATTGACGAGCCCTAGCCCTTCTCGTGGCACTCCAGGACGGCCTTCAGGAGCTTTTCCAGCGCCTGCTGGAGGTGGAAGCAGGCCATGTCGAGGGCCTGGCGGTTGCGGAGACCCAGCTTGGCGATTGCGAAGTCGTTGTCGGACTTCCGCACCAGCCCCGAGCCCGTTCAAGGGTGCTTCTCATAGAGCACCCGCCCCTCCCGCAAAGCCCTGGCAACCACGTGGTTGCGGGCGCTGCGCCACCGCTCGACCTCCTCCGGGGTGTAGCACAGGATGTCGGCAGGGACAGCCAAACCTCCCAGGGAGGCGTAGGCGTGAACCTCCCAATTGCGGGTCAATACGGCGCCGGACTTCACCACGAGCAGATCCACGTCGCTGTACGCACGGTGATCGCCGCGGGCCCGGCTGCCGAACAGAATTATCCGCTCCGAACTCGTGGCTTCGACTAAACGGCGGACAATCTCCTGAAGAACAGCATCGTCGATGGGCACTCGATACACTGGAAGCTCGCCCGGATCGGATTGTCACCAGTGTAGCGGATCGCTAAGACCGGCGGAGAAGATGCGACCCCAGTTGACCCCAGTTTCCAAGGTTTACGCCAGATTAATGCTACATTGAGAAGGCCGGAGCGCTCCGGCGCTGCCAGCCCCATGACACCTGGTTCGGTCCCCACCGCCGGGGAGAAATTCCAACGTCTGGTCGACATCATGGTCCGGCTTCGGTCTCCGCAGGGGTGTCCCTGGGACCGGGACCAGACCTTCGACACCATCAAGCCCTACCTGCTGGAGGAAACGTACGAGGTACTCGACGCTATCGACCGCCGCGACTGGAACGAACTGCGCGTCGAGCTGGGAGACCTGCTGCTGGAAGCGGTGTTCTTCGCGCAGATGGCCTCAGAAGAGAACCTGTTCGATATCGCCGGCTCACTGGAGTCCATCAACGAAAAGCTGATTCGCCGCCACCCGCATGTGTTCGGTGACGGGACGGCTGACACACCCGCTGAGGTCAAGAAGCGGTGGGACGAGATCAAGGCGGATGAGAAGAAGCAGCAGGGCAAGTCGAACGACGGGCTGCTCGACTCTGTGCCGCGGGTGCTGCCCGCCCTGGTGGAAGCGCAGCAGCTTACATCGAAGGCCGCCACTGTGGGCTTCGACTGGGAGAATCCGGAACAGGTCTTGGAGAAACTGCACGAGGAACTGAACGAACTGGCCGAGGCCCGCAGGAGCGCTTCACCGGACCAACTGGAAGGCGAGATCGGCGACCTGCTTTTCGTGCTGGTGAACCTGGCGCGCTTCTTGCGGGTGGACGCCGAACAGGCCCTGCGCAAGACCAACGCGAAGTTTCGCACCCGGTTCCGGCACGTCGAGACCCGGCTGGCCGAACAGGGACGCACCCCCGGCGAGAGTTCCCTCGACGAAATGGAAGCGCTGTGGCAGGAGGCCAAGAAGCTGGCGTGATTGAAGTCCGGGCCTTGGCCACTCGCGAGGAGTTTGACGAAGCCGTACGCCTGCAAAAAGAAATCTGGGCTTTCGACGACATCGAGTTGCTGCCCGTACGGCTGTTTGTCGTGGCCAGCAAGATCGGCGGAAGCGCCTTTGGGGCCTTCTACGGCGGGCGCATGGTGGGCTTCTGCCTGGCGATCCCCGGCATCAAGCCGGACCGGAACTACCTGCACAGCCACATGCTGGGAGTGCTGCCGGAGTACCGCAACCAGGGCGTAGGGCGGATGCTCAAGCTGCGGCAGCGGGAAGACGCGCTGGCCCGTTCGATCGATTTGATCGAATGGACATTCGATCCGCTGGAACTGAAGAACGCGTACTTCAACATCGAGCGCCTGGGCGCGGTGGTGCGGCGCTATGTTCTCAATCAGTATGGGACCACGTCCAGCCCGCTGCACGGCAGTCTGCCAACCGACCGCTGTGTCGCCGAGTGGTGGCTCGCTAGTGGCTGGGTCGAGAACGCGCTGGCCGGCCGGACGGAGCAGCGCCCGGAAGTGCGGGCGCGCATCAGCATCCCGGCCGAGGCTGGCTCACTCCGCACCGAGGATCCAAAGCGCGCCCGAGAAATCCAGAGAGCAGCCAGCGAACAGTTCCTGGAGAACTTTGCTAAAGGCCTCGCCGTGATCGGCCTGGAACAGTCGGAAGCGGCAGGCACGTATCTGTTCGGGGTATGGGATTCAAAATAGAGCGCGTCGTTCTGCGCGAAATCCGAATGCCTCTGGTCCATTTCTTCGAGACCAGTTTCGGGCGCACCACCGAACGGCGCATCGTGTTGGTAGAGGTTCTCTCCGACGGTCTCTCCGGCTGGGGAGAAGTCACGGCCGGGGAAAACCCTTTCTATAACGAGGAGTGGACCGACTCGGCGTGGCTCATTCTCCGCGACTACGCTGCGCCGCGCGTCCTGGGCCGGTCCCTCGAGTCGGCGGAGGACGTGGCCCCATTGCTCGACCACATCCGCGGCCACCGCATGGCCTGGGGCGCACTGGAAACCGCGGTGTGGGACCTCGAAGCGAGGCGGAGGAACCTCCCCCTGTGGAAGCACATCGGGGGGGGGCGCGAGCAAATACCTTGCGGCGTCTCGATCGGCATACAGAATTCTCTGGAAGAACTGCTGGGGAAAATCGAACAGGAACTGGCGGGGGGCTACCAGCGCATCAAGATCAAGATCAAACCGGGCTGGGATGTGGAAGTGGTCCGCTCCGTGCGCGAGCGTTTTCCGGGCATCAAGTTGATGGCCGATGCCAACTCCGCTTACACGCTCGCCGACGCGGAGCATCTCCGCAAACTGGATGACTTCTATCTGATGATGATCGAGCAGCCGCTGAGTCACGACGACATCATCGACCACGCGGAGTTGCAGGCGAAGCTGGCTACCCCCATCTGCCTGGACGAATGCATCCGCTCGGCGCGTCACGCCGAACAGGCCATTCGCCTGCGGGCTTGCGGCATCATCAACATCAAGCTGGGCCGCGTGGGCGGATTCCGGGAGGCACGGCGCATCCACGACGTGGCGCAGAACGCCGGTGTGCCGGTGTGGTGCGGCGGCATGCTCGAATCGGGAGTGGGCCGCGCGCACAACATCGCGCTCTCGACACTTCCCAACTTCGTCCTGCCCGGAGACGTGTCGGCCAGCCGCCGCTACTGGCAAGAAGACATCATCGACCCGCCCGTGGAGGTTCGTGCCGACGGGACCATCGCGGTCCGCGATGAACCGGGCTTCGGATTCCGCCTCCGGACCGGCCGGCTTCGCGAGCTGACTGTGCGCCAGGAGCCGCTGGGTTGAGGGCCAGCGAGCCTTTGCCGCCGGCGCACCCCAGCCGCTGGCTCTACTTCCTCATCCTGCTCATGGTCCTGTTCTGGTCGATGAACTTCATCATCGGAAAAGCGGCGCTGCGGGAGTTCCCCGCCTTGCTGCTAGCCGGCCTGCGAATCAGCCTGGCCGGACTTCTGCTGCTGCCGGCCTTCGCCTGGGACCACAGGAACGAGACTGGCCTGCGGGAGTGGCGGTGGAGAGACCTGCTGAACCTGACGGGACTGGGCGTGATCGGGGTTACCTTGAACCAGCTTTTCTTCGTCGTGGGGCTGAGTCTGACCAGCGTCGCTCACGCCTCCATCCTCATGGGCTTGACGCCGATGGTGGTTCTGCTGGTCGGTGCGCTGACTGGCGCGGAGAGAATTACCGGGCGCAAGCTGGCGGGCCTGGCGATCGCTCTGACGGGCGTGGCGGTGTTGAACCGCTCTCGGCCTGCCGGCGCCAACCCGGCGCTCCTGGGGGACCTGTTCATCTTCCTCTCGTCGCTCGCATTCGCCATCTTTACGGTGGCGGGAAAGCGCGTCACTCGCCGCTATCGCACCATCACGGTGAATACCTTCGCGTACGTGGCCGGGGCCGTGGTTCTTTTGCCTGTGACGTTGTGGCAGTCGGGGGAATTCGCGTTTTCGGGCGCAAGCTGGGCGGGTTGGGCAGGGTTGTTCTACATGGCCGCGTTCCCCTCGGTGATCTGCTATCTCATCTTCTATTACGCCCTGACCCAAATCCCGGCGTCGAAAGTCGCCGCTTTCGGATACTTGCAGCCTCTGCTGGCAACGCTGCTGGCCGTTCCCTTACTGGGTGAATCGATCACCGCCGGCACGGTAGTGGGCGGGAGCTTAGTATTCTCGGGTATTTGCCTGGCGGAACGCGCATGAACGCCGATTTTGTTCAACTCCTGCGGCGGAACCGGAACTACCGCCACGTCTGGATGGGCCAGGTCGTGAGCGAGATCGGTGACCATTTCAACAACATCGCGGTCTTCAGCCTGGCCTTGCACGCCACGGGATCAGGGCTGGTTGTGAGCGGCGTCATGCTGGCGCGCGCTATTCCCGCTATACTGGCGGGCCCCATTGCCGGCGTCCTGCTCGACCGCTTCGACCGCAAGCGCATCATGATCGCCAGCGACCTGGTCCGCTCGGTGATGGCGCTGGGATTCCTGCTCACCATCCGGCGCCCCGAACCCTGGCTGCTCTACCTGCTGAGCGCCCTGCTGATGTTCGCTTCACCGTTCTTCACCAGCGGCCGCAGCGCCATCCTGCCGGCCCTGGCGAGCCGCGAGGAATTGCACATCGCCAACTCAGTGACGCAGATCACCCAGTGGTCCACGCTGATCATCGGCACCTTGCTGGCCGGTTTCAGCGCCGCCGGCCTGGGGTTTCATTGGGCCTTCATCATTAATGCCCTGTCATTTCTCTTCTCCGCCTGGGCGGTTTCCCGGCTGCGGCCTTCCGGCAGGCCGTTTCGCGCGGAGCGCAACGCGCTCACCGAAACCCAGGTGGTCCGCCCCTGGCACGAGTACCGCGAGGGTCTGCGCTACATGCGGTCCTCTCCTCTGGTCTTGGGGATCTCGCTGGTGGGAGTGGGCTGGGCCACCGGGGGCGGCGCCGCGCAGATCCTGTTCACGCTGTTCGGTGAGCAGGTGTTCCGGCGCGGGCCGGCAGGCATCGGCACGATCTGGGGATTCGCGGGAATCGGGCTGGTGGTGGGCGGGATGGTGGGCCATCAAGTGGGCAAGCGCGTGGGCTTCGACGGCTACAAGCGTGCGATCACCTTCGCCTACCTCGTTCATGGAGGCGCCTACGTTCTCTTCAGCCAGATGCAGGAATACTGGGCCGCGCTGCTGTTCATCGCGCTGTCTCGCGCCGGCGTCGCAGTGAGTTCCGTGCTGAACTATTCGCAACTGCTGCGCCATGTGGCCGATGAATACCGTGGGCGGGTTTTCTCCACCACCGAGTCCATGGTGTGGTCCACCATGATGGTTTCCATGGCGCTGGCGGGTGTGGCGTCCCAGCACCATTCGCCCCGGGAGATCGGTTTGGTCGCGGGAATTCTGAGCGCATCAACGGGGGTGTTCTGGACCTGGGCAAATTGGCGTGGCTGGTTGCCGGAACCGCTCCCAGCCGGAGTGAAGCCCGAAGAAGTAGAGATTCACGGCGAGCCTACCGTGTGACAGCCGGTTCCCGTTTGGCGCGTTTGCTCACGGCGGCGGGCCATCCTGGCTACCCTGGCTACCGAGCATCACGGCCTTAGAATTCAAGCGCTTAAGCTATAATACGGGCATGCTGAAGCCCACCGAGAAGATCTGGCACAACGGAGCGTTCATCTCCTGGG
>Ga0233418_10000189_pt1 | contig 12934 bp, 14 predicted proteins | sample Sediment_Towuti__FD_189021 | JGI IMG/M metagenome (GOLD analysis project Ga0233418, IMG submission 189021) | Sediment microbial communities from Lake Towuti, South Sulawesi, Indonesia - Sediment_Towuti_2014_1_MG | ecosystem: Environmental > Aquatic > Freshwater > Lake > Sediment | place... | reverse complement strand
ATCCCCCATTGTGAGGGGCTGAATGCGCTGAGGGGATGCGCTGCCAGGCGGCCCACCGTTTTCAAGCTGGCCGGGGATGACGAACAGCAGGTTACTGCCCAGGCTCTCGAACTGCTGGGTAATGTACTGCTCAAACCCTTGCCCCACCGACAGCAGGGCAATCACCGCCCCCACCCCGATGATGATGCCCAGCATGGTGAGGATAGAGCGCATCTTGTTGGCGGTCAGGGCCCGCAAGGCAATCCTAACACTTTCCAGTAGCTGCATCTATTCCACCTGGCCGGGTTCTATCTTGTGGTTGATGAGGTCGCGCACCCGCACACCGTAGGCCCGCTCGCCCGCCTTGCGCGGAGTGCGTACCGGGCTGTCATCAATGATCCTCCCATCGGCAATGCGCACGATACGCCGCGTGTGCTGGGCGATCTCGGGCTCATGGGTGACGAAGATGATGGTAATGCCTTGCTCCTCGTTCAGGCGCTGGAAGATAGCCATAATTTCAGCGCCCGATTTGGAGTCCAGGTTGCCGGTCGGTTCGTCGGCCAGAATGATCGAGGGCTGGTTGATGAGGGCACGGGCGATGGCCACCCGCTGCTGCTGGCCCCCCGACAGTTCGTTGGGCCGATGGTGCAACCGATCTTCAAGCCCCACCGCTTGCAAGGCGATCACGGCCCGCTCGTGACGCTGGCGGCGGCCCATCCCATTGTATACGAGCGGCAGTTCCACGTTGCTCAGGGCGCTAGTACGTGACAGCAGGTTGAACGTCTGAAAGACAAAGCCAATCTTCTTGCCGCGGATCTCGGCCAGTTGGTCGTCATCCAACTCGGCGATCTCGACCCCCTCCAGGTAATACTCGCCCGATGTAGGCTGATCCAGGCAGCCCAGGATGTTCATCATGGTGGACTTGCCGGACCCGGAAGGCCCCATGATGGCCACCAGCTCCCCGCGCCTGATTCGCAGCGAGGCGCCACGCAGCGCGTGCACCTGCAGGTCACCCATCTGATAAATCTTGGCTATGTCTCTGGCGTCAATTATCAGCTCGCCATCCACGGGCTACTCTCCCGCTGGTCCCTGGAAGGCCCTCTGCAATTGCTCACGACCGCTCAGTGTCTGGATCACGACCTGATCCCCTTCCTGCAGTCCCTCCAATACCTGGCTCACAGTCTCATTGCGCAAGCCCAGTTCGATCTCGGTACGGACCGGCTGGCCGTTCTGGTCCACTTTTTCGACGTAGGCGACCGGCTCTCCCTTGCTGCGGTCAATGCTGACCGCCCGGTTGGGAACCACCAGCACATTCTCCAGCCGCTCGGTCTCGATGGTCGCATCGGCGGTCATGCCCGATAGCAGTCGCGGGTCGGAGCTGTCCAGGGCGACGATCACATCATAAGCCACGATGCCGCTGGAAGTACCCTGAATTGGACCCGGGGAGATGGACGATACATGTCCGGCAAAGTCCTGGTCGGGGATGGCATCCACGGCAATTGTCACCCGCTGGCCGGTCGTCACGCGGCCGATATCAATCTCGTCCACCTCCAGGTTGATGTGATAGGCCGAGTCGTCGACGACCACCACCGCCGGCTGCCCGGTAGGCGACTCGCCGCGCTTGACATTCACCTCAGCCACTACACCGTCAATAGGAGACACCAGGGTGGCCTTGGCCAGATTGAGCTGTGCCTGTTCCAGGCCCACACGTGCCGTGTCTACGGCTGACTGGGCAGCAGCCACTTCGGCCTGGCCGGGCCCCTCCAGTAGCCGTGCCAGGCTGGCCTGGGCCTGGGCAAGTTGGGACTGGGCCACCGCCGCGTCTGCCTGGGTGGGCGATTCGAGCAAACGGGCCAGGCTGGTCTCGGCCTGCGCCAGTTGCGACCTGGCGGCAGCGAGATCTGCGTCGGTGGGGCCGCGCACGGCTATGTTATAGTTGGCCAGCGCCGTCTCATAATCGATGGTGGCCTGTTCCAGTTGATCCGCCTGGGGCATGGCGCCTACGTCACCCCGGTACGCCACCTGGTCATAAGCCCACTGCGCCTGCTTGAGGGCAACCTCGGCCCGGCGCAAGCTTGCTGCTGCCGCCGTGATCTCGTCGTCGCCGGGGCCTTCCTGCACCCGCTCCAGGTTAGCCCGGGCGCTGTCCACCGCCGCCCGCGCCGCGGCGATTTCATCTGGGCGAGGACCGGCCAGCACCCGCTCCAGGCTAACCCGGGCGCTGTCAACTCCTGCCCGCGCCGCGACCACCTCTTCAGCCAGCGCCGGCTGGTAGAGTTGCTCCAATTGTGCTTCGGACCGCGCCAGCTCGCTCTGCGCGCGCTGCACGGCCAACTCCAGGTCATCCGTCCCCAGCCGGGCCAGCGGTGTACCGGCCCTCACGCGTTGTCCACGCTCGACCAGCACCTCGGATACCACACCATTTGTCTCGAAGTTGACCAGCACCTCCGCCTTTGGGTCAATGCGCCCGGTAGCGTTGATGGTGGACAGAATCGTATCCCGGTCGACCAGGATCACCTCGACGTTCGGATCTTGACCGATGTTGTACGGTGCCGGGTTTAGAAATTGATAACCGGCAATACTCACCCCGACAACCACGGCCAGGATGAGCACGATCAGCAGCACACGCTTCATAAATCTCTCCTTAAGAGGGTCGGTAGCACTGCCACATCTCCATCTATTGCAGACTGGTGTGGCTAACCGCCGCTGAACCCGCCAAACAAGAGCGACGGAATGGCCACGGCAGCCAGGGATATCACCGCATAGATCAGGGTAATCACCACCGCCTTAGTACGGCTGAAACGTGCTACTACGGCCACGCCCAGGGCCACCAGCACCAGGTGCCACAGCCAGAACAGCTCTAGCTGCCCGAGAAGGGCCACCAACGGATTACGGCCATCCGTGCTCAGATCACCGGTGGCCACCAGTGTAGCCAGGCCCGGATATTGGACGAGCCGCCCTGCAAACGCGGTGAAGGCTGCCCGAACCAACATGCCTATGGCCAATGGAAGTCTGGTCCAGGTGCTCACCGTAAAGACGGGACCGAATTCCACCTCGCCACCGGCTACCAGAGCACCAAAATAGAGTATGGCCGCCTGGGCCACTGTCCACAGCACCAGCATCAAAGCACCGATGCCGAGCCCAGTTGCCATGATGAAGGGCAATGACACGAAGGTGGACATAGTCGCACGGGCCGCTTCTGCCTGTTCGGGAGGCATAGTCTGCAGTTGGCGCTCGGCCTGCTGGCGGGCCAGTTCCAGGGTGTAGGGTGTGCTGACCACCGTCATCACCACGAAGCACAACAGCAGCACCAACAGCGGCAAGGCCCACGTCCACCATATGCGCCGGGCCAGAACCGCCTTGAAAGTGGCGGTGGGCCTGTCAATGATGCCCAAGAGGAGCTTCCATGAGGGCTGCATCTCACCGTTGAGAGTAGTTTCCTGTGTTGTCATCGCATGCTCCTGAATAGGTCAAACGGCATACAGTGAGGGCGTGCTAACGGCCTGCTAACTATACGAAAAAAAGGACCGGGAAGTTCGAACGCCTTCGACACCCTCCCCGGTCAAGCACCCGTCCTTATTGAATATACCATCAACTGCTGAGTATGTCAAAGGCTAATGAAACCCTTCACCGCCGCGTCCAGTATACCCCACTTAGCCAGCCGCATCTTGACCGAAACCCGACAAGTGGCCGATACCGGCCGCCGCACAATGTCAAACTCATTCTATGTCAAGGTTGCAGCTATGTGAAAAATGTGGTATTATGGCATATGTATTTGGCTTCACAATATCCTTGGCTCTGAGCTGCAACTACTATCCGCCCGCTCAATTCAATCCTAAGGAGGACAAGGCCTATGGCATCGAACGAAGTCCCCGATATCGTGGTTGGTCGATTGCCCATCTACCTGCGCGCCCTGACGTTCATGACAGAAGAGGGACGTCAAATCACCTCATCCCAGGAGCTCAGCCAGAAGCTCGGCATTAGCTCGGCCCAAATCCGAAAGGACCTGTCCCATTTTGGGGAATTCGGCAAGCAAGGCACAGGTTACGAAATTTCCTATCTGCGAGACCAGTTGAAAGGCATTCTGCACGTCGAACGTACATGGCCGGTAGCATTGGTGGGCTACGGCGACCTGGGTCACGCCTTGGCACACTACGGCGGGTTTGCACCCAAAGGCTTCGAGATCGTCGCAGTGTTTGACAATGATCCCGAAAAGATCGGGCAGCAGGTGGCCGGCAAAACCGTGATGGATATTGCCGAGCTGACCAAGGTCGTGCGCGAGCGGAGCATCAAAGTGGGGATTATGGCCCTGCCCTCCTCGGCGGCTCAGAAGGTGGCTGACATGTTGGTAGAAGCCGGTGTCAAGGCTATTTTGAACTATGCACCAATCAACATCTCCTTGCCGCCCGAGGTGCGCGTGCAATACATTGACCCGGCCGCCCACTTGCAACACATGACCTATTACCTGGAGTGACCATTCCAGATCCTCCAAAACAAGAACTGCACCAAGTTATGTCAAACTGGTGCAGTTCTTGTTAGGGGCAGGATTTTTCAGGCGGCCAACATGCTGCGTCGGATGGCGTCATAGATGTCCAAGGCCCGACCAGCTCCTAGGGCAACGCACGCCATCGGATTCTCCGCCAAGTAACAAGGTACACCCGTCTCCTTGGTCAACAAGCGATCAATGTTGCGCAACAGCGCCCCCCCTCCCGTGAGGAGCATCCCTCGATCAATGATGTCTGAGGCAAGCTCGGGAGGCGTCTGCTCCAGGACACTCTTGACCACCCCCACGATCGATGAAAGAGGCTCCGCCATGGCATCAGTGACTTCATGGGAGGTGATTGTAATAGTGCGCGGCAGACCGGCCACCTGATCGCGGCCTCTTACCTCCATCTCCAACGCCTCATCCAGCGGGAGCGCGCTGCCAACGGTCAACTTGACCTCTTCGGCTGTCTGCTCACCAATCATCAAGTTATACTTGCGGCGGATGTAGGAAGAAATGGCTTCGTCTAACTTGAGGCCACCCACACGCACCGAACTGGAGACAACGATGCCGTACATCGCCACGACAGCCGCCTCACTGGTGCCCCCGCCAACGTCCACTACCATGTTCCCGGTTGGGGTATCGATTGGCATACCGGCGCCGATGGCCGCCGCCAGTGGCTCAGGGATCACATAGGCCTCACGCCCACTGGCCTGACGTGCAGCGTCTCTGACGGCGCGCTCTTCCACGCTGGTGACCCCAACTGGCACACTCACCATCACGATGGGCCGGAAAAGCCTGAAGCGCCCCACAATTCGATTGATGAAATAGCGCAGCATAGCCTCGGTGACGATGTAGTCGGCAATTACACCGTCTCGCAGAGGATGCAGTACCTCGATGGCTTCAGGCACTCGCCCCAACATCGCCCGCGCCTCTTCTCCAACAGCCACAATCTTCTGATCACTGATCGAGATTGCGACCATTGAGGGCTCCTGCACCACGATGCCATGCCCCTTGACGTAAACCAGGACATTGGCAGTCCCTAGATCTACTCCAATCTTCTTTTCAAACACGCTGTCTCCAGGCTATTCGGATGGCGACCTTCCACCAGGTCGCGACATTTCACGCCCGCCCCGTTTGCGCCGGGCATCGGCCAACTTGATACGTAACAGTGAGCGCCGCAGGGCAGCCTCAGCCCGTGTGAAATCCGCCTGATTCTGTGCCCGGGCGCGCAGGCGCTCTTCGGCACGCCGGCGGGCAGCCTCAGCCCGCTCCAGGTCTATCTCCTCAGCACGCTCGGCGGTGTCAGCCATCACGATCACCCGGTCGGGCTGCACCTCCATAAAGCCGCCGCTGATGGCAAAGCTGTTTTCTTCACTGCCCCGTTTGGCCCGCAGTTCCCCATAAGTCAGTGCGGTCAGCAGAGGGGCGTGGCGAGGCAGGATACCTAGCTGACCCTGGATGCCGGGCGCGATGACCATGTCCACATCTTCAGAGTAAACCAGGCGCTCAACTGTCACAATTTCCAGTCTCAGCGGCATGGCGGTCGTTCACTTCCCCAAGAATCCACGCATAACCAGTGCTACCCTTGCATCTCCCGGCCGACTTGAATTGCCTCATCAATGCAACCTACCATATAGAAGGCCTGCTCAGGAATATCGTCCAACTCGCCTTCCAGGATCATCTTGAAGCCGCGCACCGTCTCGTGGATGGACACGTAGCGGCCGTCGCGGCCTGTGAACTGGGAGGCTACGAACATAGGCTGGGAGAAGTAACGCTGCATCTTGCGGGCACGCGCCACAGTCAGCTTGTCGTCCTCGCTCAACTCGTCAATTCCCAGGATAGCAATGATATCCTGCAGGTCCTTGTAACGTTGGAGCACCTGCTGCACCGCCCGCGCCACCTCGTAGTGCTCTTCGCCCACAACGCGCGGGTCCAGGACACGACTGGTGGAGGCCAGCGGGTCCACCGCCGGATAAATCGCCTGCTCCGCGATTGACCGCTCCAGCGAAATGGTTGCATCCAGGTGAGCGAACGTGGTCACTGGCGCAGGGTCTGTGTAATCGTCGGCCGGCACGTAGACCGCCTGCATCGAGGTAATCGATCCGCGTCTGGTCGAGGTAATGCGCTCCTGCAACTCACCCATCTCGGTTCCCAGCGTGGGCTGGTAGCCGACGGCACTGGGCATGCGCCCCAGCAAGGCCGACACCTCCGAACCGCTCATCACAAAGCGGTAGATGTTGTCTATGAAGAGGAGCACATCACGCCCTTGGTCACGGAAATACTCAGCCATGGTCAAACCGGCCAGGCCGACACGCAGGCGCACGCCAGGTGGCTCGTTCATCTGCCCGAAGACCATCACCGTCTTGTCGATCACACCCATTTCTTGCATCTCGTGATAGAACTGGGTCCCTTCGCGGGTGCGCTCCCCCACGCCCGCAAATACCGAGAAGCCGCCATGTTCCTTGGCCAGCGTGAACATGAGCTCGGCGATGATCACCGTTTTACCCACACCGGCGCCACCAAAGACGCCCGTCTTGCCACCTCGCGTAAAGGGTGCAACCAGGTCAATCACCTTCAGGCCAGTTTCAAAAACCTCGGCCTTGGTCACCTGTTCCTCAAAGGGGGGGGCCGGCCGGTGAATGGGATAAAACTCTTCGGCTTCCACCGGGCCGGCGTTGTCAATCGGCCGGCCCAGCACGTTGAAAATCCGTCCCAAGGTTCTTGGGCCCACCGGGACCGTGATGGGCGTACCTGTATCAATCACTTGCGTACCCCGTCGCAACCCCTCGGTAGCATCCATAGCCACGCAGCGAACCCACTCGTCTCCCAAGTGCTGCTGCACCTCAAGCACCAGGCCTTGCGCACCGTCTCCGTCTCCACCGTCAGAGGGCACTTGCAGCGCGTGGTAGATTTCCGGCAGCTCCCCCGGCGGAAAGGCCACATCCACCACCGCACCGGTGATCTGCACGACGCGGCCTACCGTACCTTGTGCCATTCAGTCCTCCTCACATTATGCCCGTACACTTACCAGCGCCTCAGCACCGCCCGCAATGTCAAGCATCTCTTTGGTAATGGCCTCCTGGCGGGCGCGGTAGTAATTCAAGGTCAATGCGCCAATCAGTTCTTTGGCGTTTTCGGAAGCATTGCGCATGGCCACCATGCGCGCGCTGTGCTCGCTGGCCAGCGCCTCTAATATCGCCTGATAAATCTGCAACTCCGTGAAGCGGGGAAGTACCGCGTCCAGGATGGTATGCGGATCCGGCTCGTAAATGTAATCACCCATCGCCTTTACGGGGGAGTCGGGGATGTACTTGCCCATCACTGAACTCTCCACCCGGCCCGGGGTGATCGGCAACAGCCGACGGATGGTCGGCCTCTGCGTCAGGGTATTGACGAACTCGGTGTAGGCCAGGTAGACCTCATCGTAGTCGTCCCTGAGGAAGTCGTCAATCACCGTACGCGCGATGGGCGTGATGTCGAGCAGGGCCGGGCGAGGGGGCAAATCCGAAAACTCGGCCATCAGGTCACCCCCGTGGCGGAGCATAAAGTCACGCCCCCGACGTCCCACCGTGATTAACCGGGCCGGGTGCCCCAAACCCTGCATGAATTGTAGCGCACCTCGAATGATATTGGCGTTGTACGCGCCGCAGAGCCCCCTGTCCGCAGTAATCAGCACTATTCCCGTTGTCCTGATAGAAGGACGATGGACAAGCAGCGGGTGCATCTCCCGGTGGCTGCCGCGCTGGGCGGCCAGGTGAGTCAGCAGTTCCCACGCTTTGGCCGCGTAGGGCCGTGTGGCTAACACCTGCTCCTGGGCCCGTCGCATCTTGCTGGCAGCTACCATCTGCATAGCGCGGGTAACTTGAGCAATATTCTTGACGCTTCGAATGCGTCTTCTGATTTCTCGAACGCTTGACATCAGGTCGTCTTTAGGGGTTGCCTGAATGAAAAGTCAATCAGCCCGGCACGCTAGTAACTGGCTGTCTGCTTGAATTCCCGAATCGCTGCGCTCAACGCCTGGCGCAGCTCGTCTGTGATCTCCTTCTTATCCATAATAGTCTGGCCCAGTTCAGGATGAACGGTACGCATAAACCGGAGCATGCCAGCTTCAAAGTCTCTGATCTTGTTCACCGGCACATCGTCCGCGAGGCCGTTGGTAACGGCGTAAATACCGATGACCTGCTCGTCAAGAGGGACTGGCGCGTATTGCGGTTGCTTGAGCAGCTCGGTCAGGCGCAGGCCGCGCTCGAGCTGTGCGCGGGTCGCTCGATCCAAATCTGAACCGAACTGTGCAAAAGCCGCCAGTTCGCGGAAGGAGGCCAATTCCAGCCGTAGCCGACCGGCCACCCTCTTCATAGCCTTGGTCTGTGCATCCCCACCCACACGCGATACGGAGAGCCCTACGTTTACAGCCGGTCGGATACCCGCGTAGAAGAGATCGCTTTCCAGATAGATCTGCCCATCCGTGATCGAGATCACATTGGTGGGAATATAAGCACTCACGTCGCCCGCCTGGGTCTCGATGATAGGCAGCGCAGTCAGCGAGCCCCCACCATGATCGGCGTGCATACGAGCCGCCCGCTCCAACAAGCGTGAATGAAGGTAAAACACGTCGCCGGGATAGGCCTCACGGCCGGGTGGCCTGCGCAAAAGAAGTGAGATCTGGCGGTAAGCCCAGGCGTGCTTAGTAAGATCATCATAAATCACCAAGGCATCTTTGCCCTGCTCCATAAAATACTCGCCAATGGCACATCCGGCGTATGGCGCGATATACTGCAAGGACGCCGGTTCAGAAGCCGCTGCCACCACGACGATGGTGTGCTCCATCGCGCCGTAGCGCTCGAGCGTGGCCACGACCTGAGCCACCTGCGCCAGCTTTTGGCCGATGGCAACGTAGATACAGATCAGATCCTTGCCCTTTTGATTGACGATGGTGTCAATTGCCAAAGCGGTCTTGCCTGTCTGGCGGTCACCGATAATCAACTCACGCTGTCCCCGCCCCAGCGGGATCATCGAGTCGATGGCCTTGATGCCAGTCTGCACTGGCGTATCCACATTTTGCCGGAAGACAACCCCGGGTGCAATGCGCTCAATCGGGCGATGCCCTTCGATTTGAATCGGCCCTTTGCCGTCAAGCGGTTCCCCCAGCGCGTTCACTACCCGACCGATGAGGCTATCACCCACGGCCACCGAGGCAATGCGCCCGGTGCTGCGCACCGTGTCCCCCTCTTCGATCTCGGTGTAGTCACCCATAATGACGGCGCCTACGTTGTCCACCTCGAGGTTGAGGGCCATGCCCATCACGCCGCCAGGGAATTCCAGCAATTCGCCGGCCATGATTCCCCCCAGGCCGCTTAGGCGGGCAATACCATCGCCCACCTCCAGCACATAGCCAACGTCCACCACTTCCACTGGGGCCTTGAAGGCCTCGATCTCTTGCCTGATCCTTGCCGTGATGTCCTCAACCCGTAGGGCCATTCGAACTCCTCATGCACTCAATTCTAGAAAAGAAACGCACGTAGCAGCAGGCCCGGCCCAGGCTCTCTGGGTCCCTATTGCCTACCCCGTGCCAAGTCTCAACGCAGAGCCGCCAATCGGTCGTGCAAGGCATCCAACTTGCTGGACAGACTCCCGTCGATGACTTTGTCGCCCACCTGCACGGTGACCCCTCCCAAGACGGACGGATCCACGCGGAAATCGAGGTCGACATCGGCACCAAAGCGACCACGAATCCACTTGTAGAAATCTTCCTTCTCCCTGGAAGTGAGCGGCACTGCGCTGGTAATGTACGCAGTCTCAGCCGCCGGCCCGCGCGTGGCAAGCTGGGTCAGGCTCGCAACAATGCCATCTAGCATCCCCAGATGTCCCTCGCGCAACAGCAAGTGCAGAAAATTCTGCAAGTCGGACTGAACCCCAGGCGGCAACAGCGCATCCAGTCGGGCGCGGCGCTCGGCAAAGCTGGCTTCGGTGTTGTTCAGATCAGGCAACAAGTCCGGTAAAGAGGCCAACCGATCACGGACGGCATTCAACGTGCTCAGCCAATTCTGCGTCGTGTGCTCATACGCAGCCCGGGCGTATTTGCGCGCCAGCTCATCGCCCTTCGCATGACCGGTCACGACAAGCCTCCCGCTTCTTGCAAGAATTGCTGAACCAGTCGACGCTGCGCCTGCTCGTCCACCGTGACTGTCTGCCCAAGCACCTTGCGGGTGAGATCCACTGATAAGTCAATCACCTGGCGCTGCAACTCGGCCAAGACTTGCTGGCGCTCGGCCTCAATCTGTTGACGTGCCTGCACGCGAATTTGCTCAGCCTCTTTGCGCGCCTCAACCAGGATCGCCTCGCGCATTTTCTCAGTTTCCTGGGCAGCCCGGGCAGCCGCTTCTTGCGAGCTCTTGCGCGCCTCCTCCAGCTCGCGCTGGAACTCGGCTTGGCGCAACTCGGCCTCTTGACGGACTTTGTCGGCCTGTTCCAGTGACTCCTGGATTCTCGCGCGCCGCTCGGCCAGCATATTCAAGACCGGCCGATACAGGAAGAGGCGCAGCAGGAAGAGCAGAATAAGGAAGTTGATCAGGTAGGCTATCAGGAGCGCAGGGTCAATTCCCAAAGGTCTCAACGCATCCAAAACGCGACCCTCCTTTCCAAAAGAACATGTCAACTGCCAAGGCGCTAAACAACAAAGAGGAGGATCAACGCCACGACCAGGGCGTAGATGGCGATAGCCTCGGCGAAAGCAATACCGATGAACATATTGGTCTGAATCTGCCCAGAGGTTTCAGGATTGCGAGCAATCGCCTGCAAGGCACCGAAAGCCAGAACGCCAATGCCAAGTCCAGGACCAATTGCCCCCAGTCCAATGGCCAGGCCGGCAGCCAACAGTTTCATGGTTTCAGGATCCATCAGTTCTTTTGCCTCCTTAGAAAGTTTTGATAGTGAGTGTGCTGACTTGCTCAAGCAGCACTTCTAGGGGTGTTCTTCTCCCTGTTCGTGAGAAATTGTCGCAATGGTGAAGAAGGCCAGTGTGAGAATGTAGAATATGAAGGCCTGGATCAGGCCAACGAACACCTCCAGGCCCAGGAAGGGGATCGTCAGCACTAGTGGCAATAGTGAAGCCAGTACCAGGAGCATCACCTCTCCGGCGAAGATATTGCCGAAGAGACGGAAGGAGAACGAGATGATCTTGGCAAACTCGCTGATAAGCTCCAGGATGCTCACAAAGAAGCTAATAAAACCGAACAGGAACACACCGGCCATTCCAGCACAACCCCGCCTTTGGCCGTGCGCATCCGCTCTAAAGGCGATCAGCATGCCCTTCACGTTGAAGAATTTGGAGAAATAGCCAATACCCAAGGCCATCACCCCAAACACCTGCGTCATAAACACCGAGGTAAGTGCCAGAGCAAGATTGTTATTCAGATCCGTGCTCGGAGAACGGAACAGCGGGACGATCACTTCGCCGGAACGGCACCCCAGCGGTGGCCTGGGCTCACCCTCGGGATGGTCGATGAGCGGCGCAGCCAGGCCAGGCACAGCCGTGTGCTCGGCACCTTCTTCTAAGTGGTGCTCCTCGCAAACGCCTACGGCAGCCAACCCAGGTATCAGCCCAAACCAATTGGAGACGAGAACATAGAAGAAGATCGTGGCCACAATCGCGAAGAAACGCGGGGCCCATTTGGGGCCAGCCACCGAATGGGTGAGATTATGCAGACCTTCAACAGCCCATTCCAGGAGATTCTGCAGGCCCGTGGGAACCAGGCGCATTTTCCGCGTCCCCAGGATCGCCAGGATCACCAAAATGATATCTACCAGCAACGCGGTGACAAAAGAATTGGTGACCTGCACGCCCACAATATTGAGGCCGGGGACTGGCTCAGCCTTAACCACAACGGGGGGAAGGTTAAACCGCAATAGAAGTGTGCCAACAACCAGGAGGGCAAGGGTCACGACGATAGCCAGTATGATTTTGTCCCTGCTCTTCATGCCAATAGCCACCCTCCTGTCCTTACTCGTTCAGCCTTGCCGCCAGGCGATAAGCGCCAACCATGGCCAGGGCAAATCCCACGCACACGAATATGATCATCAGACAAGGCGCAGACCCCAAGCGACGATCGAGCCACATTCCCAGAAACAAGGATCCCAGCACCGAGCACGCGAGAAGGCCGCCAACCTGAAACACCAGCGCCATCGCCACTGCAAACTGGCGCATTTTAATTGTTCTCCCACAACACTGGGGAAATCTGTCTCGAATTTGCGCTGAGAAGGCTGGCTGTGCCCCCTCGGCCATCCTTCACACATCAGGCAAACTGAGGTTGACAACCAAGAGCTACCTTGGCACGGCTGAGCATTATACCACGCACCGACCAGATCGGACAAATCGCTCTCTAGCCCGCATAGCGTTTCATAACCAACGCGACGTTTTGGCCACCAAATCCAAAAGCATTTACTAAGAGCGATTTGTCCGATCTGGTCGGT
>Ga0233418_10000188_pt1 | contig 12970 bp, 10 predicted proteins | sample Sediment_Towuti__FD_189021 | JGI IMG/M metagenome (GOLD analysis project Ga0233418, IMG submission 189021) | Sediment microbial communities from Lake Towuti, South Sulawesi, Indonesia - Sediment_Towuti_2014_1_MG | ecosystem: Environmental > Aquatic > Freshwater > Lake > Sediment | place... | reverse complement strand
ATTGCTTGTCTGATTGTCTTTTCTGAATTCCTTGAAAGGGCAGATAACTGTCAAGGAATTCAGAAAAGACAATCAGACAAGCAATCCTTATAGAGGAAATGATCTTGATAATGATGGAAAGTTAACTATAGACGGACAGAGACTATACAATATTGGAAATCACCAGGACTATGGAAACCGTCAGGTTGAAATTGATGTGAGTGGACCTGGCTTCAGAATTTATACATTCACTTTTGGATGAATACATTTGTTTCCTAAGTCAATAATATCTGATTTGTAAGACATAATATGGCACGAAACTTTTAGATAGATGATTCTTGCAATATGATATGCAAAAGCCTGTATATTAGATACCAATGGTTATCATCAAAAAATAAATACTAATCATACTGCTAATTGATAGTCTAATCAATTTGAACTCTGAGTCATGGATAAACATTGCTCTTTCTGATACTAATATCACATGCATTAAATTAATTAGAAGTAAAAGACGTAAACGCATGTGCATAACTGTAGATCGCCAAGGAATATCTGTCCTCTCTTCAATAAATGAAAAGATTGAATCGATAAGAAGTTTTGTAAATGCAAATAATAAATGGATTGTGAAATCGACAAAATTCTATCTGAAATTAAATGAGAGTTTAGAGCAGGATCCTCTTAAAAGGGATGAACTTATGTATCTTGGCAATAAGTACAAGATTCAATTTATCAAAGATTCCTCACAATACTCGATTCTCTCTGAAAATCTTCTGAAAATCTCATTTCATATGAAAGATAGACGGAGATACAAGGAAAATATCATAAATTGGTATCGAGCACAAACAAAGAAAATAGTGGAGACAAAAGTTCCTTTGTTTGGAAAACGACTATCAATATCTTATGGAAAGGTTAGGATAAAAAATCAAAAATCAAGATGGGGGAGTTGCTCCAGAGATGGCAACTTAAATTTTAATCTACTTTTGTCTGCTCTTCCCTCTCATATTAGTGATTACGTTATTGTTCATGAATTAATACACCTGATTGAATTTAATCATTCAGAACATTTCTGGAGGTTGGTAGAAGAAGAGATTCCAACGTACAATGATTGTAGAAATTGGTTGAAAAGAAATGGACCATATGTCCAGCTCAATTAAATATTAATCTTCATGAGACCGAATTGACCTAGTGAGCCATGAGACTGATCTGATTAACTTGATGCAATAACAGTATCAACGTAGTTTCATAATCTTGTCAAATATTTTTGAATCATAGTAAGATTAGTCGTCAATTAGCAATTCTGATATGGGTCTAATCTATGAAATTCATAAATATCAACAAGAGGAGTTTCAGTATGTTGTTGCAAGTACGAATAAGTATCCCGAAACAAAGGTAAAAAATGATGTGGCGAGAATGAATTCCATGTTAAATGAATCAGTGAGAACAATGGGAATAAAATATGTTTTTGTAGTCTCCGACACATCTGACTCTGCATATAAAGAACGTAAAAAGAAGAATTCTTATTAAATAGAATGTTTTATCCCCTTCATAGTTGATCTTTAATAATAGTTACCATTTCAAGATTCCTAAGAATTTTAACCTCTTTTTTTTGCTATGTTGTTGGGTAATATTATTTTTCTCTGCTTCAGTAATCAATAATAGTTTTATTAATAATGCTAATGCCCAAACAGGATATCAGTATGCTCCAAGTCTTGCTCTTACAGGCTCAAATTATCAGGATGTTCAAAGCTCCTCTGCATTGCAGCTCTCCCAATTTAGTGTCGCAGCATGGTTTAAGACATCAACTAATTTTGCAAGTGAGGCCTTTATCGTAAATAAGGGCGGAATAGGTAGTGATAGTGCAGGTCAGAATCAGAACTATCAAATATCTATGACAAGTGCAGAGCGGATAAAAGTAGGATTTGAAACAAGCACGGGCGCTGACCAGTTTGTTACCTCTGGCAATACATATAATGATGGACAATGGCACTTTGCGGTGGTAACAAATGATGGCTCCAATCTACGACTATATATTGATGGTGTTCAGGTAGCAGTAAAATCAACAGGGGGTGCTTCACCAGAGTCTTCAGGAACAAAACCAGTAAGAGTAGGAGCTAATTCTAGAGTTACTCCACCAGGAAACTTCTTCACTGGAGAAGTTGATGAAGTTAGAGTATGGAACGATGACTTAACCGCACAGCAAGTAGCAGATGCATTCTCAGGCAGTTCTTTCAATACTGCAGAACAAGTCCTTTACCTTCCATTTGGCAGTAGTGGCGGTGGGGGCTATAACTATGCTCCAAGTCTTGCTCTTACAGGCTCAAATTATCAGGATGTTCAAAGCTCCTCTGCATTGCAGCTCTCCCAATTTAGTGTCGCAGCATGGTTTAAGACATCAACTAATTTTGCAAGTGAGGCCTTTATCGTAAATAAGGGCGGAATAGGTAGTGATAGTGCAGGTCAGAATCAGAACTATCAAATATCTATGACAAGTGCAGAGCGGATAAAAGTAGGATTTGAAACAAGCACGGGCGCTGACCAGTTTGTTACCTCTGGCAATACATATAATGATGGACAATGGCACTTTGCGGTGGTAACAAATGATGGCTCCAATCTACGACTATATATTGATGGTGTTCAGGTAGCAGTAAAATCAACAGGGGGTGCTTCACCAGAGTCTTCAGGAACAAAACCAGTAAGAGTAGGAGCTAATTCTAGAGTTACTCCACCAGGAAACTTCTTCACTGGAGAAGTTGATGAAGTTAGAGTATGGAACGATGACTTAACCGCACAGCAAGTAGCAGATGCATTCTCAGGCAGTTCTTTCAATACTGCAGAACAAGTCCTTTACCTTCCGTTTACTAGTTCTGGTACAGGCAGTGATATTTTTGGAATAAAAAAACTGTATCCAACAAAGAATAACGGGGAAGAATGGTATATCAACATGAACAATCCCACTAGCGATAGTAGATTTAATCCTCAAAACACAATCACAAAAAATCCAGATGGTTCATGGAAGATGAAGGCTACTCAAGTTCGAATGAATGTCTATACCTCAACAGGATATGATGGAGACGATATTCCCACTTTGGATCATAGCGACATAGCTGCAAAGGGATATATGCTGAGGCCAAATGACTGGAAAAATTTTGAAATGACTCAATACGTTAAAGTAAATACATCTCCAAGTGATGATAATTTTTCACCATATGGCAGAGGTGGCAGGCATACTGGTGGTGGTGCTCCTGAAGGATGCGAAGGCTCTTCCATGAAAGGAGATGTCTTCTTCTCTGGAAAAGTAAGGTTCGCAAAGGAGCAGTGGCATGTGAGCTATGTATTTACCAGCCTCAAAACTCTTTCAACTGGATCAATTGAAGATAAATGGACTGGAATAAAATTCATTGTGTATAATTTCGTGCAAAATAACAAGGTAGTTGTCAAAACAGAATTATGGCTTGACACGAACAACAATGGTAACTTTGTGAAAGTTGATGAAAGAATAGACAACGGTGGTTGGGGTACTGAAGGCACTGAATGCGGTGGAGCTCCTGATCAAATCATATCGTGGGGAGGACCAATTACTACATTTAGATGGGACACGGCTACAGACGTTGACTTTAAGAATTTGAGTGTTAGAGAAATAATTCCTCCTCAATAGATGAATATAGAAACAACCAATTTCATCTCAAATCAAACAATAATTGACGAGATAACAATAGAAAGTGCAGCATCAGAAACAAATACAAAATTTATTATATGTCACTCATTAGTGAAACTTGTAGATTTTCAAGGTTTTTATGTATGTTACTGCATAATATTTCATTCTAAATGTATGAAAAATACCTGACATTAATCCTGCTAGTCATGGCTAGTGGCAGTATGATTGGTGCAAGTATTCAATTTTATAATGATAATCAGTATGTGTTTGCGCAAACTAATCAGTCTCCGGAAGTAGATGATCAGGATGTGTCAGTAGATGCAAATGATAATGTTAAGATTACCTTGAAAGGTAATGATGACAAGAATGTAGAGAGTAATAACGCTGTAGTAAGTGTAGAAGTGACTGAAAATAACGAGACAAATCAGGCACCTCAGGCATTTGACCAGGTTACGAATGAAGCAAATCTATCAGACTATAGATACGCAGTATGGAGTGCTGGTGAAGAAGAAGACAGATACATATTCTTTTCTCGTAGTACAGACGGTGGAAACACCTTTTCGACACCACTTAGCCTTAGTGGAAAAAGTCGTACAGAAGTATTCAACCCTGAAGTGTCATCATCGGGTAACATCGTATATGTAGTTTGGCAGGGCCAGTCCGAGAATGGCAATCAGGACATATTTATGAGAAAAAGTGTAGACTATGGCTCCAGTTTTAGTGGCGTTGAGAATTTGAGTAATGATCCGGGTGGATCAGGTAACCCCCAGATAACAATTAATGGTAACACCACACACGTTGCATGGGAAGGTACAACTCCAGCTAATAATTACATATTCTATTCAAAAAGTGACGACGGTTCTAAATTTGATTTACCACAAAAAATAGGAGGCAACAAAGGAATTCCATATAGTCCTGAACTCATAGTAAAAGACAATCCGGTTATGGATAGCTTCACTTTCAAAGCAGTTGATGATAATGGAGCTGAGAGTAATGTTGCCACGGTGGAAGTAAACGTAGAGACAGTCAATCAAAACACACCGAAAGATGAGACTAATAGCATCTCAATAGATTCAAGTCAGGAGATTGACATAACTTTGAAAGCAAAGGATCTGAATAAAGATCCAATAAAGTATGAGATAGTAACCCCACCAACAGAAGGACATTTGGACAAATTTGATCCTAATTCAGGTAAAGTGACCTACGTTCCGGATGGTGATAATAAAATAGATATTCAATGGCACAATTACCAAAATGGACAGGACACGATTGTTAGTAAAGTCGTAGATAATGGACAGGATGGAAATGATGATGGCAATAATGTACAAGTCCAAAACGACGATCCTTTCAAGTCGAAACAATAATTCTTTTACCACATCCATAAATAGTGAAATTTCTAATCAACATAAATAACCAAATTCAAGATACCATTACATCCACCCCCATTTTTGCGACTAAATATTATTATAAGTACAGATTCTTATCCAAGTGAACTTTGTCAAAAATCAAATTCGGCATTGTAATTCCGCAAGGATGGAGAAATGATTTACCTGGAAATTCATCCGTAACACAATTCAAATATTCTCGAGACATTGCTATTGGGGCAGAGAAAAATGGTTTTGATTCTGCTTATGCATACGATCATTTTATTCCACATTATCGATATCCAAAGAATGGAAACTTTTTTGAATGCTTTACCCTCTTATCGGCCTTGTCTGCGGAGTTAAAAAAAATGAAAATCGGGCAAATAGTAACGTGTAATTCTTACAGGAATCCAGCTCTTCTTGCAAAAATGATAGCAACAATCGATGTCATTACCAATGGACGTGCAGAATTAGGAATTGGAGCAGGATGGTTCGAAGAAGAATATGTTGCCTACGGATATCAATATTCGTCAGCCTTAGTACGTATTACACAATTAGACGAATCAATTCGGATAATAAAAAAACTGTGGACACAAAAAATTACAAACTTCCGGGGCAAACATTACTGTATCAAAGATGCCGTATCTTATCCAAAACCTATTCAGAAACCACATCCCACTGTTATGGTTGGAGGTTCTGGTGAAAAATATCTGCTGAAGGTTGCAGCAAAGTATGCAGACAGATACAACCTCTATTTTGGCTCGCCACAAGAAATGAAAAGAAAAATAAGCATTTTAAATGGCTACAATTCCCAAAATAGGAAGATAGAAATTTCGATTGTACTTCCGTGTCTTATAATACATGAACATGAGCAGTTGAAAAAAATCATGAAGAAAATGGGAAAGCAAACGATGACTGTAACAGAATTCAAAAAATCAATTGCTGGCGGACTGACTGTAGGAACCATTGATGAAGTCATAGAGGGAATCTCTCAATATGTAAACATAGGAGTTAATCATTTTATATTTCATTTTTTCTACATAGATAGTAGTGTTCTCAAAGAATTTTCTAAGGTTATCAGGAAATTCAAAACATCTGTTTAACATTATTGCACGTGATTATACAAACAGAATATTTAATTTCATGTTCATTTGAAACTTATGCTAATTGACACTAATAGCATCAAGGGTTGATTCTGGTATTGAGATCCTAACATCACAGCTGCAGCAACTAATTAGAGTACCTAGCGTTTCTGCGAAGAAACAATTGACAATGACAAAATGCGCAGAGCTGGTTTCTAAAATCATGTCCAACTCTGGAATAACATCAGAGCTTCTAAGACTAGATGGTAATTCAGAACAAGTTTCTCCTATTGTATATGGGGAAGTTAAATCCAAAAATAATCCAAATGGAAAGACAATTTTATTCTACAACCATTACGATGTTCAACCAGCTGAACCCATTGAGCTGTGGCATGATGATCCTTTTAGTGGTAAAATTGATGGAAATTTCATCTATGGAAGAGGTGCTTCTGATGATAAAGGCGAACTAATAACGCGTATCAAGGCTGTAGAATACTTGCTTAACGAAACAGGAGATGTTCCTTGTAATGTAAAATTCCTAGTTGAGGGTGAAGAGGAAATAGGCAGTTCTCACCTTGAACAATACCTAATCAAGTATCGAGAAAAGTTTTCCTGCGACGCTACTATTTGGGAATTTGGCTACGTGGATGAACATGAAAGACCGATTATCAGTCTTGGAATGAAAGGACTGCTTTGTGTGGAATTGCATGCAAAGTGTGCAAACGCTGACCTGCATTCCAGTCTGGCAGCCTTGGTTGAAAATCCTGCATGGCGTCTTGTTCATGCACTCAAAACAATTCGTGATGAAAATGGCAAAATAAGTATCAAAAATTGGAATAACGATATTCGAGAGTTTTTGCCCGAGGAACTCGAATGTATCAGACAGGAGGAATTTGATATTTCTAGTTTTAAGAGGAATTATGGACTGAATCATATCTTTAATGAAGACGACATTGATGAAACAAAAAAGGCAAACGTGGGAGGTGTAACATCTAACATAAGTGGATTGTTCTCTGGCTACATTGGTGAAGGTTCCAAAACCGTCTTGCCCAGCACTGCAATAGCGAAACTTGACTTTAGACTGGTACCTGATATGTTGCCTCAGAAGCAATTCCAACTGTTAAGGGATCACCTTGATGATAACGGCTTCAAAGACATCCAATTGAAATTTTTAAGTGGAGAACCTGCTTGTAGAATACCTATAAATGATAATTTTGTAAAATTGGTCGAAACCTCTGCATTAGAAGAATACCCACAAGTTGTTAAGAGCGTTTCTTCAGCAGGAACTGGCCCCATGTGGTATTTCAATAACATCCTAGAGTGTCCATGTGTGAGTATTGGTTGTACATACAAGTATAGTAGAATTCATTCGCCAAATGAATTTGTCCGTATAGACTTGCTCAAAAAGACTACAAGATGTATGGGGAACATAATTGAGAAATTTGGCAATTTTAGATCCAATAGTTAGTCAACAGATATCTCAGTTTCAGGTGTCTTTTCAAATCAATCGAGCAATCCATAACAAGTTTGAAAAGGGATCTAAAATGGATACTTGCGCACAACTGTTTTAAGTTAAATAAAATGACGGATAATCATAAACTTCTATTCAAATAAATATTGGTAAAATCGATTAATTTAATATAATGACAATGAATTGCCCGCAATGCGGTACATTGATGGTTTGGTTAAATGGCTCCATAGTGCACAATCATGATATTGACTACTATGAATGTAGAAATTGCAAGATTAAACTAAATACTCTGCCGGACGGTACATACGAAATAACTCAACGAAACAGCGAGCAGGAATTAGAATAAATAAGTAGATCTGTAACTCTGACAAAGTCATGAATCTAGCTAGACGAAAGGCGTTAAAGGAAAAAATAAAAAAAAGAGATGACATTATTGTTCTTCCTGGAGTATTTGATGCGTTAAGTGCTAAAATCGCACAACATATTGGATTCGAAGCAATGTTTCAGACTGGATACGGATCCGCTGCTTCCCTATTGGGGTTGCCAGATTTTGGGTTTTTGAATGCGGGTGAAAATATTGACAATGCAAGAAGGATCATCAGGGCAGTTGACGTTCCAGTAATAGTCGATGTAGACACTGGGTATGGTAATCCGCTTACTGTTTGGAAGATAGTGGGCGATTTAATTGCTTACGGTGGAGCTGGAATTTTTCTCGAGGATCAAGTTTGGCCAAAAAGGTGTGGCCATATGCGAGGGAAGGAAGTGATTTCTTCTAATGATTATGTTCAAAAGCTGCGAGCAGCAATTGCATCATCTGCCAATAGTGAGTTCACGATTGTAGCAAGAACAGATGCCCGAGCGCCATTAGGTCTTGATGAAGCAATAGAAAGAGGGAAAATGTATTACAAAGAAGGGGCGGATGTTGTCTTTGTGGAAGCCCCGCAGTCAGAAGAGGAACTTCGAGAAATTCCAAAGAAAATTGATGCCCCCTTGTTGGCCAATATGATAGAAAATGGGATTACTCCGACTTTTTCTGCAAATGAGCTCAAATCAATGGGATATAGCTTGGTTGTATTTCCGCTTTCTGGGTTATATGGATCTGCATTTGCCATGAAGAAAATATTAATGGATCTCAAGAAAAATGGCTCGACAAAAAATTCCAGAGACACAATGCTCGATTTTAATGAATTCAATCAGCTTGTTGAATTGTCAAAATTCATGAACATGGAAGAAACATACCAGAGCTAAAGTCCAAAATTTGAAATATTCAATTCAATAATCAAATTCAAGACATTATGTTCGCATAAGAACTAGTTGACTTTGTTTTAATCGATCAGTTTCAGTTTAAAAACGGAAAATTCCGTATTATTGTAAGATAACTCCTGCAGATAGTATTTAGGTATTCTTGTTGACTGCCTAGATTTTAATTCTAGCAAGTACAGTTCACTGTATTTATCGGATTCTAAAAGTTTGGAATTATTATCAGCAAACATAAATGTTCTTTCTTTTAGTTCAAGCTCCATCCATCCTCTCAAATGTTTGCTGCCCATTATTACCGAACCTACTGGAGTATTAGTATCGTTATTTATCCAATCAATTACAGATAGTAGAGATCGTGATTCAGGTAAATATATCGAATTAGATTGCATTGTTAAAGGACCGTAGGGACCAATAAATTGATGAAAGGCACCGTATATGTTGACATAAGAATTATTTGGACTTGCCGCAAAAGCTGATCCTAAGAATATGAAAGGAAGTAGAATAATTAAATAATTATATAATTTCCTGCTGGAAATTGCAATACGTCTATTTTCAATCAATGTAATAAATCCATATCCTGAAAACAGTGAAAGAAAAATGCTGAATATGACAATCCATCTATCTGGGAGAAACGCGGATGTGTTTGGAAAGATTATCCATGTAAATGAACCAATCATAGAGATCAAAAGAGGAATTTTAAAGATGATCAATTTTGATTTAATAAAACCTACTATTCCTGATGGTAACAAAATCGCATTCATTACTAAAAACAGGACAATTAGATTTGGTGGATTATAGATTTCATTAGTTGAATTATTTGAGCCCACAATTTTTAGATTGTATCCGATATTGTCATGATTTGCTTGAAGTGATAGACCATATATCACAATTACAATTACTGCAACCATAGCTAAACCCCTATCCCTCTTCACAATAGAAGAGCCAATGAGAGTTACGGACAAGAGCAAGCCTATCATTCTGTCCGCAAGTACAGTTACGATATTCAAAGCAGCAGTTACTGCAATCAAATATTTAGATAGTTTTGGAATTTTTGAAATGAATAGTAATGAAAAAAATGTAAGAGTTAGGGCGAACATGTCTTTATGAAGGTCCCATGAAGTTCTCAGCACTCCTAACTGAAATATTACAAATATTGACAAAAAAATACTTTGTAAATTGTCAAGACGTAAAAGATTCCGACCTATTGAAAAGATAGCAAGTGAGAATAATCCAAAGACAAGTACTATTGAAGAGGAAATAACTAATCGTGGGTCAGCACGGAATACTTCCGATATTTCATATAGTAACGATACGTAAAACGGGAATTGATTTGAAATCGTGGGCCAATACTGTTCAAAGTTCTTTATGACAGGTAGATAATAATTTATTACATCATATCCGATAGGATAAGGAAATGCAAGTATTTCTGGTACAAGTCTTAAGACGATAGCTATTGAAAATACAATTAGATGTGGATATTTTTTACTATTTGTAATAATGTTGGCTATTTGAAGCTTGGAAACCTTATTCATATCTCAATTTCCTTGGTCTATTGTTTCGTATGACGTAATCTTATTGAAAAATTTTTTCCATGTATTCAGAACTTCTAAACATATTCTTTGTTTTTTAGATATTAGCAACAATAGATATATTTACACTATTTATCAAAGAAAGCAGCTTTAACAGGGGTAAATTATCAAACTTGCAAGTGACCGCCGATCCTGAATAGCAGAGACTATTTAGAGTTCACAATGCTTTACACGCCAGTTGGCATACCACTGATTAGATTCTAATCCAGTAATCCTACTAAGTTAGCTGAATTTGAATTCAGTTTCTCACATTATCCCAAGTAATTTATTGTAGGAAATTGCCATACTCTTTTGTTGATAGACATTCGCAACATGCTTACTTTGCGATATGATCCTACTGCAGAGGTTAAATCATCAGTTCCCAAACTTGCTCCTGAGCAGGTCAAAATCAAGAGAAATGGAACTTATCCTTCTTCGAAACAAATAGAGAAGGAACTCAGAGATATAATAAACACTGCTATTTCAAGGCATAATCCAAAGACAATTTCCCTTGCGTTAAGTACTGGTGTTGATTCTAATCTAATGTTATCATTATTGAGGGATGAATATCCAAATCTAGATATCAAATGTATTTCTGTTAGTTTTGATGAAGCAGGTGAAGCCGCATATGCCAAGAAAATTGCCGAGACAAAAGACACTGATTTTTATAACGTTATTGTAGACAATCCACTTAAGGATTTACCATTTTTAATCAGTATAGTTAAGGAACCAAGATGGAATTTATATCAATACTACTTTATAGAAAAGTCCAAAAAAATCTCCGATCTTTTGTTTACAGGTGACGGCGGAGATGAATTATTTGGAGGTTATACTTTCAGGTACTCTAAATATCTAAGATTATTTGATGACAGCGATGATTGGAAACAACGTACGGTTCATTATTTGGAATGCCATGAGAGAGATTGGGTTCCAGACCAAGAAAAAATTTTTGGAGAAAATGTTAAATTTGATTGGTCTTCAATCTATTCACTATTAAGAGTGTATTTTGATAATGATTTAGACCCATTGGACCAAGTTTTCTTAGCTGACTATAATGGTAAACTAATCTATGATTTTGTTCCTACCAATGACAAGTTTTTTAATTATCTTGGAATAACGGGCATCTCGCCCATCTTGGATAATAAGATTATTGAGATGTCATTAAGAATTCCCCCTTCCGTCAAATTTAACAAAGAAAGCAATACGGGAAAAATACCCTTAAGAGAGATCCTGTCACGACTCGAAAGTAAGAACATTTCAGATGCAAAAATAGGTTTTGGAATGGATTTGAAAAAACTCTGGATAAGTAGTGCAAAGGAAATTGTGATATCCACGTTGTCGAATGCCAGTATTTTTCGTGACAAAATTATAAGCAATGATTTCTATGATCGTTCCATTAAAAGGATAGAAGAGACAGGAGATCTCAGATATATTAGTAAGATGTTGCAATTGTTAAGTCTTGAAATATGGTATAAAATGTTCATTACATTTGAATCAAGTCCAAAATCTTCCTTGTAAATTTTGCAGATTAAGAATTTTTTATTATTTGAGTTCCTTAAACAGAATCACTCATTCAAGATCACCTGTAAAAGAATCAACTTAGTTTGTACGCATCCAAAATCTTTTTTTCATGTTTTTCCCAGACTAGATTTGTTCTGGCAAAGTTGAATGTTTTCAATCTTTTTTCGTATAATTCATCAATGTTTGATTTAAAATGCTGTAATTTTGAGGCTAAATCATCAAAATCCTGAAAGGGCAAGCAATTATCTCCCAGGGTGGCAATAACAGAGTCCATGTCGGAAGTTAGCATGACAAACAATCCTGCATGAGCATATTCATACGCCTTGTTTGGGTTCAAAAATGGATGAGACCAGTGTTTCTTCCAAGGTATCAATCCGATTGAATTTTGAATCATCTCAGAAAACATTTTGCCCCTTGGAAGAAATCCAGTAGCCTTGAATTTTTCAGATATCTCAGGTGCCTCCCATCCAATGATCGTCAGATAACCTACATCGTTATTCATAAACAAATCTGTTAATCCGGAGATATCCCTGTTAGTAACTATTTTATACTTACTATCACCTCCTGCATATACAGAAGAAAGTTGTCGATGTTGCTGTGGTTCCTTAAATGAAGCTTGTTCCTCCTGCAAAGGAAAGTTAGGTATAACGACGATTTTTTTCGTTCTCTCCTCATTTAATTTTTGCAGCTCTTGTGCAATTTGTTCTGAAACAGTTATGGTGGGTACTGATAGAACCAATTCCTTTTCCCACTTTGTCCAGTTAGAAATGCTTTGGCGAGAGATTAATGACAACTTCATTTTTCGCTTGAGTTTGTTAATTCCAGATTGTGAGTTCTGAAAATTTTGAGTTTTTAAATTCTCTGCATTGACTCGCGAGAGCATCGAAAAATATTCATGATCGTCAAACACTGCAGGAAGGCCAAGATCATATGAGATTTTAGCAGAACCGATATTATGAGCATGTACAATATCAGGTCTTATTTGTTTCACCAATTTTTCAATCTGTTTTTTGACATTATGATAATAGTATGGAATACCTACCATCCCTCCTGCAGTCCACTTGACCTGA
>Ga0233418_10000181_pt1 | contig 13213 bp, 14 predicted proteins | sample Sediment_Towuti__FD_189021 | JGI IMG/M metagenome (GOLD analysis project Ga0233418, IMG submission 189021) | Sediment microbial communities from Lake Towuti, South Sulawesi, Indonesia - Sediment_Towuti_2014_1_MG | ecosystem: Environmental > Aquatic > Freshwater > Lake > Sediment | place... | reverse complement strand
GCCTCGAGCGTCCTCACGAGGAACGCAGCCCGGCGAATCGAGCCGCCGTCCGTCCAGGTCGAGCGCCTCGCCGAGAACGTCTTCGTGCCCGTCGAGGCCGCGGAGGACGTCGCGGTCGTGCGTCTTGCGTCCCGTCTCGCGATGGCGAAGGGAGGAAACGTCCTGGTGGGCGCGGTGGCCGTCGCGGCCGGCGACCAGCTCGCGACCGCGCGGGAGCGGGCGCGCTCGGCCGAAGACGCGGCCTCGGCGGTCGGAGCCGAGGCGTCCTCGGTCGTCCGGGTGAACACGTCCACTGCGTCGGCGCTCGCGGCGATCGCCGCGGAGCACGAGGCCTCCATGATGGTCATCGCGTGGCGGAAAGCAGCTCTGGCCGTCGACGTGATCCTCGGAGGTCAGGACGTCGACGTCGTCGCCCTGGCCGACGTGCCGATCCTCGCGGTGCTCACTGCTCGAGGCGACTACCAGCGGGTCGTGCTCGCGCTCGATCGGGGCGACCTCGGCGAGCATCGGCGGGCCGAGCGCGACCTCGCCGTCGCGGTCGCGGGCATCGCCGCCGCCGGAGCGCACGGGAAAGCGGTCGTCGTCGGTCCGGATAGCGAGGCCGTTCGCGCCGTCGCAACCCTCGTCGGTGACGGCGCGGACGTCGTCATCGACAGCAGCCCGAGACGCGACGCGGTCGCTGCCATGGCGCTCGAGGACGACCTCGTGCTGCTCCCCGCGAGGCCAGGGGCGTCGCCGCTGCACAGGGACGCCGCCGCGCTCGCCTCTCTCGCGGTCGGGTTCTCGGTCGCAGTGCCCGCGAGGCCGCATGCCTCGGCCGCGCTCGTGACGGGAACGCCGACGCTCGTCGGCAGCCGCGCCGCCTGATCTCCCTCGGCGGCCCGCGCGGCGGCACGGGAGCCCGCACCGCCTAGCCTTTCGGGCGTGACCGAGGCGGTTGCGACCACTCCTCCGGAGACACGCCGCATTGTCGCGACGTACTACTCGCTCGCGGGCGTGTACACGCTCGCTGCCTCCGTGATCTGGGGCGTGAACACGCTGTTCCTGCTCGACGCAGGGCTCAGCTTCTTCGAGATCTTCGTCGCGAACGCGGCGTACTCGGTCGGGACGGTCGTCTTCGAGATCCCGACGGGCGTCGTCGCCGACACGCTCGGCCGCCGTGCCTCGTTCCTCGCCAGCGCGGTCGTGCTCGCCATCGTGACGTTGCTCTACCTCGCGCTCGCGCATGTGGGCGCCGGCGTCGTGCCGTTCGCGTTCGTCTCCGTGCTCATGGGCCTGGGCTTCACGTTCTACTCGGGCGCCGTCGAGGCCTGGTTCGTCGACGCCCTCGACACGGCGGGGTTCCGAGGAGCCCTCGACTCCGTCTTCGCACGTGGCCAGCAGGTGACCGGGACGGCGATGCTCGTGGGGACGGTCGCGGGCGGGCTTCTCGGCCAGCTCGACCTCTCGGCGCCGTACGTCGTCCGGTCCGTGCTGCTCGCGGTCGTGTTCGCGATCGCGTTCGTGGCGATGCACGACATCGGCTTCACCCCACGGCGCGTCGCGCCCTCGGCGCTGCCCTCGGAGATGGCGGCGACCGCGCGCCGCGGCGTCGCCTTCGGCTGGGCGCGGCGTCCGATCCGGCTCCTGATGGTCGCCTCGGCGATCGAGACCGGCTTCGTGATGTGGGCCTTCTACGCCTGGCAGCCGTACGTGCTCGAGCTGCTGGACCAGGACGCCGTGTGGGTCGCCGGGCTCGTGAGCGCCGCGATCGCGCTGTCGACGATCGCGGGGAACCAGGTCGTGGACGTCGCGGCGCGGTACTGCGGACGACGGACGACGCTGATGCTGTGGGCGGTCGGCGTCCAGGCCGCTGCCGCGATCCTGGTGGGAGTCGCATCCTCGTTCTGGCTCGCGGTGGCCGGGTTGGTCGGGATCATGGGGGCCCTCGGCGTGATGGGTCCGGTGCGCCAGGCGTACATCCAGCAGCTGATCCCGAGCGCTGAGCGGGCGACGGTCACGTCGTTCGACTCGATGATCGCCGGCGTGGGCGGGACCGGAGGTCAGCTCGGGCTCGGCGCGCTCGGCGAGGCGCGGTCGGTGCCCGCGGCGTTCGTCGTCGGCGGTCTCGTGACGGCGGTGGCGCTCCCGCTCGTCGCGCGCGTGCGCTCGCTGGGCGGCGCGGCCGATCGCTTCGACGGGCAGCGCGCAGGAGCCAAGTGTGGGTGCGCCCACGGTCTGCCCGCCGTGGCGACGGTCGACGCGCAGGCGCTCGAGGTCATCGAGGCGCATGCGTCGGCGGCCGCGTAGCCTCGCCCCGCCGGCATGTCACACTGCAGCACGTGCCCGCGACCGTCATCGTCGGCGCGCAGTGGGGCGACGAGGGCAAGGGGAAGATCGTCGACCTGCTCGCCCAAGAGTCAGACCTCGTCTGCCGCTACCAGGGCGGCCCCAACGCCGGCCACACGATCGTCGCGGACGGCGAGACGTACAAGATCCGGCAGATCCCGAGCGGAATCGTCGCCGGCAGGCCGAGCGCGATCGGCGCAGGCTGCGTCGTCGACCCCGCCGTGCTGATCTCGGAGCTCGACGACCTGGAGGCGCGCGGACACCCGACGTCCGGGCGCGTGTTCGTGTCCGGGAACGCGCACCTGATCATGCCCTGGCACGTGGCCCTCGACGGCGCGCGCGAGCGGCGCCTCGGCCGGCTGCAGATCGGCACGACGAGGCGCGGGATCGGCCCTGCCTACGCGGACAAGGCGACCAGGATCGGGATCCGGGTGCAGGACCTTCTCGACCCGAAGATCCTGCGCCAGAAGCTCGAGCTCGCCGTCGCCGAGAAGAACGTCTGGCTCGAGCGGGTCTACGACCTCGAGCCGTTCGACGTGGAGGAGGTGGTCGCCACGCACCTCGCGTACGCGGAGCGGCTCGCCCCCTACGTCGCCGACACGTCGCTCCTGGTCGACCGCGCGCTGCGCCGAGGCGAGCACGTGCTGTTCGAGGGCGCGCAGGGGACGCTGCTCGACCTCGATCACGGGACGTACCCGTTCGTGACCTCGTCGAGCCCCATCGCCGCGGGGGCGGCAGTCAGCTTCGGCATCGGCCCGAACCGCATCGACGAGGTGGTGGGCGTCGCCAAGGCGTACGTCACGCGCGTCGGAGAAGGGCCGTTCCCGAGCGAGATCGCGGGTGAGGCGAGCGAGCGCGTGCGTGAGCTGGGGAGGGAGTTCGGCACCGTGACGGGGCGGGAGCGGCGTTGCGGATGGCTGGATCTCGTCGCCCTGCGCTTCGCGGTGCGCGTGAACGGGATCACCTCGCTCGCCCTGACCAAGCTCGACGTCCTGTCCGAGTTCGACGAGATCCCCGTCTGCGTGCGCTACCGCCTCCCGGACGGGACCGACACCGACGAGTTCCCCTCCCACCAGAGCGACTTCCATCACTGCCGGCCCGTGTTCGAGACGCTTCCGGGCTGGGGGACGGAGATCGGAGAGGAGCTCCCGGGTGCCGCTCGCGAGTACGTGGCCTTCGTCGAGAGCGACCTGGGGGTGCGGGTGACGCTCGTCGGCACCGGCGCCGACCGCGAGCGCGTGCTGGCGCTGGCCTGAGTCCTCAGTCGGATCGACGCGCGAAGAGCTCGGTGAACTCCCAGCAGCGCCCGTCCTCGTCGAAGCTGCAGAGGAAGACGTTGTGGTATTCGCGGTCCACCGTGACGCCGTCCGCGGCGAAGTAGCGCGACACGCCCACCGCCACCGCGCGCTCGCCGTCGACAGCCCACGGCTCGTACCGCGCGTCCCACGTGCCCGACGCGTCGGGCTCCTCGAGCCAGCTCGCGACGATGGCCGTACGCCCACGAACGGGCTCGTCCCAAGGGTGGTATCGGTAGGTCGCATCCTCGGCGAAGAGGGCTGCGATCTCCTCCTCGTCGTAGGTCTTCCATGCCTCGACGTATGCGTCGAGCCACCGTTGAACCGACTCCCGATCCATTGCACGCAGACTACTCCCGGGCCGGCGGAAGTGGCGGGGCGTCGCCACTAGACTCGCGCCGGTGCGAGTGCTCCTGGTCGGATCGGGCGGGCGAGAGCATGCGCTCGCCTGGAAACTGGCGCAGGCGCCCTCGCTGACCGAGCTGCACGCGGCGCCCGGGAGCCCGGGGATCGCGCGCCACGGCGAGTGCCACCCGATCCGGGCGGAGGACGGCGAGGGGCTCCTCGCTCTCGCGCGCTCGCTCGACGTGGACCTCGTGGTCGTCGGGCCGGAGGCGCCGCTCGTCGCCGGCGTCGCCGACGTGCTCCGCCATGCCGGCATCGCCGTGTTCGGCCCGAGCCGCGCGGCTGCCGCGATCGAGGGCTCGAAATCCTTCGCGAAGGAGGTCATGGCTTCCGCCGGTGTTCCGACCGCCGCGCCGCTCGCGATCGCCCGTCCGCCCTGCGTCGTGAAAGCCGACGGTCTGGCGGCGGGCAAAGGTGTCCACGTGTGCAGGTCGCAGGCGGAGCTGGACGAGGCATTGCGGACGGTCGTGGCCCTGGGCCGCTCGCTGGTCGTCGAGGAGCTCCTCGAGGGGCCAGAGCTCTCGCTCCTGGCCGTCTGCGACGGGCACGAGGCGGTGCCGCTCGTTCCGGCTCAGGACTTCAAGCGGGCGCACGATGGAGACACGGGCCCGAACACGGGCGGCATGGGCTCGTACGCTCCGGTTCCCGGCATCGGGGAGGCGGAGATCGCGCAGCTGCTCGCGGCCGTGCACCGCCCCGTGCTCGCAGAGCTGCAGGGGCGGGGATCGCCGTTCGTCGGGCTGCTGTACGCCGGGCTCATGCTGACGAGCGACGGCCCGCGCGTCCTCGAGTTCAACTGCCGCTTCGGCGATCCCGAGACGCAGTCGATCCTCCCGCTCGTCGAAGGCGACTTCCTCGAGCTGCTGGCGGCGGCGGTCTCGGGCGAGCTACGCGGGCTCGCGCCCGAGGTGCGGGAGGGGGCGGCCGTGACCGTGATCGTCGCGGCGCCGGGCTACCCGACCGAGGGCGATCGCGGCACCTCGATCTCGGGGGTCGACGAGGCGGAAGCCCTGGGTGCGCTCGTCTTCCATGCCGGAACGGCGCTGCACGGCGACCGCCTCGTGACGAACGGTGGGCGCGTTCTCGGGGTGACCGGCTGCGGGGCCTCCGTCGCGGAGGCTCGCGCGGCGGCGTACGCAGCCACCGAGCTGATCTCGTTCGAGGGAGCGCGCTTCAGACGCGACATCGCCGCTGAAGCCGCCGCAGGCCGCGCGTTCACCCTCTCCGGCTGACACCCGGTCGACCCGGCCCTGGGGCCACCCCGCGCCTCCACCCGCTATGAGCGTATCGATGAAGTCGTGACGTGTGGCGAACGGCTTCGTGCCGAGAGATGAAAAAGGTGTGGTGTCGCTTCCGGGAAGACGGCGGCCAGCCCGGCGGATTCGTGCGGGGAGCGTGCGGTGACTCATCTAGAATCGATCCAGTGATCCCTCGCTACTCCCGGCCGGAGATGGCTCGCATCTGGTCGGAGGAGGCGAAGCTGGAGCGCTGGCTGGCCGTCGAGCTCGCCGCGCTTGATGCGTGGGCGCAGGTCGGCACGGTGCCCGGCGACGTGGCCGCTTCCCTCCGCGCCAGAGCGGAGGTCCCGTCCGTCGAGCGGGTCGCCCAGCTCGAGCGCGAAACGGATCACGACGTCGCCGCGTTCGTCGACGCGGTCGCGGAGCGGCTCGGCGAGGAGGGGCGCTGGCTCCACTACGGGCTCACGTCCTCGGACGTCCTGGACACGGCGCTCGCGCTCGCCGTGCAGGACGCGGGGACGCTGATCCTCGAAGGGATCAGCCGTGCGCTCGCCACCGTCGCTGCTCGAGCGGAGGAGCACCGGGACACCGTCACGATCGGCCGAACCCACGGAGTCCATGCGGAGCCGACGACGTTCGGGCTCAAGCTCGCCGGCTGGGCGTTCGAGCTCGGGCGCGATCGGCGCCGCGTCGAGCGCGCCCTCGAAGCCATGCGGGTCGGGAAGCTCTCGGGCGCCGTCGGCACGTACGCGACAACGACCCCGGAGGTGGAGCGGATCGCGTGCGAGGCGCTCGGGCTCGAGCCCGCGCCGAGCTCGACCCAGATCCTCCAGCGTGATCGTCACGCGGAGCTGCTGGCTTCGCTTGCTGTCGTCGCGTCCTCGCTCGATCGGTTCGCGCTCGAGATCAGGAATCTCGCGCGCACCGAGGTGAGAGAAGTCGAGGAGCCGTTCGGCACCGGCCAGAAGGGGTCGTCGGCCATGCCGCACAAGCGGAACCCGATTGTCTCGGAGCGCATCTGCGGGCTGGCCCGGGTCGTACGGGGATACGGGGTCGTCGCGCTCGAGAACGTCGCCCTGTGGCACGAGCGGGACATTTCGCATTCGTCGGCCGAGCGGATCGTCATCCCAGACGCGTTTCTGGCTCTGGACTACATGCTCGAGCGGTTCGCCTGGCTCGTCGCCGGTCTCGTCGTCCGCCCCGAGCGCATGCGCGCGAATCTCGAGTCCACCGGTGGCCTCTACTTCAGCCAGCGGCTCCTGCTCGCGCTGGTCGACTCGGGGCTGCGACGCGACGTCGCCTACCGGTTGGTGCAGCGCCATGCCATGCGGGCGTGGGACGAGGGCCTCGACTTTCGCGAGCTCGTGCGAGCGGACGCCGAAGTAGCGGGCCGCGTCGACTTGGACGACGTCTTCGACCTGGACGCCTACATGCGGCACTCGGAGACGGTGTTCGCCCGTCTCAGGGCTCTGACGACGGAAGGAGCAAGCCTTCGTGCCTGAGGCCATGCACGTGACGAGTGGAAAGGTGCGCGAGATCTACGCGCTCGACGACGACCGTCTCCTGCTCGTCGCCAGCGATCGGATCTCGACCTTCGACGTCGTCCATCCCACCCCGGTCCCCGACAAAGGGCGCGTTCTGACGGGGCTCTCGGCGTTCTGGTTCGCGCGGACGCGAGGCATCGTCCCGAATCACCTCCTCGAGCTTCGCTCCGATGGGCGGACGATGGTCTGCCGGCGGCTCGAGATGTTGCCTGTCGAGTTCGTCGTCCGCGGGTACCTGGCGGGCTCGGGCTGGAAGGACTACGGGAGCACCGGGGCCGTCTGCGGACATCGCCTTCCTCCCGGCCTGCGGGAGTCGGAGCGCCTGCCCGAGCCGATCCTCACCCCGGCGACGAAGGCCGTCGAGGGCCACGACGAGAACATCACCGAGGAGCAGGCCGCAGAGCTCTGCGGCGCCGAGCGCTACCTCGAGGCAAAGGCCGCGGCGGTCGCGCTCTACCGATTCGGAGCGGGCCATGCGGAGTCGCGAGGGATCATCCTCGCCGACACGAAGTTCGAGCTCGGCGTCGCGGCGGACGGTGCTCTCACTCTCGGGGACGAAGCGCTCACGCCGGACTCGTCGCGGTTCTGGCCGGTCGACGGATACGAGCCGGGGCGGCCGCAGCCCTCGTTCGACAAGCAGTTCGTCCGCGACTGGTGCGAGGCGAGCGGGTGGGAGAAGACGCCGCCCGGGCCGGAGCTGCCTGAGGAGGTGGTCGCCGGAACGCGCGCGCGCTACCTCGAGGCTTTCGAGCTCCTGACGGGCGTCGCTTTCGACCGCTACCTGGAAGATCCTCGCGTGGTGACCGAGTGAAGGCGACGGTGCTCGTCCGTCCGAAGCAGGGGATCCTCGATCCCCAGGGCGAGGCCGTTCAGGCCTCGCTTCGCAAACTCGGGTTCGACGTCTCGAACGTGCGCGTCGGGCGTGTCATCGACCTCGAGCTCGACGACGGCGAGGCCGGTGCTCGCGCCCGGGTCGAGCGCATGTGCGACCAGCTGCTCGCCAACCCGCTGATCGAGAGCTTCGAGATCCGGCTCGACAACGAATCGTGAGCAAGCCCGTCGTCGCGATCGTCGTCTTTCCAGGCTCGAACGACGATCGGGACGCCGCGTGGGCGCTCGGGGCGCTCGGCGCCGACCCCGTGCTCGTATGGCATGCAGAGGCAGAGCTCCCGCCCGGCACCGGAGCGGTCGTGCTTCCCGGCGGCTTCTCGTACGGCGACTACCTTCGCTCGGGCGCGATCGCGAGCCTCGCGCCTGCGATGGGCGCGGTCCGACGCTTCGCCGAGTCCGGGGGCCCGGTGCTCGGGATCTGCAACGGCTTCCAGATCCTCTGCGAGGCACGCCTGCTTCCGGGCGCGCTGCGCCCGAACAGACAGCTCGAGTTCGTCTGCCTCGACGCGACCGTCCGAGTCGAAGCCGCCGACACGCTCTTCACCCGGCGCTGCCAGCCGGGGCAGGAGCTCGTCATACCCGTGAAGCACGGTGACGGCGCGTGGTTCGTCGACGACGGCACGCTGCTTCGGCTCGCTGCTCGTGGCCGGATCGTGCTTCGCTACACGGAGGACGTGAACGGCTCGCTCGGGAACGTGGCCGGGGTCGTCAACGAGTCCGGGAACGTCATGGGGCTCATGCCGCATCCCGAGCACGCGGTCGATCCGCTCCTTGGCTCGGCGGATGGGGGGCTGCTGCTCGCGGCGCTCGTCGATGCCGCCGCCGAGCACGCCCTGGCGTCGGCATAGCCTCGTCCTGAAGGCCCTGACGGGGCCGCCAGGCCGGGACCCCGGTACCAGGCCAGAGAAGCCCGGAGGCATCTCGAGGACACGTCTACATGCCAAGCACCTCCTTGAGCACGGGCGCGCGCTCGAGCGCCGCCCGCAGCCGCTCGACGTCGCGCGCCCGCATCGTGACGGGGCCGCGCCGGGCGGTCCCCTGAGTCGTGTACGCGAAGCGGACGAGGCGCTCCCCGCCCCCTGTCACGAGCAGCTGGACGGCCACGGAGAAGCGCTTCTCGCCGCTCCGCTGGGGGACGGCCACCTCCTCGACCACCGTCGCTGCGCCCCACGGCGTCGCCGCCGTCCGGGCCCTGTCCGCCTGTGCCGTCGCCATGCCGCCAGCGTAGGGGGCACGTGCTCGCAGGTGGTGAACGGCTCCGTGTCGAGACGGTCACAATCGGTCGCCGGCTGCGCACCACCGTCTGACGCCGGGACCCTGGCGGCTGACGCTCACCTCGATCTCGTGACAGTTGACACACCGCGCCGAGCGTCCTGAGATCGACCTCCCGGGGCGCCCCGCGCACGGGCGTGGTTCCCCGGGGGGCTGGTCGTCAGAACGGGGAGAAGCGAGGGTCGTCGAGGAGGACGGCTTCCGCCTCGAGGAAGCGCCGGTTCATCGCCTCGGTCTCGACGTAGGTCATGAAGAGCCGCTCGACGGACACCACGTGACGCGAGAGAACCGACACGACGGTTCGCTCGTTTCCGGTGAAGTGGCTCTCCGCGACGTCCCGCGAGAACGTGACGGAGACGAACGTCTGTGGCGGGAGGGGCTCGAGCGGGTGTTCGCTGGACAGACCTCGCCAGAGTGTGATCGACTCGTGGTCTGCTGCACGGAAGAGCTCGGGAACGAAGGCGAGCCTGGCAACCACGTGCTCTGCCCGCCGCTCTCGGCTCCACGCGCCGTCGAAGAGCTGGGGATCGCGGACCACCTTTCCGATGTACGGCGCGAGCCCGAGCTCTGCGAGCACGATCCGGTGGCCCTTCACGAGCTCGCCGGCCCCCGGGTTCGAGACGTACCGCTCCGCGAAAGCCTGATCCATCTCGAGGAGCCCGCGCTTCCGGAGGAACGCGGAGAGCAGCGCCCACGTCGACGGGTCGCTCGTCCTCGCGCCGAGGTCGATCCGGACCGGACGGCTGCCGAGCCAGCGACGTGCTTCGCGGCGCACAGCGTGTAGCCGGCGGATCGTCTGCTCGCGCGCATCCGAGTCGACGCCCAGCGCGAGCGGCCGGTCGAACCGACGGACCGCCTCCTCGAGCTCGGCCAGTGCGGCCGTGTCTGCCCGTGCGCTCTCCCTCGCAAACTGGAAGCCGTTCAGTCGCTCGAGCTCGATGTCCCATCGAGCTCCCTTGTCCTCGAATCCCGAGATCTCGAGGACCACGTGGCCGGTGCCGGGCTTGACATCGACGACACGGATCGGGGTGCGCCGTGCATCAAGCATCCGCCCTTCGTTTCCGACGACCGCGTGTGCGAGCTCTCCGGGCTCGAAATTCTCGTCCGGGGGTTGCTCGGGGTCGATCTCGTAGATCGTCGTGAGCCGGTGCATGTCGCCGCTCATCGTCGAGCTGCAACGTAGCGACCGTGCGCGCGAGCCGGTCAGCGCTCGATGAGCTCGATGCGGTACTGGTCCGGGTCGCGGACGAAGCAGATCCTGGAACCGCCGGCGCGCACGGTATACGGAGGTCGCTCCGGCTCGATCCCGTGCTCGTCCTCGAGCGCAGCGAGCGTGGCGTCGAGATCGTCGACGCCGATCGCGATGTGGCCGTACGCGGTGCCCAGCTCGTACGTCCGGCCGTCGTGGTTGTACGTCAGCTCGAGGACGTTCTCTCGGTCGCCGATCGAGAAGAAGTAGTTCGTCGCCTCGAGCACGCCCTCGCGGACGATGTCCATCTCGCGCGAGAACCGGAAGCCGAGCGCCTCGTAGAACGCGCGGCTGTCCTCCGGGTCGGTGATGCGCACCATCGTGTGCAGGAAGTCGGCCATGCCGAAAGCGTACGTGGACACGCGAGGCGGCGACACGGATCTCGATTCTCCGCTTCAGGGTGCGCGGCGAGCGGCCGATACGTGGGGCATGGGCCTCGAGGCGGCTCGGAGACCGGATACGAGGCGAGTGGCGCCGAGCGCGAGGATCGCAGAGTGCGAGGAAGGCATCTCCCTGATCGCCTCCGACGTCTCGGCGCTGGTAGGCGAGCTCGCCCGGCTGCGTGAGGACGCCGACGGCCTGACCCGGTTGCTCGCGGAGCGCGACGCGTCGCTGGCGGAGCGCGCCGCCGACCTCGCGAGGCTCGAGGAGGAGCGCTCTCGCGCCCAGGAACAGGCGTCCTCGGCCACGTACGCGCTGCGCGTCGCCGAGGGCCGGCTCGCCGAGCTGAACGAGCACGTCGAGCTGCTCGTCCGCGAGAGCCGCGATCTCCAGGCCCGTCTCGGCGAGAGCGAGTGCCGGACGACGGAGCTCGAGGAGGAGCTTCGGCGCGCGAAGGACGTGCTCGCCGAGCGCGAGCGTGCGCTCGAGCTGGAGCGGGCGGCGGCAGGCGAGGCCGCCGCGAGCGAGACCGGGGGCGGGGCCGGTCCGGCGAGCAGCGTGGACGAGCCTCCCGACACGGTGGTGGACGACGTGCTCGAGACGGGCGCCGAGATCCTGCCCGCGAGCGGAGCGACCGCGCCCGGAGAGCCGTCGACGGCGCCCGGGCACCTTCGCCTGCTCTGGCGGCCGGACGGGTACCGCGTCGTTGCCTCCGACGAGCCGTGCCCGCGCGAGGGTGAGCGGGTTCTCGTCGACGGGATCGAGCTCGTCGTCGCGCGTACCGGGCCCTCGCCGTTGCCGGGCGACGGCCGCCGGTGCGCCTTTCTCCTGCCCGCCTGAGTCTCGCCGCGCACGCAACCCCCGAGCGGGGGGTCTTGACAGTCCTCGTGCGCTGATGACAGTGTGAGAACCGGGCCTGGGAAGCCCGGCCGGGGAAGGCGAATGGGGGGAGGATGCGGTTCTCGCCGGTTGGCGTGCGATAGCAGCGGCTGCGGTCGCGCTGGCTTTCGCCGTGCCCGCGGTGGCGGGTGAGGCGCTGCCTGCCCGAAGAGCCGCAGGGTCTGCGGCTGCGTTCGAGCTGAGCGCGACCCGGATCGCCCGGTCGCTGACCGGACGGCCGGTGGCGATCGAGTGCGCCGACGCCGCGACCTGGCGCTCGCTCGCCGCGGAGTACGGCTTCGACCGGGAGACGACGTGGGCGCTGACGCCACTCCGCCGGGACTCCGGGCGAGCAGGCCGCCTGGCTCCGGGCGACCGTGCCGTCTTCTCGCCGCGTGCGTGCGGGCTCGGGGCGCGCTTCCTGACGGCGCCGACGGAACGGGGCGCCCGGCTCTGCCGCCACGGGAGCGAGCGGTGGGCGCTGCGGCCGTCCGACTCCTCGGGATCGACGGAGACGCCTCGCAGGGTTCGTGTGCAGACCACGGTCTGGGGGGAGTGCGACGCCTGGGGAGTGACCCTCACCGCCCTGCACGTGCTCGGGCACGAGTCCATGCACCTCGCGGGCGTCGTCGACGAAGCGGCGGCCGACTGCCTCGCCGTGCAGCTTGACACCCTCGTAGCGACACGTCTTGGCGCCGCCGCCCCCTTCGCCCGCGCCCTCGCGCGCGAGTACTGGAGGTCCTACTACCCGAGCCAGGATCGCCGCTACCGGAGCCCGGAGTGCCGGAACGGCCGCGCGCTCGACCTCTTCCCCAGCCGCTCTGGCTGGCCCGCGCCCGTGACCTATCCACCACGCGTCTCGCTTCGCATCCGGCAGTTCGCCGACGCCCTTTCCGCGCGGTCGTCCGAGACTCCCTGACCTCGCTCTCCCCCCGACCGGTTCCCGAGTCACTCGTTCGGGGAGTGGCGAGGTCGGCGGAACTCTTCGATACCGGCAGAGCACTCATCCACCGGACCGGCTGCACGGAGGCCGTCAATGAAATCGCTCAAGATCCCTGTCATCGTCCTCGCCTTCGCCGTCTCCGCGGGAGCGGCGATCGCGGCGTCCCCTCTGACCACCGGGGCCAAGCTCACGGTCGTCCCGGTTGCGTACTTCACCGGGACGGACAGCGCGGACACCCTCTACGGTACGAACGGAAACGACGTCCTGCTCGGCCGCGGCGGCAACGATGCGCTGTACGGCCGCGGTGGCAACGACCTGCTCGACGGCGGCACCGGGAACGACCGCCTGTACGGTGGGAAAGGGCGCGACACGCTGCGCGGCGGCCCCGGCAACGACCGCCTCTATGCGCGGGACGGCCAGCGCGACGTCGTCGTGGGCGGGCCCGGCTTCGACGAGGCCTGGGTCGATCGCCTCGACGTCGTGCGGGGCGTCGAGCGGGTCCACCGTCCGTGACGCTCGTCGCGGGCCGTCTCTGAGCGTCGCGTTTCGATGAACCGAGGCGGCTTCAGGGTTGCGGTCGTCATCCCCGCCTGGAACGAGGCGGCGACGATCGGCTCGGTGGTGGCGGCCGTGCCTCGGAGCATCCCGAAGGTCAGCCGGGTCGAGGTCGTGGTCGTCGACGACGGCTCGAGCGACGGAACCGCCGTCGTGGCCCTCGCCGCCGGGGCCGACCGCGTGGAGCGCCATCGCAGGAATCGCGGGCTGGTGTCGGCCTTCCGCACCGGGAT
>Ga0233418_10000180_pt1 | contig 13284 bp, 11 predicted proteins | sample Sediment_Towuti__FD_189021 | JGI IMG/M metagenome (GOLD analysis project Ga0233418, IMG submission 189021) | Sediment microbial communities from Lake Towuti, South Sulawesi, Indonesia - Sediment_Towuti_2014_1_MG | ecosystem: Environmental > Aquatic > Freshwater > Lake > Sediment | place... | reverse complement strand
GAGCGGGCAGCGATCCACGGTTCGTCCGCCGCGCCCGGGCCCGAGCCTCGCGCTTGGTCTCGTCAGCCGCTTCCACGCGCGCCAGTCCTTCAGCCTCGACCTGCTCGACGTCCTCGAGCGCCAGAAGCAACTGCTCCTTCGGCAGCGTCTCGGCCTTCTTGCCAAAGCGGTGGCGCTGCAATTCCTTGATGATCTGCCGAAGCCAGGCGTTCTCTGCCCGCTCCGCAAGAAGCATGGCCTGGAGTGCGATCGGGTCGCTGGGCAAAGGTTCAGCTGCTTCGCTCACATTGCAGATTCAACCATATTTACCAATGGCTTGCCAGCGCAAAGCGATCAACTCGCAGCGGTCGGCGCCGCGATCTCGCGCGCGCCGTGGACGCGGCGCCAATCCAGGCCTTCGAGCAGTGCCTGCAATTGCGCCGACGTCAGGCGTACGACGCCGTCGGTGATCGCGGGCCACTGGAACCGGCCGTCCTCAAGGCGCTTGGCAAACAGGCACACGCCGGTGCCATCCCAGTAGACCAGCTTGATCCGGTCGGCGCGCCTGGCGCGGAACACATAGATCACCCCGTTGAAGGGATCCGCGCCCATCTCCTCGCGGACGAGCGCGGCCAGCCCCTCCGCGCCCTTGCGGAAGTCTACGGGCCTGGTTGCCACCATCACCCGGACCGGGCCCGTCGGCCCGATCACCGCTGCGCCTTCAAGGCACCGATCACCGCAGCGATGATCGCGGGCGCGGCCCTCTCGCCAATGCGAACCGTGATCCCGCATGCCTCAAGTTCAACGGCAGGAGACCGGGGCCGCCGACGGCGCTGACCGCGTCGACGCGGCTTCTCAGAGGCTTCGGGTCCTGTTCGCTCGACCACCGCCGGAACAAACACCGGAAGCGTCTCCGCCGCCTTGCGAGCCTCGCGCCGCCAAGTGAACAACTGTTGCGGCGTCAGGCCATGGCGACGGGCTACCTCCGAGACCACAGCACCTGGCGTCAGGGTCTCTTCCAGAATCCGCGCTCGGTCATCAGCGCTCCAACGGCGCCGGCCGACCACGCCGGTGATGACCTCGAACCGCCGAACCTCACCATCCGGCTCAAGTCTATGGTCAAGCCTAGACACAAAACGATCCTCCAAACGGGATCGTCAGACTGCCGTGTCACGCCATGCCGATGAAGGTGCGGTCGGGACACCGCTTACGCATTACCATTAGCAGCCAAACGACCACTCCCAGTCCGAATCATGATGCCACAATGTGTAATATATTGCGTCGCCGGCGAAAAGCGATCGGTCCATTCCATGACGGATGGACATCAGAAAGCGTGTGGCCGCTGGCGTCTCCCGGTGTCGGGCAGCCGCGGGAATAACTCAAGCCGAGCTATCAGTCCGGCTAGATATTGACCGCGCTTACGTGAGCGGCCTGGAGGCGGGCCGGCGTAATCCAACAATCCAAAGGCTCGACGAAGTTGCTCGCGCTCTGGGCGTAGATGTCGTTGATTTATTGATTGACGCAAAGCGATAATTTTTCTTCCGCGCCCCCAAATCTCTGATCAACCCCGAAAGCCTGTATAGCAGGTTCGATGCGTGAGCGTAACGATGGGGCCTTATTCTCGCGGGGTCTCCGATAACGACATTCATTCGAGCTCGTCGGCCATTCGTCTGAGCTCATTCGCAGCCTCGGCTTTCTTCCCGGCTTTAATGTAGCCCGCCACGCGATGTAGATTCTGGTGGCGCTCCATCCTCCGTACCAGCGTGTCCTCGTGAAGCCTCAGGGATCGCAGGCGGGACGCAAGCTTCTCTGCCTTCATAGCATCGGCAGTCTGAAGCCGCCGGTTCAAGACGTAGGTGAGGTAGGGTCGAAGAGATTGCGGATTTGAGTGCCCCATGCTCTCGGCGGCTTTGACAAGGATCGTTTCGATCCAGCTCGACTCAGGGCCGACCGTTTTGCCCTCGAAAATCGACTCTACCAAGGTTTCAACCGTTCGAACGGCGTAGCGCGCCCTCAGGCGGTGGATTCCGCCGCGCTCAATGCCTACCCGCCTGAAGGCGCGGCGAGCTAGAGCGGTCAAGCTTTCGGGATGTAGCGGCAAGCCGGTACTGCCTGACAGAAAAATTTCGTCAGGTTCGCGGTACCCTACGACCGTCTTATGGCAGAGATCGACTATCTCTCGGCGCCCAAATTGTATGTAATCAAGGGTCCGGATCACGAGATCGGGCGGAACGTTCAATGGTGTCAACTTGCCGCCCTTACGGGGCACCACAACCAGCCACGGCTCGTCCTTTTCGATCAGCTCTGCCAGTTCCTTACCTGTGGGCATATGCGACTTGCCGACCCGCAGAATCTCAGCACGTCGCGGGCCCGCCTCCTCGGCCCATGAGAGCATGAGCGAATCCCGTTCACCGTGCTCCCGCTCCGCCACAATTTGATGCAGATCCCGAATTTCTTCCTCGCTAGGCGTGTGCCTGACGTGCCCACCCTGACTGGGCTCGCTGAGCGTGAGCGGTGTCGTCCATCCGCCGAAGACGCGACCTTGTTTGCCCTTTGAGAAGTTTCGCTTTGCACTGATGGGAAATGCCACGTGCCGGAAGGCATCGGGAAGCTCGTCCTCCCCGTATATGCCGACCTGGAAACGCGTCCGCTTGGTCTCCTCCGCCCACCGATAGAACGCAAAAATCGTCTTCAAAGATGCATTAACACGGCCAATTGAGACTTTCTGAGCTCGGCGGAGATTCTCCCGCCACAAGATCAGGAATTCGTCGTCGACGGTCTGCCAGTCTCTCCCGCGCTCCCGGCACAGACGGAGAAACGGACGTATGACCTTGGCGTACTCGCGCGCACTGCTGGCGGCAACGCGATATTCGACGACTAGCGCGCGAAACCAATCCGAGGCCGCCTCGTCGATCCCATCTGGCCAGACCAATGTCGGTATGTCCGACCAGATCTGGCCCTTGATTTTGCACGATGCGTCAGTGTTTAGGATAAGTCCCAGCGCAGGGTCGGGATTAGCCATGACATACCGTCTCAGTTGCAAGCGCCCGAGATAAGAAGACGTCTAGCCCGATGAGCCGGTGGGTGACGCGCGGCGCCGTCCTGACAATGCGGTTCAGTTGGGGCGGGGTCCCGATTAGGATGACCTGGCGGCGACCGCGTGTGATGGCGGTGTAGAGCCAGCTTCTGTCGACAATGTCGTCCAGCACAACGATCACGCGATCAAAATCCGAGCCCTGTGCGCGATGGCATGTCAGCGCATAGCCCCACGAGCAACTTAGCAGGTGGACATCGCTGAGCAGGCGAGTGGATTCATCGACTTCGACCAGCGCGACGGGCGCGCCATTGCTTTTTCCGCGGCCATTGTCCTCATCCCGAACGGCGGCTGCGATCTCGTCGTTTGTTGCCAGCCGCTTGATCAGTCCGAGGCTGCCGTTCATCAGGTCGACGTCCCAATGGTTGACATCGCAGACGAAGCGGTCGCCAACACAAAAGCCGGTGTCGCCAGTTCTACCAACGACAGGTTGGCCGCTGGAATAATGGGCCCTGTGAATGGCAGAGTTGATCGCAAGGGCATTTCCCGGCCCGTTCCGGCGACGCGGGCTGAGGACACATACGTCAGCCCGCTCATCGAGCCCGCCAAGCTGCTCAAAGAGGCTCCGGGCCACTTCGGCAACATCGCCCTTAGGTTCCGCTATGGAGACCCCCTCTGCGACGCCGTCAAATGCGGGAATCTCCGGCGTCATTCCGGTGCGCACTGCTGTGGCCACTGCACGGATCGAATTGCCGTCTTCCTGGCGCCAGACCTTGTCGAGCGTGGTGACCTGAACTTTTTGTTGCTGCGTCAGCAGATGAAGGATTTTCCCACTCCCAACTGGCGGCAGCTGAAATTCGTCTCCGACAAGAACGACTTTGGCTCGGCCACGCAGTCGCTTCAGCACGGCGTAGAAGCTGGGCACGTCGAGCATGGAGGCTTCATCGATAACAACATGCGACGCTTCGGCGATCCGATCGTCTTCGACCACATGAAGGAATCCAGCGATCGTGACCGCGTCCCGCCCTGTTGCCTCGCGCATTCGCTTGGCCGCACGACCGGCAAGTGCCATTTGCAAGACGGCGTCTTTCTTCCCGTCCACGTACTCGAGGGCGTGGTGAAACGCGGCCAGGCAGGCCGTTTTGCCCGTTCCAGCGCCGCCGACGATGACGGAGAGGGGCATGGTGAGCGCGTCGATAACTGCCGCGCGCTGCCGCCCCGTGAGCCGCATAGCCGCCTTGTGGTAGCGTTCGAAATCCTCAACCCCCTCTTCCCACCTCAGGTTTTGTTGGCTTGAAGGGGATGCATTGCACCGGTAAGCGATATCCATCGCGATGGCTTTCTCCATCGCGTAGACGCCGCGGAGCTGAAACAGGTCTTCCCCGGCACGTACAAAGCCGCCGTCCCTGAAGACGAGCTTCAGTGCGCTTGCTGCAAGTCTCTGGTTGACGTCTAGCAGGTGCATCTCAGCCGATGTCAGCGCCTGTCCTGTCGCTGCTGTGTGGCCTTTGTTGTAGGCAGCCATAAGCACCTCGACGATCGCTGCGTGAAGCCGGCGCGGGTCATCGTCCGCTACGGCCAGCGTCCCGCGTGCAAACTCATCAACACGCTTCCAAGACAGTCCGAAGGCAAGAAGACGATAAGGATCGGCCGTGAGGCGCGCCACCGCGTCTCCCTGGTTGGCATAGGCACGAAGAAGGGTGCTGACGAGCTTACGGGGAAGACGGTGCTCATCCAGCCATTGGATCAAACGATCATGACCTGATGCGGCCCAGGCCCCGATGAGCACCCTGGCCCTGTCTTCCCCGAGACCTGGAACGGCGGCAGCAAGGCGATCCGGAGAACCTTGAGTTAGCAGCGAGAACAGCTCTTCGCCGACACTGTCCCAAACCAACTGAGCGGTGCTCCGACCAATACCACTGAAGGCCGGGCTGGCCGCCACGTAGTCGATCCACGCGGCGCCGTGAGGTCGTACTTCGTGCCATTCAGCGACCGCAACCTGGCGCTCCTCCATCCCGGTGCGGGGATCGCGCCAGCGCGCCTCTCGGCCACACACTTCTATCGATTGAGCAACATGGAAGGGAGTTGCTCGATTTGATAACGCTGCTGGGATGCGCAGCGTTGTTCGGCCAATCGCGCGACCTTGTTCATCAAGTCGCTCGCCCACGAGGATTGCCCCCTGCCCTCTGGCACCCCGGAAACGCACCCGCGCAATCCGAAAGACTCCAGAAATCTGGTCGCCGCTTACCAAGGCAGCCGTCCATGGCCAGCAAGCTCGAGTTCGGGCCAACCAGCCTCGCGCAGCTGTCGGCGCAGATCGGTAATCTCGGCGGCCTGCACGTCTACTAGTCGTTGAAGTTTGTCGATAGTCGATCGGAGCTCGGCCACTTCCGCCGATTGAGCACCTGGGGTCGGGCGCCCTCGACCTTGGGCCTGCTCCAGTTCACTTGCCAATTGTTCATCTGTTTCGACGAGAAGCCTCTTGATTTTTGGGTTTTGCGTTGTGACCGCCGGTTGGCAGCCGATCTTTTCGACTAGGTATGATCGTCGAAAGCGACGCCCATCGACGGCCTGAAGACGTTTGGCCGGATCAGAAAGTGCTTCTCTCACCACTTGTTTGGCGCGTTCGAAGTAGACCCGCCCACGATCGGCATTAGACAGCTCTGAGAGGTCCATCGTCCATATGTTCTCGATCTCATCGAACCTCATTCTACAACCCTCAGACCTTTGCGGGCCACAAGCTGTCGCCGGAGGTCAGCAATCAGCTCGTCCTTTTCTGCGTTTTCTCGCAGCAGCATTAGGCTTCGAGCCTCCGCCGCATCCGCTCGCTTCTTCTCATCGAGCCGCAAATCGCGTTCAGAGTGCCACTGAGACACGACCCGCTCGAGCTGTCTTTCGTAGGCGGTGCGGTCGAATCTAGTCGACGGCGCCTGCGCGCTAGACGCAGAGGCGATCTTCGGCCGATGGAACCTCTTCTTGAGCTGGGTCAGAACGGCCGCGATCTCACGCACCGCCGGCCCATGCAGATGATGGGAGCTGGTGAACTCGTTCGGAGAGGCTATGCGAGCGATCCCAAGCTCCGGATCTTCCCAAACCCGCGCGGCCTTTAGGTTCTTAGGAATTGATTTCCCGGCGGGTATGCCGTCGCGAAGCCACGACCGCAGGACCTCAAGTCGGCGATCGATACGGTGCTGGATCGTCAGTTTTCTTGCGCCGCCCTGAGCGAGAAGGTCTGTCAGTTGCGCTTGGATTTTGCTCACGGGCTCGGCCCCCCTGCCTGCGGCGGCGTTTCCAGAGCTTGGACGGCGTTGTACCTTAGTTCCCTCGCGCGACGGACTTCAACAACACGGGCAGCCTCGAGCGCCCCGAACACCGTACCTGTGCGAGCGCCATGTTCAGCTGCGGCCTCCAGATGGTTCAGTTCGCCGTCGACAACCGTTCGACCTCTTTCTTCAATGATTGCATGAGGACATGCTGAGCAGATGGTAGGCCCAGCATTGGCAAAGTCCGGACCGACCGCATCAGCCTCGCTCGCGTGCTCTCGGCGACAGGCAGCCTGCTTGGCAGCCTCACTGGTTTTGGGACACGAACACGTCACCCACGGCTTGGGCGTGAGCACGAGGCCTTGTCGCTGCATAATCAGTGCGAGGCTCGCGCCGGCACGATCTGGGGAGGTGACCTGCAGCTTACGCCTAAGGCCATCCAAAAGCCGGTGCGCGGCCTTCTTGAGCCGCTCTCCGGCGCCACCCGACACAGAACGCTCGCCAGCTGTGATGGACCGCGCGACGTGGCCCATGTAACCCCATTCGACGTCGGTCCACAGGGCTGCCGCCTCGGGATCCTGGGTCACATAACGCCTGGTCATTTCCAGATTGAAATGCCGAAGATGGTGCGACAATGCCTCGAGGGTCGCGCCCTCAAACCGATAAAAGTACAGAATGGCAAAGAACCGGCGGAATTGATGCGGATGCCAGTGCCAAGGGGTCGCCGCCGAATCTGATGAACGATGGAGGGGAACCCCGACCCGCAGGGCGAAGTCGTCCAAATGGCGAGCCACGTCCAGAGGAGTTGCCTCGCCATTTGGACCGAGCCACTGGAACAGATGATCCGTACTTGAGGCCCCTCGAGCCGCTCTGCTGATCTCCGATAACGCCCCTATTGCCCGCGCGACGAGTGTCGGTACGGGGATCCAGTCCCGACGTTGCAGGGTCTTCTCTATGTAGATTTGAAGCCACCACCCGTCCGCGTCGTTGCCGCGTAAGCAGCCGTCGCGCAGATCATCGATCTCTGCTTTGCGACGCGCCGAAAATGCGGCAATCACGATCCAGCAGGCTGTTGCCACGCTCACGACAGCCTTGCGATCCGTTAGGTCGGCCCGTGCACCTAATTCGTTATCGAAAATCGATCGGGCGGCATGCTCCAGCAGATGCAGCGCGAGGTGGGGGGGTGGCGTCGGGGTACGCTCGGTTCCAACCCCTTTAACCGCTGCGACCCGTGCGGCCCCGCGCGGAAACGGCTTGAAGGTAATAGCCTCAGCGTCGATGTGACGGCGCATGGCATACAGTTGCTCAAGTGGGTCCAGCCATCGCTGAAGGGCCTGTACCGTCACGTTGGTGAGCTGCGGGATCTCTTCGGGAGCCGGGTCACGTCGCAATCCGTTGGCGACGGCGGCCTGTCTGATCAGTGCAGACACGCGCGGCAGGATGGTAGCGCTTGGCGGCAGGTTGCAAGCCGCGACAATCTTCTCGGTGTGAACTCCTCCCGAGCGAACGCCCCTCGACGGGATTATGTACGGCGGAAGCCCACCAAATGGCTTGGGATCTCGTTCGTTGTCCGCAGCAAGTGTTTGAAGGTGTGCTTGGACCCGTTCCGAGGCACGCAGGACTGCATCCGCGCCATATCGACACTCTTCGACGAGTTGCTCCAGATCGTAGGGCTGTAGATGCGCGAAGGACCAAATACCTCGGATCGTCAGCGCGTGGGCGAGGTTCATCAGGTTTCGAACCATCGACGCGTGCGTGAACGCATCGTCGATCCGGCTAAATCTGGAATCCCGCACCCACCATGCGTACTCTTTGACTGTCGCACGAAGTCGATCGACGTTCATAAGCGAACGCCCATCGGCCAGCATGAACCCAAAATCAATCTTGGCCGTGCGCGACTGATCGTGAGTATCCGAAACGATCCAGATCTGGTCGGAGTAGGCGCTGTGAAGCCACGAAGCGCGTCGATCCTGATCGGTTGTCGCGTTGATCTCCGGCTGTGCCGTTGGACGGATATTCGCCTGCGTCATAACGGTCTCACCATGGCTTTGGCGGTACGTAACCGGAGCCCAACGTAATCTCCTGGGCCCGCTTCTTCGCGGCGTTCCAGATTTTGATCATGGGGCCGCGTACCATCTTCTCCTCGACAACATCCGTCAGGCAGAGCCACGGCAGCCACACAGCGTCCCAGCGCTCTGGCCGGTCGCGTTCCCACTCAGGTTGCGCCTCCCTCAAGGAAGCTTGCCACAATTGAAGACATGCGATCGCTTCCACCTCTGCCACGATGAGCAGATGCGGACAGTCGTTCCAACAGTCCACAGTCGAGCAAGTCTCACCACGCTCCCCAGGGCGGCCGCGAGGGTCCTTACAAAAGGTCCCGAGACCGGTCGCGCGGAGATCGCCTAGCCGCTTTTCAAATTCATCGACAGATATGCCCAATTTGGCCGCAGCATCTTCGACACCGGCCAAGACAAGCGTCTCAAAGGCCTTTTGGAAACGCCTGATGTTGTGATCGTAGAGCAGCCTAGTTGGCCATTTCTGCTGATAGCCTTGGGTGACGGCCGAACTGTGCTGACCTATCGCCAAGCCCGCTGCAAGCCTTCCGTCGTTGCTGAGGGCGGCATGCAAAAGGACGCTCGGCCGGATCATGTTCGGAAGGACGTTGAAGTCTTCTAACGACGGTATCGACCTGACTAGGCGCTTGAACCAGCCTGTGTACCAGTGAGGCGTCATAAGTTGCACGCGGCGTCCAAGCCTCATCAGAAAAAGCCTGTCTGCGTCGCTCTCCGCACGCGTCTGCAGTCGCTCACCTGCAGACAAAAGCCACTGGATGCCCCTCACCGCATGCTAGTTGGTTGGCAGGTCGACGATGATGGGCTTGCCCTTCGCTCGAGCCTTGTGACCCGTGATGCGGCTATGGTCCGCGATGTCGCTCGCCTCCAAGCAATCACGATCCAGCGTCCGGCCCACACTTACATTTGCCCCGCTTTCAATGAGGTAGAGCGTCAACACAGCGCCAATCGCGTCAGCCTCAGGGTTGAGCATTGGCGCAAGTTTTTCCATCCCTCCATAATCAAGATAGCGCTTCTGGAAGAACTGCCCGTATTCGCCAAAGCTCCCCTGTACACTAGGCAGAAATCCATCCTGGCGCTGACAGACTAGCGCTAGGAGATTGCAAGCGCCTTGTCCAACGTGAGCATCATCTGGACTATGGGCTTTAGGGAAAAATATTCGAACGAGTTCGGTCTTTTCAAAAGGGTTGAGCGCATTTCCGCAATATGCAGCCTCGAACTGAGCACCATCGAAACTGGTTCGAGAGAGGATCTCGCGCCCGGTGCTGTGCGCGGCGATCGCTGTATCGAGGATCTCGGTGGCGCGATTCCGTAGAGCGTCGAGACGTCGCTCAAGAACGAGCTGGATTGCCGCAGCGGGTTCGCTGGGTAGTTCGCCGAAGGATTCGATCTCCTCCGCCAGCCCCTCAATGAACCCGGCGCTTTCGCCAATCCCCAAGTCGGTGCCGGATGCCTTGCAAGCGTCGAGGAAGCGTTGCTGAGCGAAGTTTACATAGTCCGCGGGCCCTTCGCGACCAGCTTCGGCCACGCTGAGTCGATGACTGACCTTTCGCCGAATGTGTTTAATCCCCGGCAACGGTACCGACGTGCTGGGCACCACTCGTCCCGATGCCAACGCGTTGAGTATGCTGCGAAGCGATTTAATCGCTCCGTCGACGTTACTCTCTGTGGCCGACCCGCTAGATATCTTCGCTACGAGATGGTCCCGGTAGGCGAACAGAGCATCTTCCCAGCTTTCGGCCGACTGAACACGGCCCAACTCCAATGTTTCGCTTACAACAACTCGACAATGTGGATCGTCACTTTGGCCAATCCATTCAAGCGCTGCCACAAGTGCCAGATATGGGTGCTTTGCGCCCTTATAAGCAAAGCTTCCGGCTGTTTGTGCGAAACGCTTGCCAATTCTCTCCAGGAACGGTCGAGGCCACCACGTCAGCAGGGGACTGAAAGCGAAAACGCGGTCGTGTAAGTAAGGATCGATCGTGCTCCCTTTAATCTCGTTCAGGATTTCTGTTTGCCGCGCGTTTAGCGCATCCCGAAACGGCTTCTCCCGAAATCGCAACTGCGATATCCCAGCCCGCTCCGCAAGTTTGGCTTCGTTGATCGTTACACGATCTTTGTTTAGGGCTGGCTGCCCCGCCAGCGCGACTTTGAGCCGAGCAAGCTCATCATCTTTAGACCGAGGCAAATAGCCTTCGCGCTGGGCCCGCTGATCAAACTCCTCAAAGAGCGCTCGGATCGCAGGATATCGCGTGAGGAAATTGCCGCCGCGGAGACCAAATTGAGTTTGGATGGCAAGACGGTCCACCTTGCCGTCGCGAACACCGAGTTCTCCCGCCTCGTATGCCGTCCTAAGCCATTGGCGCATCTCAGCTAGGTGGCGGGTCGGCCCGGTCTCTATACCGAGGCGTTCCTCGTACTCGAGGAACACGTCCTTGAACCGAGTCAAATTGGTCTTCGTGCACCCGAGCAGGTTCGCGTAGTGGGTGCGACTGATTTTTCCGCCGCGGGAGGCAACGACGGTTTTGGCGGCACTATCCCTGTCAAGAAGCGCGCGTAGCCGCGCCTCCATCGAGATGCCAAGCGCTCTACTCCATCGTTTTACCATTGGGGAGCCTAGACAGCGACATCCGCTCTGATGGGGGCATGCGGTGAGTAGTCCTCCACGAGGAAGTCCTCGATGCGGTAGCCGTCGATGCTCTCTGGGCGCCGCGCCAAGCTCATCTTTGGGAAGGGACGGGGCTCGCGTCCGATCTGTTGGCGCGCCTGCTCCAGGTGATTCAGATACAGGTGGACATCTCCCCCCACCCAGATCAGTTCGCCCGGGCGCAGTCCCGCCTGCTGAGCTAGCATAAGCTGCAGCGCGGTTGCCCCTACGTAATTGAATGCCGCCCCGAGCAGGAGGTCGACTGACCTCTGAAACAAAAGGCAATTCAGGCGTCCATCAGACGTCACGTGGTACTGGTACACCATATGGCATGGGGGCAAAGCCATTGCTCCCAACTCAGCGACATTCCAGCCATGGAAGAGCATCCGACGACTCGTCGGATTAGTACGTAATGTTTGCACAAGGTCGGCAATTTGGTCGTGCTCGCGGCCGTCTGCGCCCAGCCAACGCCGCCACTGCTTGCCATAGACAGGCCCAAGCTCACCCCAACGAGCTGCGAAGGCGTCGTCCTCGACAACCCGTCGTTCGAATTCCTCCTGAGACACATTCTCGCCCGTCTCGCGCCGGTACACCGCCAGCGGCCAGTCAGTCCAAATGCGAACATTATCGCGGAGCAATGCCTGAATATTCGTGCCACCAGTCAAAAACCAGAGCATCTCTTTCACGGCAGTTTTCCAATAGACGCGCTTCGTCGTCAGGATGGGCGCTGTCCCGTCCGACAGGTCGAATCTGACAAGGGCGCCAAAAAGCGAGCGTGTGCCAACGCCCGTTCGGTCAATCCGCTCGTCGCCGTGATCGAGGACCTGAGCGAGTAGATCAAGGTACTGATATTCAGGGTGGCGCATGCTCAAGACTCCCTCTTGAGGGATCGGTAGAGAGTGTTTCTGCCGACATTGAAATGCCGGGCCACCTCAGTGACTGAAATGGTCTGGTCTGCCAGCATGGTGCGAGCGAGCCGAAGGTCCGCGGCCTTGAGACTCGGCGGGCGGCCGCCCTTTCGACCCCGCGCTCGAGCGGCGACCAGCCCGGCCTTGGTTCTTTCTGCGAGGAGGTCGCGCTCGAATGCTGCCATCGCGGAGAAGACGGTGAGCATCAGTTTCCCGGTCGCACTGCTGGTCTCGATCCGCTCTGTGAGGGACACAAAGCCGACGCCACGTGCCGCTAGCTGATCAACAGTGGATAGGAGGTCCTTGGTTGAACGTCCGATGCGGTCCAGCCGCCACACGACGAGTTCGTCGCCTTCTCTAAGAGCTTTCAGGAGCGAGACTAGCTGAGGTCGGTTGAAGTCGCGACCTGAACCGGTGTCGGTGTACACGCGATCGCGATCGACGCCATACGCCTCAAGCGCATCAAGCTGCAGATGCAGGCGCTGATCGGCGGTCGAGACGCGAGCGTACCCAAACTTCATCGAGACCCTTTCCGACACACAGATTGTGAAACAGCGTTTCCGAACGTTCCGATTGGCTAAAGCCGGCGCCTGACGGGCGACGCTGGCAATGTGGCGAAAACGGTCGTTTGCGGTACAGCCCGCTCTCCACTACGACCTAGCATAGTGCATTTCATTCATTCCGAATAGCGCTATGAATCGGTTTTCTCAGGCGTGGCCTGATCTTTCATTCATCGATCGCAGCTGCTATGCCGGAAAAGAAGGGCACGCCGAGGAAGATGTCGGCGGAGCGCTGGTAGAGCTGGCAGGAGAGCTTGCCGTCCGCCACGTAGAACTGGAACAGGCAGTGGCAGGGTGGCAGCGCCATGGCCTCGACATCCGCCGGGTTCCAGGCCGAGACGATGAGGCGGCGCGAATCCGGGTTCTTGCGCAGCATGGCGACGAGACCCGCGATCTGGTCGATGGTCCGGCCATCGGGCGCCGCCCAGGACCGCCACTGCTTGCCGTAGACCGGCCCGAGATTGCCCTCGGCATCGGCCCATTCGTCCCAGATGCTGACGCCATTGGCCTTGAGATAGGCGATGTTGGTGTCGCCCTTCAGGAACCACAGCAGCTCGTGGATGATGGACTTCAGGTGAAGCTTCTTGGTGGTGACCATCGGAAAGCCCTCCGACAGGTCGAAGCGCATCTGGTGGCCGAAGACCGAGATCGTGCCGGTGCCCGTGCGGTCGTCCTTGCGGGCGCCGTGGCGCAGCACATGCTCCATCAGGTCGTGATACTGGCGCATCGGGGGCCTCCGGGACGCGAATCCGCGAAGGGGTCTTATACCGCGCTTCGCAAGGCGCTGGCAGCAGGGCGGCAGGGCTTCCCCACAGGCGTCA
>Ga0233418_10000177_pt1 | contig 13450 bp, 15 predicted proteins | sample Sediment_Towuti__FD_189021 | JGI IMG/M metagenome (GOLD analysis project Ga0233418, IMG submission 189021) | Sediment microbial communities from Lake Towuti, South Sulawesi, Indonesia - Sediment_Towuti_2014_1_MG | ecosystem: Environmental > Aquatic > Freshwater > Lake > Sediment | place... | reverse complement strand
TGGCCGTGGCCGGGCCCGCATTCGGATACGTCACGCCCTCGCTCCGGCGAGTGAGCGCGCAGATGGCCGTGGAAGGACCCTCGCCCGCGCTGCTGGCCCACGCGAATCGGCTTATCGTCTTCGCCCGTCTGCTGATCGTCGTGCTCGTCATCGCCGTCTTCCTGATGGTCGTGAAACCCGGGACGTAGTCCCGGTCAGGACTCGAGCTCGACGAGCAGCGCGCCGCTCGCAACGCGGTCGCCCTCCGCCACGTGGACGGCCGCCACCGTGCCCTCGAACGGCGAGTGCACGGGGATCTCCATCTTCATCGCCTCGAGGACGACGAGCGCCTGGCGAGCCTGTACCGCGTCGCCTTCCGCGACCTCGACCCGGACGACCGTTCCCGGCATCGGCGCCGTCACGGTGCTCTCACCGTACACGGGGCCGTGGCGCTGCGCCGCGAGGTCGATGTCGGGCGGAGCAGCAGGGGCAGGGGCAGGGAGGTTGAGTCGCCAAGGGCGGCGGAACACCGACGGCGCCCGGACGGGAGGAGGCTCGGAGAGCGGTGGGTGCTCGGTGAGGAACGCCGTCGTCGCCTCGCCGGCACGCACGACCGGGTGGGCGACGAGCCAGCGGAGGAACGGGAGGTTCGTGACGACTCCCTCGACCTCCGTCTCGGAGAGCGCGGCGGCGAGGCAGTCGAGCGCGTCGTCCCGGTCGCGTCCGTGGGCGACGAGCTTCGCGATCAGCGGGTCGTAGCCGAGCCCGACCTCGTCGCCCTCGTCGACTCCCGCGTCGACCCGAACGGCGGCGCGAGGAGCTTGCAACAGACTGTTGCAAGGCAGCCTGAGGCGCTCGATGCGGCCGGTCTGGGGGAGGAACGTCCGTGGATCCTCGGCATAGAGCCGCACCTCGAGCGCGTGCCCCTCTACCTTGCAACAGTCTGTTGCAAGCCTCTCGCCGGCTGCGACCCTGAGCTGCTCGGCGACGAGGTCGAGGCCGGTGACGGCCTCCGTCACGGGGTGCTCGACCTGGATCCGGGCGTTGAGTTCGAGGAAGAAGAAGTCGCCTCCCTCGAGCACGAACTCGACGGTTCCCGCGCCGCGGTAGCCGATCGCCCGCCCGAACGCGACGGCCGCCTCGTGGAGCGCCCCCCGCACGACCGGGTCGAGGCCCGGCGCAGGGCCCTCCTCGAGCACCTTCTGGTGACGGCGCTGGACGGAGCAGTCGCGCTCGCCGACCGCGACGACCGTCCCCTGCCCGTCCGCCAGGAGCTGCACCTCGACGTGCCGCGGCCGCTCGAGGTAGCGCTCGCAGTACAGGGTGCCGTCGCCGAAGGCGCCCGCGGCCTCGCGCTCGGCCGCGGCGAGAGCGTCGTCGAGCTCGCCGGGCGTCCGCGCGACGCGCATCCCGCGCCCGCCGCCCCCGGCCGCCGCCTTCACGAGGAGCGGGAAGCCGACCTCGTCGGGCGCGCCGTCCGGGAGCACCGGAACGCCGGCCTCGCGCGCGATGCGCTTCGCGGCGATCTTGTCGCCCCCGAGGGCCAAGGCCTCAGACGGCGGCCCGATCCACGTGAGTCCCGCCGCCTCGACCGCGGCCGCGAAGGGCGCGCTCTCGGCCAGGAACCCGTATCCCGGGTGAATCGCGTCTGCCCCGGCCTCCCTTGCCGCGCGAATGTGCTCCTCGGAGTGGAGGTAGCTCGCGACCTCGACCGTCTGATCCGCCGTCCGCGCATGCAGGGATCCCGTGTCGTCGGGCGCGACCACAGCCACGGTGGCGATCCCGAGCTCCCGACACGTGCGAAACACGCGGAGAGCGATCTCTCCGCGGTTCGCGACGAGCAGCTTTCGGATCGGCACGTCCTGCGTCGCCTCAGGTTGAGGAGAGCCGTCGACGCGTATACGCTCGTGGTTCCGTGGTCCGACTTCTCGTCAGAACCGGCATCGTCCTCCTCGGCAACGCGGTCGGGCTGATCGTCGCGTCGCTCGTGTTCTCGGGGTTCGACATCGACCTGACCTCGTTCATCTTCGCGCTGATCATCTTCACGCTCGCCTTCGCCATTCTCACGCCGTTCATCGTGAGCGTGCTCCGCAGGAACGACGCATCGTCTGCCGCAATGGGCGGCGTCGCGCTGATCTCGACCTTCGTCGCTCTTCTCATCACGGACATCTTCTCCGACGGCCTCTCGATCAGCGGGCTCGGCACGTGGGTCGGAGCGACAGTGGTCGTCTGGCTCGTGTCGATGGTTGCTATCTGGATCCTCCCGTTCCTCGGGCTGAAGAAGTACCTCGAGAGCAAGTAGCGCGTGGCACCGGGTGGATGCAGCACCCGCGGAGCCGGGGCGCGGAGCCTGCGGCCATGAGAGGCGACCTGGATCGCCGGTCGATCGCCACGCTCTCCGCCGGCCACGGCGGGGTCGACTTCGCCTCGGGCGCGATCCCCGCCCTCATCCCGTTCATCGTCTCGGAGTTCGATCTCGGCTACGCGGCGGCGGGCCTGCTCATGCTGGCCGTCACCGCCTCGTCGTCGCTCGTCCAGCCGCTCTTCGGCATCTGGTCCGATCGGCGCGGAACGCTCTGGCTGCTGCCGGGAGGGCTCGCCCTCGCCGCGGTCGGGATCGGGCTCATCGGCATCGCCCCGAGCTTCGCGATCGTGGTCGTGCTGGCATTGGCCGCGGGCATCGGGGTCGCCGCGTACCACCCGGAGGGGGCAAAGTTCGCCGCCTACGCGAGCAGCACACGTCGCGCCAGCGGCATGTCGCTCTTCAACGTCGGCGGAAACGTGGGATATGCGCTCGGCCCGATCGTGGTCACACCGCTCGTCCTCTGGCTCGGCCTCACGGGCGGAATGCTCGCCGCCGTCCCCGCGCTCGTCGTCGCGGTCGTTCTGGCGCGGGCGCTCCCTCGGCTCGCCGCGCTCCGTCCCGCGATCGAGCCCGGACGCGGATCGGAGGGCGAGACGCGCGTCGGGGCGATGCTCGTCCTCGTGGGCGTCATCGCGCTTCGGAGCGTGGCCTGGTTCACGCTCCTCGCGTTCGTCCCGCTCTGGATCGTGTCGCAGGGCGGAAGCGAGGGGCAGGGGAACCGTGAGCTCTCCCTCATGCTCATCGCCGGGGTCGTCGGCACGCTTCTGCTCGGGCCGGTCGCGGATCGCGTGGGGCTGCGTCGCACCTTGATCGTGACGCAGGCCATGCTGCCTCCGCTCATCCTCGTCTTCATCGAGTTGGGCGGCATCGCGGGGGCCATCGCGCTCATGGGGGTGGGCTTCTGCGTCGTCGGGACGTTCGGGATCACGATCGTCCTCTCCCAGCTCTACCTGCCGAACAACACGGGGATGGCAAGCGGGCTCGCCGTGGGGCTCGCGATGGGGATCGGCGGCGTCGCGGCGGTCGTCCTCGGCGGGGTCGCGGACGCAGTCGACCTCGAGGCCGCCCTCGTCCTCGCCGCGCTCGCGCCCGTCGTCGGCGTCGTCCTCTGCCTGCTGCTTCCCTCGCCCCGGCGCCGCATCGCGGCCCAGCCGGCCGTCGCCTAGGCGCGCTCCGAGTCTTCCTCGTCGATCTCGATCCAGCCGGGACGTCGCCGTTCGAGGAAGGCGCGCAGGCCGTCCTGGCCTTCGGGGCTCGTGCGGCGCACGGCCGCGATGCGCGCGGTCTCGATCCCCGAGGGGCGTTCGCGGACGAGGCGCTTCGCCTCGCGGACCGCAAGCGGGCCCCCCTGGAGGATCTCCTTCACGATCTCCTCGCTCCGCGTGCCCGCGTCGACTGCAACCTCGCTGACGAGGCCGATGCGGAGAGCGACGCTGGCGTCGAACCTTTCGCCGGTGACGAAGTAGCGCCGCGCGACGCTTCCGATCTTCGCGAGGACGAAGGGCGAGATCACCGCGGGGATGATCCCGAGCCGGACCTCCGTGAACCCGAAGACCGCGTCTGGCCAGGCGACGCCGATATCGGCGCACGCGACGAGGCCGGAGCCGCCGCCCAGCGCGTATCCGTGCACGCAGCAGACCACGGGCGCGGGGCACGCGTCGATTGCCTCGAGCATCCGGTACAGCCGCAGCGCGTCCTCGACGTTCTCGTCGTAGGAGAGGTCGATCGACGAGCGCTGCCACTCGACGTCGGCGCCGGCGCAGAAGCTCGGCCCCTCGCCGGCGAGCAGGACGGCCCGCGCGTCGCCGACATCCGCGAACGCCTCGGTGAGCTCTGCGATCAGCGCGGCGTCGAAGGCGTTGCGGCGCTCCGCTCGCGCGAGCGTGACGCGCAGGAGATGACCGTCTCGCTCGACCCTCAGCGCGCCCATGTCGAGGAGCTTAGAGTCACGCCATGCTGAAGGGCACGCTGGCTGCGTCGATCACGCCGCTCCGCGAGCACGGCAGCGACCTCGACGATGATGCGTTCGGCCCGCTCGTCGACTTCTTCGTCTCCTCGAGTCTCGATGGCGTCCTCGCGATGGGCACGAACTGCGAGGGGATCCTGCTCCGCCTCGAGGAGCGCCGGCGCGTCGCCGACCTCTTCCTCCAGGCCGCAAACGGGAGGATTCAGATCGCAGTGCACTGCGGTGCCCAGACGACGGCCGACACCGTGACGCTCGCCGCACATGCGGCGGAGGTCGGGGCGGACGCCGTCGTCGTGATCGGCCCGCCGTACTTCTCGCTCGACGAGAGCGCGCAGTACACCCACTTCCTGTCCGCGGCGATCGCCTGCGCGCCGCTCCCCTTCTACGTCTACGAGTTCGCGACGACGACCGGCTACGCGGTCGCGCCGGCGGTGCTCGAGCGGCTGCGGGATACCGCGTCGAACGTTGCCGGGCTCAAGGTCTCGGACACCCCGTGGGAGCGCTTCTCGGAGTACCTCCTACCCGGCTTCGACATCTTCGTCGGCCCGGAGTCGCTCATCGCCGAGGGGATGGCGCACGGAGCCGCCGGCGCGGTGTCGGCACTCGCGTCGGCGTTCCCGTCGGAGGTCGCAGAGGTCGTCCGCGATCCCACTCCCGAAGGCGCCGCCCGCCTCGCCGGGCTGCGCTCGTTCGTGGAGCAGTTCCCGCGCCAAGCGGCGATGAAGTACCTGCTCGGGCATCGTGGCCTCCCGGTGCGGGAGGACGTCCGCGCACCGCTCCGCTCGCTGACGCGCGAGGAGCGCGAGGAACTCGACGCCTGGTGCGCCGGACTCCTCGCGGGATGACCGAACGGGCAGTGTCTGCGGATCCGACGTGCCTCTTCGGCGGGCTGGTGCAGCGCGAGCGGGAGGTCAGCGTCGTCCTCGAGGACGAACGGACGAGCGTGTTCATGGACATACGGCCTGTCGTCCAGGGGCGCCTCCTGGTCGTGCCGCGAGCCCACGCCGCGTCCCTGGCGGATCTCGATCCCGAGGATGGTGCGCAGCTGATTCGCGCCGGACGGCTCGCTGCCGCGGCCCTTCGCGCCTCCACGTTCCGGTGCGAGGGCGTCAACCTCTTCCTTGCCGACGGCGAGGATGCAGGTCAGGACGTCTTTCACGTGCATCTGCACGTCATCCCGCGCCATCGCGGTGACGGCTTCGGCTGTCGGCTTCCGGCGGACTACTCGGTGAGGCCACGCGGGGAACTCCAGGAGGCGGCGGCCTCGCTGCGCCGCGCGTGGCCGCCGGACGGCGCGGCCGGGGCGCATCAGAAGTCGACGGAGTCGAACTCCTCGTAGACGTCCGGGTCGCCGCCGATCAGGTTCTGCGCCCAGCCGACGGCCTCCGGCAACTCCTCCCCGAAGGAGAGGATCCCGAACCGCTCCGACGCCTCGTTCCAGACCCAGGTGCTGGGCGGCTCGAGCGCAGGCACGCTCTCCCGGAGCTCGTCGAGCGTCGTCTGCGACTCGTAGACGTTCCAGATGAGGAGCCGGACGATCACGCCCGCTCGAGCTTCGCGAGCAGCTCCTTGATCTGTCGCAGGAGGTCGGCCTCCTCGTGCCCGAAGTCCTCGAGGAACGAGCGGACCGCGTTCACGACGAGCCGGAGCTCCTCGTCCGTGAGTTCGATGGTCTTCATGGAGAGAGACTAGTAAGTCGTCGGCTCGCGGTCGGCGATCAGAACGGCCCGCGCGGCTCGTAGCTCCCAGGGCGTGCGCCGACGGCGATCAGCGTCATGCCCTCCGGGCCAGCGATCGGCACGCGTGTCGTCTCGGGGTCGAAGCGGAGGAACGTGCCGGTCCGGACGGGGATCTCCTCGCCGTCGATGCGATAGGTGCCGGAACCGCGGATCACGACGTTCACCTCCTCCTGGCCGGTCTCCGACTCGTCGTGCTCGCGGCCGACCGCGCCCGGTGCGAGGTCGAACCAGTTGACCCCGAAGGCCTCGACGCCGAGCTCGCGGCGGACGAAGCGCACGGCACCCCCCGGCCCGGCGGGCTCGACGTCCTCGACCTGGACGATCGACCAGCCCATCTACATGCGGAAGACGCCGAACGTCGTCTCGGGCACGGGCGCGTTCGCGGCGGCCGCCAATCCGAGCGCGAGCACGCGACGCGTGTCGAGAGGGTCGATGATCCCGTCGTCCCAGAGCCGCGCGGTCGAGTAGTACGGGTTGCCTTCGGCCTCGTAGGTTGCGCGGATCTCGTCGGGATCTGCGTCGCCGACCATCGTCAGCACGGTCGCCGCCTGTTCGCCGCCCATCACGGAGATGCGCGCGTTCGGCCACATCCACAGCTGGCGCGGTTCGTACGCCCGGCCGCACATGGCGTAGTTCCCAGCGCCGAACGAGCCTCCGGTGACGACCGTGAACTTGGGGACCTCGGCGCAGGCGACCGCCAGCACGAGCTTCGCGCCGTCGCGCGCGATCCCGGCCTCCTCGTACTCCCTTCCGACCATGAAGCCGGTGATGTTCTGGAGAAAGACGAGCGGGAGCTTGCGTTTGCACGCGAGCTCGATGAAGTGGGCCCCCTTCTGCGACGACTCGGCGAAGAGGACGCCCTGGTTCGCGAGGATCGCGACCGGGTAGCCCTCGACCCGCGCGAACCCGCATACCAGCGTCTCGCCGTAGAGCTCCTTGAACTCCTGGAAGCGGGAGCCGTCGACGATCCGCCCGATCACCTCGCGTGCGTCCAGCTCGTGCCGGAAGTCCTCGGGGACGAGCCCGTAGAGGTCCGCCGGGTCGAGGGACGGCGGTTGCGGGGGCGCGAGCTCCCAGGGGCAGGGGGGAGGAGGGTCGAGGTGGCGGACGATCTCTCTCGCGATCGCGAGCGCGTGCTCGTCGGAGGTCGCGTAGTGGTCGGCGACGCCCGAGCGCCGCGCATGGACGTCGGCGCCGCCGAGCTCCTCCGCGGTCACGTCCTGTCCCGTGGCCGCCTTCACGAGCGGCGGGCCACCGATGAAGATCGTTCCGGTGCCGCGCACGATCACGGTCTCGTCCGACATCGCCGGCACGTAGGCGCCGCCGGCGGTGCAGGAGCCCATGACGACGGCGATCTGCGGGATCCCGAGCGCCGACATGCGGGCCTGGTTGAAGAAGATCCGCCCGAAGTGGTCGCGGTCGGGGAAGACCTCCGCCTGGAGCGGGAGGAAGGCACCACCCGAGTCGACGAGGTAGAGGCACGGAAGGCGGTTCTGGCGCGCCACCTCCTGCGCTCTGAGGTGCTTCTTCACCGTCAGCGGGAAGTACGAGCCGCCCTTCACCGTCGCGTCGTTGGCGACGATCGCGCACTGCCTGCCCTCGACGACGCCGATCCCGGTCACGATGCCGGCGGACGGCGCGCCGCCGTCGTGGAGGCCCCACGCGGCGAGCGCGTTCAGCTCGAGGAACGCCGTGCCGGAGTCGACGAGCCGGTCGATCCGCTCGCGCGCGGTGAGCTTCCCGCGGGAGCGATGCCGCTCGACCGCTCTCTCGCCGCCGCCCCGCGCTACGAGAGCGGTGCGCTCACGGAGCTCGGCGACGAGCCCGCGCATTCGGTCACGACGTCGCTCGAAGGTCTCGTCCTGGACGACCTGCGTCGTGAGCGTGCCCATGGGCGACTGAGCCTACCGCCGCCCGGGCGCGAGTTGCACCTCGTACCGAGAAGCACTAGGCTCGCCGGACTCACTCACGGAGGGGGAGCGATGAGACGGAAACGCACGCTGATCGTCCTGCTCGTGGTCGCGACATCGCTCGCCGGCGTCGCCGGCGCTCTCGCGATCAGCAACGGTGTGCCGGACGGAAACGGGCACCCAAACGTGGGGATGCTCGCGATCGAAGACGGGGGGGACCTGTACGGGGTCTGCTCGGGCTCCTACGCGGGACCGCAGAAGGGCGCGCCGAGCTTTGGCGTGTTCCTCACCGCCGGGCACTGTGTGGCCTGGATACCGGGTAGCGGCTTTGCGGCCTCCGATCTTCGGGTGACGTTCGACAGCGGCGCGACGGTCGATGGCGCCACCGGCGTCGTCACCGGGGCGACGACCTGGTACCAGGCGACGGCCTTCCAGTTCGATCCTGGCTTCGGCCACGACATGGGCAACCTCAAGGACTACGCGGTTGTCCTGCTCGCGAGCACGGTCCCGGTCGCTCCGGTTCAGCTGCCGACGGCCGGCGCGCTGGACGCGATGACCGCCCCGGCGGGCTCCGCCCGGGAACGGTCTTCGACAACGTCGGCTACGGCGTCGTCCCGAGCTTCAAGAAGGGGCCGCCGCGGGCCGAGCCGCCGCCGGGACGGATGTTCTCGACGTCGTTCTTCCAGGGTCTGACGCGGTCCTGGTTGAAGCTGCTCATGAACTCCGATGCACGGGGTGGGGGCAACGGAGGGAGCTGCTACGGAGACTCCGGCTCTCCGAAGTTCGTGCACGCGACGAACACGGTGGTTGCCGTGACGACCGGCGGTGATGCGTACTGCCGCGCGGAGAACTACAACCAGCGGCTCGACGTCGCAGACGCGCGAGCGTTCCTCGGTCAGTACCTGAACCTGCCGTAGCGGGGACCCGAGCCGCCCGGCCGGCGCATCGGCCGGGCGGCTCCCGCTTGCCCGAGCGCCCGGCGTGGGCGAGACTCCCGGAACCGCCGTTTCGGACGAGAGGAGAGGTCAGATGTCGGATCAGGTGAAGTACGTCCTCGACGAGACCCGCCTGCCCGAGGCCTGGTACAACATCGCGGCCGACCTGCCCGAGCCTCCGCCACCCGTTTTGCATCCGGGCACGGGAGAGCCGATCGGCCCGGACGACCTCGCACCGCTCTTCCCGATGCAGATCATCCTGCAGGAGGTCTCGACCGACCGGCTGATCGCGATCCCCGAGGAGGTTCGATCGGTCTACCGACAGTGGCGACCGACGCCACTCTTCCGCGCGCGCCGCCTGGAGCAGGCGCTCGAGACGCCGGCGCGCATCTACTACAAGTACGAAGGCGTCTCCCCGACCGGCTCGCACAAGCCGAACACGGCGGTCGCCCAGGCCTACTACAACAAGCAGGAGGGCGTGAAGCGTCTCACGACCGAGACCGGCGCCGGCCAGTGGGGCTCCTCGCTCGCCTTCGCGGGCGCGATCTTCGGTCTCGAGGTGGACGTGTACATGGTCAAGGTCTCGTACGAGCAGAAGCCGTACCGGCGTGGCCTGATCGAGGCCTTCGGCGCTCGGGTGGTGGCGAGCCCGTCGGAGGAGACGAACGCGGGCCGCACCATCCTCGCCGAGCATCCGGACTCGACGGGCTCGCTGGGGATCGCGATCTCCGAGGCCGTCGAGGCCGCGGCCCCCCGGGAGGACACGAAGTACTCGCTCGGCTCGGTGCTCAACCACGTCCTGATGCACCAGACGGTGATCGGCGAGGAGGCGCAGATGCAGATGGACGAGGCCGAGGACTACCCCGACATCGTGATCGGCTGCACCGGAGGAGGCTCGAACTTCTCCGGGCTCTCGTTCCCGTTCATCGGACGTGCGCTGCGCGACGACGCGAGCGTCCGCGTCATCGCCGTCGAGCCCGCCGCGTGTCCGAGCCTGACGAAGGGCCTGTACGCGTTCGACTTCGGCGACACGGGGCATCTGACCCCGCTCGTGAAGATGTACACGCTGGGCTCCACGTTCGTCCCGCCTCCCTTCCACGCCGGCGGCCTGCGCTACCACGGGATGGCGCCCATGGTGAGCCACCTGAAGGAGCTCGGCCTGATCGAGGCGCGGGCCTACACGCAGACCGAGGTCTTCGCCGCGGGCGTCGAGTTCGCCCGGGCCGAGGGGATCGTCCCGGCGCCGGAGGCGAACCACGCGGTGAAGGCGACGATCGACGAGGCCGTCCGCTGCCGCGAGGAGGGCGTCTCGCAGGCCATCCTCTTCAACCTCTGCGGGCACGGGCACTTCGACATGCAGGCGTACATCGACTACTTCGCCGGGAAGCTCGTGGATCACGAGTACTCGGAGGAGGAGGTGGCGATGGCGCTCGCCGGGCTTCCTGCCGTGGCCGCGTAGGCGACCGCGCGCTCTACCCTCGTCGGGCGCGGAGGGTGCCGGAGCGCGCCGGCCGCGCCTTCGCGGCAGCCTCTGCGGCAGCGGTCAGGGACGGCCGATCCGGGGCGCGCAGGAACGTCGGCGGCTCGATCCCGTACCCCCGTCACGTTTGCCTGCGCCGTGACCGAGACCACGCCCGGCGACCTCTCGGAGTGGCGCGTTCTCGCGGGCCTCGCCGCCCGCGTGGGGCGTTCCGAGCAGCTGCTCGTCGCCGCGCACGTCGGGAGCCAGAGCGAGCGAGGCGGTCGGCGTCACCCCGCCGATCGGGTGCCACGTGACGAGGTGAGGACCGGGAGAATCGCGGCGAACTCGGGCGCGTACGCGGCCTCTGAGCGTCGGTCAGGCAGTGCCGACAGCCCGCGCGAGGAAGTGGGAGCGAGGCACCGAACTGGCGGTCATGGCGAACTCGACACCAGAGGCTCGCGTCGTGACCGTGCGCCCCAGGACGGTGCTCTCGGTCCTCCTCATCGCCCTGATCGTCGGGCTCGGGTTCATGCTCGTGCTGCTCGCCTGGCGGGTCCTCACCTGGATCTTCATCGCGGCGCTGCTCGCAGCCGCCCTGAACCCTGCCGTCGAGCAGCTCGAGCGTCGCGGACTCGGCCGCGGGCTCGCGGCGTCCGCCGTCTTCCTGGTAGCGCTCCTGCTCGTGAGCGCCCTCGGGTTCCTCGTGATTCCGCCGGTCGTCAACCAGGTCACCGACTTCGTGAACGCGGTTCCGGGCTTCGTCGACGACCTCACGGCCGGCCGTGGCCCGTTCGGCTGGCTGCAGGAGCGCTACCAGATCGTCGATCGCATCCAGGACGCGATCGAGCGGCAGGGCGTCGGGGGGATCCTCGGCCTGAGCGGGCCTGCGCTCGACATCGTCCGCAGCGTCGTGACCGCCGTCGTGGGAGTGATCACGGTCATCTTCCTGACCTACTTCATGCTCCTCGAGGGGCCGCGTACGATCTCGACCGTCCTCGAGCTGCTGCCGGACGACGTGCGCCCGCGAATCGAGCGCGTCGGCGGCGAGATCTACCGCACCATCTCCGGATACGTCACCGGGAACCTCGTCATCAGCCTCATCGCCGGGGTGCTGGCCACGATCGTGCTCTACGCGGTCGGGAGCGAGTTCGCGATCGCACTCGGGCTCCTCGTCGCAATCCTCGATCTGATCCCGCTTGCCGGAGCGACGATCGCCGCGATCGTCGTGACGACCGTGGTCTTCATCGAGACGGACTGGATCCGCGCAGTGATCGTCATCGGCTTCTTCATCGCCTACCAGCAGTTCGAGAACCACGTGCTCCAGCCGTTCGTCTACGGGAGAACCGTGCAGCTGTCCCCGCTCGTCGTCCTGTGTGCCGTGCTCATAGGTGCCCAGCTCGCCGGTATGTTCGGAGCGTTGCTGGCGATTCCGGTAGCCGGCTCGCTTCTCGCTGTCGCGCGCGAGCTCATCGCGTACCGCAAGGAGATCGGCGCCAGGACGCTCTAGACGTCCACGATCCCGAACGTCCCCGCCAGCAGGAAGACGTTGAGCGAGATGATCACGGCTGAGACCAGCACCGCAGCGACCGTGGTCACGCGCCGGTTCACGAGTGCTCCCATCAGCTTGCGGTTCCGGCAGAAGAGGATGAGCGGGATCAGGGCGAACGGGATCCCGAACGAGAGGACGACCTGGCTCAGGACGAGCGCGCGCGACGGGTCGAGGCCGACGGCGATCACGATGAACGCCGGCGCCATGGTGATGAGCCGTCGGAGGAAGAGGGGGACCTGCCTCCCGATGAAACCCTGCATGACGACCTGACCCGCCATCGTCCCCACGCTCGACGAGGAGAGGCCTGAGGCGAGCAGCGCGACACCGAAGAGGAGGTCCGCGTGGGAGCCGAGATACTCGCCGAGCGCGTCGTAGACCTGGGTCAGGTCGTCACCCACGTCCACGAGGCCTCGAGTGTGGAACGTGGATGCGGCGATGACGAGCATGCTCATGTTGATCAGCCCCGCGATGCTCATCGCGATCACCACGTCCACGAGCTCGAAGCGGAAGATCCGCTGCTTCTGCTGCTCGGTGACGCCGACGACACGGTGCTGGGTGAGCGCCGAGTGCAGGTAGATGACGTGGGGCATCACGGTCGCCCCGATGATCCCGACCGCGAGCAGGACGCTCTCCGTTCCGCTGAAGCCCGGCACGAAGCCCTGGACCACCTCGGACGGGTCCGGGTCGGCCATGAAGACCTGGAGCGCGAACGCACCCACGATCACGCCGATGAGCGCGGCGATGACTGCCTCCAGGCGCCGGAACCCGCGCGACTGCAGAGCGAGGATGAGCATCGCCGCCGCCCCCGTCAGCAGCGCCGCCGGGAAGAGCGCGATCCCGAACAACAGGTTGAGGCCGATCGCGGCGCCGACGAACTCTGCGATGTCGGTCGCCATCGCGACCACCTCCGCCTGCAGCCAGAGCACGACGTTCGTGGGGCGCGAGAAGCGCTCGCGACAGACCTCGGGAAGGTTCTTGCGGGTCGCGATCCCGAGCTTCGCGCTCATGGACTGGACGAGCATCGCCATGAGGTTCGCGCCGAGCACCACCCAGAGCAGCAGGTAACCGAAATTGGCCCCGGCGGCCATGTTCGTGGCGAAGTTCCCCGGATCCACGTACGCGACGGCGGCGATGAACGCGGGCCCCAGGAACGGCCAGAGGCCGCTGAGCCCGCGGCGGCGCCCGGCGAGCGACTCCTGCGCGGCGACGAGCACGCGCGCCTCGCCTGGGAGGACGTCGTCCAGCGGGTGCTCGGGCGCCGTTCGGTCGTGACTACCCGAGGTCGCCGTGCCGCTTCCGTGCGCGGCGGGCTCCTCGGACGCGTCGCTCGGCATGACCACAACCTAGTGCTTTCGCATGCCGTAGCGTGCAGAGCATGCGAATTCGCGCCCTCGCGGCCGCCGACCGTGCCTGGGCCGAGCCGTACCTGGACGAGGAGTGGGGCGGGGCGCTGCACGTGAGGCGGGGAGAGCTCGTCGACATCCTCGCGCCGCCCGGCCTCGTCGCGGAGGAGGCTGGCCGCCGGCTCGGCCTCGCGACGTTTCG
>Ga0233418_10000175_pt1 | contig 13488 bp, 18 predicted proteins | sample Sediment_Towuti__FD_189021 | JGI IMG/M metagenome (GOLD analysis project Ga0233418, IMG submission 189021) | Sediment microbial communities from Lake Towuti, South Sulawesi, Indonesia - Sediment_Towuti_2014_1_MG | ecosystem: Environmental > Aquatic > Freshwater > Lake > Sediment | place... | reverse complement strand
AAAAAGAATTATGGCGATGTTTTTAGGATATCGCGCAAAGAACCCAAGGTATGGCTTTTCAATAGAAAAAAAGGTTGGCAAACATAAAAAATTGAACTTAGTTTTACATCATGCAGAATACGCTGAATTTTGTAGTACGCCTAACACATGGATAACGCCTGGAGTACCCTACATGTTGTTCATCACGGCTGGATTTATTATTCAACTTCTATATGGGGATATAATTTTCAGCTTCTTAGGTTAAAGATAATAAAAATTTTGTACTAAAAAGGGTCTGTTCTAATAGAACAAACACAAGATAATACGAATTATTTTATCAAAAATAAGTGTAAAATTGCAATCGTCATCGGAAGATACTAAAGCAGATTTTGATACTATAGAGGAATTCCTTGGATTCAAAGGAAAAGCTCTAAAAGATTTAGATACTGCAAAAATTGAATTAGAAAATAGAGCGGTACAGATCAAAGAGCTTGCTACAAAAACTAGCGAGCAATTTGGTGGTGCAATTAAAATAAATTCTGATTTAAAAGGCAAAATAGATTTTTTACAAGAGTTAATTTCATCTCTTAGCAAAAAAAATGACGAGCTTGAAAAAACTAACAAAGAATTAAAAAAACAAAAAGAGGAAAATTCTAAATTAACAATAGATCTTCGCAATAATTTAGAAAAGATTGTATTAAAAGAAAAGGAACTTGAGCTTCAACGAGATTACCTTACACGACAAGTTAATGAAAAAAGCAGTGAATTAATGAAATCAGAAAAACTTGCAATCATTGGCGAGTTAGCATCTAGGATGGCGCATGACCTAAGAAACCCATTGTCGACGATAAAGAATACAATTGAGATAATGGAATCAAAACCAAAGTTAAAGATTGAAGAAAAGCTCCAGTATTATGGAAGATTGCGAAGAGCGATGAATAGAATGTCTCACCAAGTAGATGATGTACTTGATTTTGTCAGAACGTCAGAGCTTAAACTTCAACCATACTCTGTTTTAGATATCATAAACAGTGTTAAAGATGGCATTACAATTCCAAATGATGTTAGAATTAAGATTGATCAAGAAAATGTTAGAATAAACTGTGATTATAGAAAAATTGAAGCTGTCTTTACAAATCTATTACTTAATGCAATTCAAGCAGTTGAGAATAAAGGTGAGGTAAGAATTAGAATTATTGATAATTCTTCGGATGTACTTGTAGCAGTTGAAGATTCTGGTCCTGGAATTCTTCCAGAAAATTTGAATAAAATATTTGATCCTCTATTTACTACAAAACAATTGGGTACAGGTCTAGGTCTTTCAATTTGTAAAAGCATTGTAGAGCAGCATGGTGGAAGCATAACTGTAAAAAATAATCCAACGACTTTTCTTGTAAGACTTCCTAAGAATTTCTAAGAAATTAGCATATTTCTAGCAATAACTTTCAAAGAACTGTTGATTCTAAATTAGGTATAAAAAAATTACATTCATAGTTTATTAGTTATAGCACTTTTCATCAAACCATGGCATTAAAGATCGCTATGATTCTTGCAGGGATCTCCATAGGATTACTTGTAATTTATGGAATAGATGTAATAGTTGGTAGCGGTACAGCAGGAGAAGGATTCTTACCTCTAAATGCAATGGAACGAGGAATTGGATTTGGTGGGCCACCCATTGTTTTGTCGATTGCGTCTTTTTTCATTTCGCGAAAAGAATCATCTAAACCGTTAGGCATAATGATCATTGTTTCAGGAATTTTAATAATAATTGGCGGAATAGTTTCAATATCTAGTGGGACTTCCGATAATGCAGCAAGAATGGCAGGAGAAGGTGGTGGATTAATTGCTATTGGGACTCTCATCATAGCACTTGGAGTTATTAAATTAAAAAAATCTAAATCACAACATTGACTTGCAATGGCGTTATGTTCTAAATGTGGAAAAGATGTTAAAAAAACACACAATTGTGAACATACCAGTGAACAAGAATATTGCGTAGAGTGTTACACTGAATTACATTATTACTTGACGGAATCTGATCAAAATTGACTGAAATTGATAGTTTCATAGAATGGATTACTACCCTAATCTCAGATAATCTGTACCCAGGTATTTTTCTTGCAGCATTACTTGAGACCGTTTTTCCTCCAATTCCTAGCGAAGTTATTTTTCCATTAGCAGGATATGTAGTACTAAAAAGTGGTATGTCAGTGATTCATATTTTTGGAGTTGGAGTAACAGGAGGAAGTGGTGCAACGATTGGGGCATTTTTTATTTATTTAATTGCACTAAAACTAGGACGAGCTGGTCTGTCAAAATATATGAAATTTGCAAAAATAAGTCAGGATAAATTATCTAAAGTGGACAAATGGTTTGAAAAATATGGGGACAAATCAGTCATTTTAGGTAGATTAGTTCCAGGTCTTCGTGAACTTGTATCAATTCCAGCAGGAATTTTTAACATGAAACCAAAAAAATTTCTTATTTTTACATTTATAGGATCATGTGCATGGAGTATTTTATTGACTGGAGTAGGTTACTATCTAGGAGTTGCAACAATTGAATTTTTTTAAAGTTTTTTATGACTGATAATCTTCGAAGTGAATATGGAAGCAATAATTTTAGCAGGGGGAAGAGGAAAGCGACTAAAGCAAGTAACCGATTATGTTCCAAAGTCATTGATTCCTTTGAACAACATACCTATCATAGAATGGCAGATTAGATATTTGAAAAAATTTGGAGTAAATAAAATTATTATTTGCACAGGTTATAAAACTGAGCAAATAGAAAATTATCTTAATATAAAAAATAATTTTGGCATCAAAATACAATTTTCAAAAGAAAAGAGTCCTCTGGGGACTGGGGGAGCGATAAAACAAGCTGTAAAATTCCTTAATGAGAATTCATTTTTTATCATAAACGGCGATGTAGTTACCAATATTGATTTAAGAAAGCTAAAACAAAAACAAAATTCCATTGCAGCAATTCCATTAAAAACACAGTTTGGAGTGTTAAATATTAAAGATGATAAAATTATCAAATTTAGCGAAAAAAAAGAGATTCCAGATCTTTGGATGAATGCTGGTATTTATTTTCTATCAAAAAATATCATGGCAGATTTACCAAAAATTGGGGATTTGGAGAAAACTATATTCCCACTATATGCGAAGAAAGGAAAGTTATCTTTTGTAAAATTCCTAAATACGTTATGGCATTCAATTGATTCATACAAAGACATGGAAGAGTGTTCGGCAGAAATAATATCTAAAAAATATATCAAATATGTTTCCAAATAAAATAAAGCGAAAAATTAGTGGGATACAGCTATTTTGGTACTTCAGATTTATAGAGAGTTACTAAAACATAAGCAACTTCACCCATAAATGAGGTATCTTCATTTCTAGCTGCATATTCGCTTGTATGTTCCCAAAAAGGATGAACTGATTCATCTGGTTGATATGCCATCGATAATGTTTAACAAGAAAATCTCATAATAGCCCAACTCAATCAAAATTCACTTTTTTGTTTAATGGATAGATTTTTCTGATGTATGTAATCTGATTAGATTATGAGGATTGGCTACAGTTTAGGATCAGTGTTATCAATTGAGCAGGTTCTTGAATGTGCCTCAATACTGTCAAATTTCAAGCCTGACACAGTATGGATTCCTGAAACGTGGGGAATGGAAGATTTCTCAATGCTAAGTGCAGTTTCACAGAGAATAAAGAAACCAAAAATTGGCTCATCTATAATTAACATCTATTCTCGTAGTCCTGCATTAATTGCCATGGGAGCAGCTACAGTAGATACAATTTCAGGTGGCAGATTAGTTTTAGGATTAGGGACAAGTAGTTTACCAATAATTGAAGAATTTCATGGGCATAGTTTTGAAAAACCGTTATTGAGAATGAATGAATATGTCCAAATTATAAGAAAGGCATTATCTGGAGAGAAAATAGATTTTCAAGGCAAAATTTTTTCTTTAAAAAACTTTTCATTATTAATTAAACCGCCACGAAAGAATATTCCAATTTATCTTGCGGCTGTGAATCAAAAAATGGTGGATTTATGCTGGAAAATAGCTGACGGAGTAATATTCTATCTTAGGCCAATAACAGAATTACAAACTACAATTAAAAAGATGCAATCAAAGCGTGAAATTGATGTTTCGTGTCAATTAATTACCTGTGTATCTGATGATTCAGAAAAAGCAGTGGAACGCGCAAAGAAGACATTATCATTTTACATTTCTGTAGGACAAATTTATAGAGAATTCTTGGCAAAAAATGGGTTTCAGAAAGAAACTAAAAACATTTTTGATGAATACACAAGATCAGGTTTAAAGTCAAACTATGAATTGGTTCCAGAATCAATGATTGAACAACTCTGTATTTATGGAACGCCAGATGAATGTATCAAAAAATTTAAAAAATTTAAACAAGCTGGGGTGGATTTACCCATCATCCAGTTTAATCCAATTGGAAATGTGACAGAATCTTTTAATTTGCTAACAAAGACATTTTCTCAGATAGAAAATGAATAAAGCAGCCATAGTAGCATATGGAAATACAAAATTTTCTACAGATGATATACCTATAGAATCTTTACTTCTTAATTCAACCAAATCTTTGTTTGAACATACTCCCAATTTAACGCAAAAAGACATCGATACTGTTTTAGTTTCAACAAATGATAATGCAAAATATCTTTCAGCGATTTTATCAGAGATTGCTGGAATTCAACCAAAAACCGCGCATACTGTAGAGAGTCTTTGCAATTCTGGAACAAATAGTATAGTGTCTGCGTATTCCTATATCGCTTCAGGTCTTTCAAATGTAGTTCTAGTAGTTGGTGCAGAACGAAAAAACAGTCCAGGACAGGTTTTAGAATGGGACAATTCACGTGGAGAGTACAAGCATCCAATTTTTTGGGGAACAATTTTTACCAAATCACACAAAAGAGAATTTGGAACAACAGAGGAAGACTTAGCTAGAGTTTCAGCAAAAAATCATAAATTTGCAAAAGACAATCCCAATGCTTATTCAAACAAAGTTTTCTCAATAGATGAATTAATGAATTCTAAGATTTTAACTGATGATTTGAGAGTATCTGATTGCTCAAGGCCATGTAGTGGCGCATCAGCGGTTTTGATTACATCAGAGCAAGTATCAAAAAGATTTACCGATAGGCCTGTTTGGATTAAAGGGATTGGACAGAAAACATTGTCAGCTGGATTTACAAAAAATCAGAGTTTTTCTAGTATGAAATCAACTCGAGAAGCAGCAAAAATTGCTTTTGAAATGTCAAAGTTGAATCCAAGCGATATTGATATTGCAGAAGTTCATGATGCATTTACAGTTTGTGAACTTATGGCAATAGAAGATCTTGGGCTTGCTTCTAAAGGAGAAGGAAGAAAATTTGTAAAAACCCTATATGAAACTGAAAATAGAAAAATAAATCCAAGAGGAGGATTGATTGGAGCTGGCCACCCATTAGGAGCAACAGGTATTGCCCAAGTCATTGAAACTACTCAACAGTTGCAAGGAACAGCTGAAAAAAGACAAATTGAAAATGCAAAAGTGGGATTGGTTCATAACATGTCTGCAGCTGCTACCTCATCTACTGTATTGTTATTACAATCATGAGTATTTTTGAGACTGAACTAAAAAAAGGGAATTTTGTAATTCCAGAATGTCCTGCGTGTAAAGAATTGGTTTGGCCACCTAGTGATTATTGTAGTCTTTGCTTTGGGGAATTAAAGTGGAAAAAATCAGATAGAATAGGAAAAATCCTAGAATATTCAAGAAAGGAAGATACATTTTTTTGTTTGGCAGAGTTTGAAAAAAAAATTAGAATTATTGGTACACTTGAAACTAATCTAAAGCATCCAGATATTGGTAAAAAAGTAAAACTTGATTCCTGCAGTATTGATGGACCGAATTATAATTTCACTTTGGTATTAATTTGATAAAGACTAACTGGTAATAGTATAATGACCTGCTCTTCTATATGGCAGGATCTTTCTATTTGTAATGTCTAATAAAATGCAAACGATAACAAAAAACATTCATTCTCCTTGTTCTACTGACGCAGATAAACAACTCACAAAGAAATTGAGTAGTTCTAAGAAACAAAACCAAAAAGTAGCAAGAACTCGGAGGCAAAGAGGATATAATTGGGAAGACACGTTGGTAAAACGATTTAATGCATTATCTGAATGGAAGGCATTTAGATTAGGCTCACCAAGTGTAGCGCTTCCAGACATTCTAGCTATTAGTAATAGTCATAGTACCATTTTTACAATTGAAGCAAAATCAGGTACGGGCACTACTCTTCAAGTCCCTTTTGATCAAATAATTAGATGTCTTAATTGGACTAGCAATTTTGAATTATACAAAACAAGAAAGGTAGTTTTGGCCTTCAAATTTTTATCAAAAAAAAGGATCGGAGTTGGAAAATATGAAAATAGACAACTAAGAGAATTTTACAAAGTTTGGGATGAATCTAAAAAAATCATTGATTGTGTTTGTACCTATGATGGAAAAACTTATGCAATTAGAGACGGAAAACGTCAAAAATTGGTTTTAAAAGACTATGAAATGCCCTTTGAGTCTAGACACCGAATACTTCTTTAATTATAAAGTAGTAGACAATACATTATGAGTTTTGAAGAATTTGTAGATGAAAGGGTGTTAGTAAGTCATGATGCTCTGGGTAAAAAGGAAATGAAGATAAAAGTAGTTGAAGTTTCCGATGAACATCCTCCTTCACAATGGAAATTAGGGGATAGAGTCAAAGTTAACAAAATCCTAGTAACAATCAAGCATCTAGAAACACAACAAGTTGAAGAGGCTGAATTCGACATTCAGGAAATAGAAAAAGAACTAAAGGAGAAGCGACATTACTCCTCATCTAATAGGTGGGTTCCTGTAAATGATATAAAAAATGGGTATATTGTAAATTCAAGACATTCATCGTTGATCAGTGACGCATCTGCGCTTGAATACATCTCATTTTAAATGCTTAATTTTTGTTTCTTGATTACTTCATTGAGGAAGAACTATCGAAAAAACCTATAAGATAGACAATTTGGAATTCATTTGTGATTACCAAATTAGTTAATGTAAACGGAACTGACTTTAGGGTTACTCTTACAGATCAGGTTATCAACCAAGTAAATAGTTTAAAGTCTCTTTATAGTGCGGCGTATGAGGATCCAGAAAGCTTTGAACAAGTAAGTGCTGAAATTTCTAGCACCATTAATGATATTGCTGACTCTGTGGAACCAAGGGCAACTGATAGTGATCTTGATGGACTAATTCAAGAAATTATGAAGGTAGTTGATGACAAAGCAGCAGAAATTGAAAAGGAAATGAGTGCAAAAGAATCTAAAGTAGAAAAAAAACCCCCTAAGGTTAGTAAGAAAAAATCAAAATCCAAAAAATAATTCTATTTTGAGTATAATATCAGTATTAAATTAGCAATTTTCCTTATATTCCCATATTGATATAATTTGATGATGAATAGAAGTTGCGAATGTGGTATTTGTGGTCATTATACAGAAAAGGAATGTATTAAAAATGAATGTAAATGCTGTAGCAATTTTCACATAAGATCTGGACCATTATCTAAAAATGATTAGTATTTTGCTTTATGGTTAAAATAGAAAATGTTGATGAACTCAGGAAGATAAAGGAATCAAACTACGGATTTGTAATAATATGTTTAGAAAATAAATCAATAATTCATGCTTCTAATTGTAATTTAATTTTTGAAAAAGATTTTATTAGAAAAATGAACACAAAGTCATTTTATCATTGGTTTTCAACATATTCATTAGCTGAAAAAGAATTAGGAGAATTAAAATCCTGTATGTTATGTAACACCTAGTTTGATTTATTCCTAAAACAGCTACATTTTTTGGATATATGTTTAGAACATCCAATTAATCTATGATCAAGGCAACCACATAGTATGCAGTGTTTTTTAGATTTATTCAATTACAAAAGGGCTTACGAAGTACCTATTATAGAGCATATCGTCTCTATTAGTTTTTTTTCATTTAGAGCCTTGATAATCGAATATCTTATATTTTTTAATCGATGAGAGTCTTCAGAATATAACTTGGACATGGTTTCAATCTCCCTTTCAAAAGAATAATTTTCTAAGAAGAAATCTGCAGAAGTTAATAACTTTACATATTTATCCGAACTATCATCAATAGTTTTAAGTTTTTTTCTAGTCACTTTTAACAATCCGGTAATTTTTGCTAATTCTTTTTTAATAATATCTAGATCTCCAGGATTATCTTTAAGATGTTCAATTATTTTATAAGAATCATTTATTTTTACTAAAACTTCATTTAGATAATTATAAAATTCAACCAAAGTCAATCATAAATTCAAATATGACAATCTAAAAGTTTGGAATTTTGCTAACAAAAATTGGCAATTTCAATGAAATTCCTAATTAACATATTTTAAATTTAAATTACTATGCGCTATCGTATCAGCGTTGCAAGATAATGCATATCTAAAATGTATAGATCCTCAGTGTGGCTTAGAGTATTCTATAACATCTGGAATCTTAGAGTGCGAAAAAGGCCACCTACTTGACGTGAAGTATAAAAAAAATCCTTCACGAGCACTAAAAGAATTATTCTATAGCAGGCGTAACCCTCAAGGTAGCATCTTTAATGAAAGTGGAGTTTGGCGCTTTCGAGAATTATTGAATTTTTGTCAAATCGATACTGGAAATATTGAAGAGTGTTCACAACATTTAGTATCATTGGATGGGGCAGAGGGAAGACAATCAAAGCCGTATCATATGTCAAAGGTTGCAGATTTTGTTGAAATACCTCATGACAATTTACTACTTCAACCAGAAGGCTACAATCCTAGCGGTTCTTTTAAAGATAATGGAATGGCAGCAGCTGTAACTCACGCAAAACTTGTTGGCGCAAAAAAAATTGTCTGTGCATCTACTGGCAATACCTCAGCGGCTGCAGGAATGTATGCTGCTAATGAAAATATTGAATGTGATGTGTACATCCCTGCAGGTCAGATTGCACCAGGTAAATTAAGCCAAGCATATCAATTTGGTGCACAAATAATTCAGGTCGAGGGAAATTTTGATGATGCATTTTCAAAATCATTAGAGGATGCAAAAAAATATGGCGGGTACACAGTCAATTCAATTAATCCATTTAGAATTGAAGGTCAAAAAACAATTCCCTATAGAGCATTGGAAAATCTTAACTGGGAATCACCTGATTGGATAGTGTATCCTGGAGGAGCATTAGGAAATACATCAAGCTGTGGAAAATGCTTAATGGAATTGTATGAATGGGGGTGGATAAAAAAAATTCCCCGTATAGCTGTTGTTAATGCAGAAGGAGCAAATACATTATACGATTTGTATAATGGAAAATTTGAAGAAACAAAATTACGATGGAATAAAGGTAAACCCGATATTGAGTTAATTAAAAGATATTATGCATATCTTGATAAAAAAGGAATTAAGCCTAAGACAAAAGCTACTGCAATTCAAATTGGAAGACCCTCAAATATTCTCAAAGGATTAAGAGCATTAGAATTTACAAATGGAGTTGTAACTCAAGTTTCAGATTCTGAAATGCTTGATGGAATGTCAATAGTTGGACTAAATGGTTTTGACTGTGAAATGGCATCAGGTTCAGTCCCAGCTGGAATAAGAAAACTAATCCAAGAGGAGATAATTAAAAAAGATGAGATAGTAATAGGAATTCTAACAGGACGACAGAAAGATGCTATGTTACCAGTAGATTATCATAACAATCCTAGCAATAGATTTGCCAAGCCACCAAAACAATGAATCTATAAATCCAAAATAGAAGTCGTGAATAGGTAGTAACAAAGTATTATGAATATCTTATGCTGTATAGTAAAATTATTTTTTCAGTGAAAAGTGTTCTTCCAAGATTTTTTTCTTTTCATCCATGTGAAATAATTCCTCAGTATGTTTGAATGCATCATCATATTTTTTATGAAATAACATTGCTTGCATCAAAAGGTGATTTTCTGGAATGACTATTCCAGTTTGATCATCAGAGTACATCATTTTGACAGTATCGCCAATAGATTCTACCATGTTTGCATGAATGTGAATCATGTTAGTATCTTTAAAGCTAAACTTCATGGTATCTGCATAATCTCTTACTTCTTTTGTTCCTTTAGCTGTATACAATGTTGCAACTCCATACTCATTTTTGAATATCTCTAAGATTTCGGATGGTTTTGGAGCAGTGTCTTTAAAACGTATATCCATGATATGTAAATGCATTTGTCTAGTTGGTACTTTTATCGCCCGAAGAAATAGTGGGATATCCTTACCCATATAGCTTTTTACATCATCTCCATGATGCGGATTCTCTGACCATTCGATAGTGTCCTTTACCTCTTTGCCAGTTTGTTCTAAATCAGCCCATCGGCGAACAAGTATAACATCAAATCTGTGTAGTCTGTGACCATATTTTTCTCGAAGTGGTTCCAAAATTCTTCCCATTCCAGTTACATTACAACTTCCTTGCATCACATGTTTTTTTCCAAATGCTTGATCATAATTTACACGAGAATTGAATAATAAATCTGAAACAGCCTTATCGCCATAAACCGTTTCGCCTCCTTGATAAATTGCCATAATGTTTTTTGGTTCATAAAGATTTTTTTTGTTGATATAGCCCTGACCTCCTGGAGATGCATCAATTACCAGATCACAATCATCTAGCGCCTGTTCTATTGTTCCAGAAATTTTATAATTTTTGAATAGATTCAGTTTTCTTTCAGGTACAAAGACTGACAGGCCATGTGAAATTGCTGTGTTAACCTTATCGTCTGGGGAATATTTTCCGACTCCAATGAGTTGTATTTCAGAATCATCATTGATAAATTGCGTGATTCGACTCCCTATAGAACCATAACCATTAACAAAAACCCTTTTCATATAATTTCTCTACCTTTCGCCTTGTATTTACTTTACATACAAAGAACTAAATTTATCTTATTTTGTGGAGGAAATGAATGGATGAAGTAAAGTCTGATAATTCTCATAATGGCCAGGATATGCCTTCTTCAAAAGCTAAACAGGGATTACATGGACCCTCTATTGGAGTAGGTGCAGGAATAGCTATAGTTTCCATTTTAGCTACCTTTTTTGTTATTAGTGTTATAGATGATAGCCCTGAGTTAGAATTTGAAGAAAAATCACCAACCCAAGGTGCTGAAGAAGAAGTTGCCTTATCTTTGTTTACTGCCAATGCATCGCCATTTCTTGGGGATGAAAATGCTCCAATTACTCTAGTTGAGTTTGGAGATTACCAATGTTTCTTTTGTAACAAATTCTTCCACGAAACAGAAGGCGCTATACTAAAAAATTATGTAGAAACAGGTAAAGTAAAAATTATTTTCAAAGATTTTACAATAATTGGCCCAGATTCTATAGCTGCAGCACATGCTACTCATTGTGCTAATGACCAAGGAAAGTTTTGGGAATATCATGATGCGTTGTACAATAACTGGGCTGGGGAAAATAATGGATGGGCTTCATTAGGTAACTTAACTAAATTTGCTAATGATGTTCAGTTAGACCAAGAGACTTTTACAAAGTGTATGAATGATGGAAAGTATCAACAACGAGTTGCTGCAAACAACAATGATGCAAGAACTCTTGGATTAACAGGGACTCCAGGATTTTTTGTGATAGGTCCTGATAATCAAATTACCAAGATCGGTGGAGCTCAACCATACGATGTCTTTGTAAGGCTCTTCGAGTCAGAATTACAAAAATAAGACAAATCCTGAAGAATTTTTAAAAAAGATGAGAAAAATGGTTAATTCTTGCCTTATTTGTTAGGCACATTAGCCCTAACAACCTTTATTTACGATTTGGAGTTGGCTAGCTTATGGCAGCAGGAATAGACGATATTGGGATTTACATCCCAAGATTGTATGTAGATGCCTCTGATTTCGCATCTGCGAGAGGAGTAGATCCTGCTAAACTTGTAAGAGGACTAGGTATCTCTCAAATGGCCATGGTGGATACTAATCAAGATCCTGCCTGTTTGGCAGCAAATGCTTGCTTGAGAGTAATGAAAAAAAATAATCTATCTCCTGATGATATCGGACGATTGTATGTTTCCACAGAATCTTCTTTTGATGAATCAAAAGCGATGAATTCCTATGTTATTGGAATGCTTGAACAAGTGTATGGTAGAGATTCCTTTGAACATTGTGGAGGCGTTGAAACAAAATTTGCATGTGTAAGTGGTTCGTATGCATTATACGATAATGCAAACTGGATTAGAGCGGGAGAAGCAGAAGGTAAAAGTGCTCTAGTTGTTGTATCAGATATTGCAAAATATGATTTAGGTTCAAGCGGTGAGTTAACTCAAGGAGCAGGTGCAGTTGCAATGCTTCTAAACGATAACCCAAGGCTGCTAGCATTTGATCCAAAAGTAACAGCAACCTCAATCAAAGATGAATACGATTTTTACAGACCATTTGGAAAGGAAACACCGATAGTGCATGGTCAATATTCTAACTTGCTCTATCTTATTCAGGTTAAAACAGCCTTGATGGCATATAAGAAAAAAGCACTTGATACTGGAATAATCAAATTGAAAGAAGGTGAGTCATTTTTAGATTATATTGATTACATTTGCATGCATCTTCCATATAGTAACATGGGTAAAAAAGCTCTAGCATATCTAGTAAGACATGAATGGAGAGGATTGCCTAGATGGAAAAAAATTATTGAAAAAATAGGAATGGATGAGCCAATTCCAAAAGACCCACGTGGAACGATTGAATCAGTTCTTGCAGATTCAGAGTTTATGGCAAAAGATCATGAATTTACAAAACTACTAACAAAAACAGAAGAATTTCAGGATATTTATGAATCAAAAATTGCTAGTTCTCTAATCGCATCAAAAATGATAGGAAACCTCTATACTGCTTCATTATATCTTGGCTTTAGAAGCGCGCTAGAATTTGAATTTCAAAAAGGAGTGGAACTTGAAGGAAAACGTTTTGGTTTTGGTTCTTACGGAAGCGGAAGCAGTGCAATGGTCTTTAGTGGGGTAATTCAACCACAATACAAAGAGATTGTTAGAGATATGAATTTAGAAGCAGAGATTGGACCACGAAAGAAATTAACTCTTAAAGAATACGAAGAGATTCATGAGAATAAACGTGGTCCTGATAAGAGCATTCTAGACAGCAAAGAAGAATTCATTCTAATAGATGTAAAAACTGTCCCTGAGAGTAAGGGCGAGCGAAGATATCTTTTCAACGAGTAATTTTTTAATTTAATAAAAATAATTTATTTACTGAAATTGAGTTAGTGTTTAACATCTTTTATTATCTGATTTACTCTTGGAATAATGAATGAAGCTCAATTTCATTTGAAATAATGTCTGAGATTTTTTCTAAATTTAAGTCTTTAATGAATGGAATTGAACATATTACAGGC
>Ga0233418_10000170_pt1 | contig 13647 bp, 10 predicted proteins | sample Sediment_Towuti__FD_189021 | JGI IMG/M metagenome (GOLD analysis project Ga0233418, IMG submission 189021) | Sediment microbial communities from Lake Towuti, South Sulawesi, Indonesia - Sediment_Towuti_2014_1_MG | ecosystem: Environmental > Aquatic > Freshwater > Lake > Sediment | place... | reverse complement strand
AAGCGCCGCTCCACCTTCGGCAGCAGCGGCTCGATCCGCGTCCACAACTCGTCCGACACGACCCAAGGTGCTACAGCCATCGGTACCCCTCCCAGCTTGACGACAGGTACCGACGGCGTTCGACCTCAGCGCACGGGTCCCTTCATTTCGGTGCGAGTTCTTAGCGGAGCGACCCTCTTCCTGAGCGCGATGCATGAACGTGCTCAGTTGAACTCCATTCGCAATGGTCGAGTCCCGACGCCGAGAATGATGTCCGACTGCGTCGGATCGCGCACGATCTCCGCAAGGCACTCCGCATGCTCCGAGGAAAGCTCGTCGAACTGCAGCATGTTGTAGTCGAGGAACTCGACCTCGACATCGACACAGCCGACCCGCCGTAGCAGCCAGTCGAGCTCCACAGGGGTGTATTCGCGGTGATGCCCTTCCCAGGGCGGCTCACAGTCGTATTGATCCTGCAGCGGCTGAAAGATGGTGGCGCCACGCTCGAGCGCCCGCCGGTTCCAATAGCGAGCGAGGTTGGGGGTATCGAGAAGTAAGAGCCCTCCCGGCCGCACGTTCCCGAACAGCGTCTCGAGCAGGAACCTCGGCGTGTGTGGCACATGCTCGATCACGGCTGCTGCCAAGACCACGTCGAACTCACCAAGGAGTTCGATCTCTCGGAGCTCGTTCTCGCGCATCGTCGAGACTACTCGCACGCCATCGCGCTCGAGCAGATCCACGTAGCTCGCGAACGTGGCACCGTAGGTCGCGTACCGGTCACACGCGACGACGTCGTAGCCGAGCCGTTGGAGGGCCAGTGCGAACGAACCGAACCACGAACCGACCTCGAGGATCGCGCCTGACTCGAATCCTCGACGACGAAGCGCCTCGACGACACGCACGACTCTGACGACGTTCATGCGCAGGTATGAACGAAGTGCATCCGGAGCCATGGAGGCGACATGACTCTCCAGTACTCCTGGCCTGTAGTCATCGATCCGCTCGACGAGGTCTTCCGCTGTCTCATGGACAGTGCGCTCCATCTCCCCCGCCCAGAGCTCCCGTCCAGTCGGCACCGCAAACGGGACGCGCGGAGGGCGAACCCGGAGCCACGGTCCGCCAGCGTCTCGGCGCCTCTGATCTGCATCGAGCCCCAGCCGCCGAACACAGCGCTCCTGTGCCGCGCGCGGATTCCGAAGGGCGAGGACAACCTCGTCTTCAGTCAGTTCAATCGGCGGCAGCGAGCCGTGGTCAGCACGGCGCAGGCTAAGGCGCATCACTCAATCCGGCGGCGTGACGCTCTTGCCGACGGTACCGAGTGCTCAGGAGCGGGCAACGTCACCGTCGGGTGCGACACGCTGCGACGCCATACGGGGCACCACCACCTCGCACTCCCACTCGAGGAGCGGACGGACGACCCCTTTCCACTGGCCGCTGAAGACGCCTCGTGCCGAGTCGCCCTCCCCGGGATCGAGGACCTCGAACGAGACCGCCTCGTACACCGCAGCGTGGTGCTCGAGCTTGGGGAAGTCGATCGAGCAGACCGCCGCCTCCACGATCACCGAGCCCTCGTTCAGCAGGTTCCCCGGGATCCACGCGGTCGAGACATACTCACCGGGCGCCGAACGCTGTAACCAGCGCTCGTGGGTATCCATCGCGTTGAACGCGACCGCCCCCTCCTGGTCGAGGACCTTGACCTTGGGGAAGACCGGCTTGCCCTCGCGCAGCACCCTGAAGACGATCTCGATCCCGATCGGTCGCCGTACATCGAACACATCGGGCGGCATGCCCTCGTGGGAAGGAACGCGGATCGCCAGGATCTTCGCCAGGTCGTCTCCCGGAGCCGTGTCCTCGGTCCACGTTCGCTCCGTCCCCGAGCTGTGCGTCTGGTGCAGGTAGCTCGCGATCACGTCGACCGGCGGGCCGTTGCCGACGACGTATCCACTCTCGATCTGGAGCGCCCGATCGCACAGCTGCGCGACCGCGGGCAGCTGGTGGGAGACGAAGATCACCGTGCGCCCCGAGCTCCCGAGTTCCTCCATGCGCCCGAGACAACGGCGCTGGAACTCGGCGTCGCCGACGGCGAGCACCTCGTCGACGAGGAGGATCTCGGGCTCGAGGTGAGCGGCGACCGCGAACGCGAGCCGGACGTACATCCCGCTCGAGTACCGCTTCACGGGGGTGTCGATGAACTTCTCGACCCCCGAGAACTCGACGATCGCGTCGTATCGCGCGTCGATCTCGCGCCGCTTCATCCCGAGAATCGAGCCGTTCAGGTAGACGTTCTCGCGGCCGGTGAGCTCGGGATGGAAGCCCGTGCCGACCTCGAGCAGGCTTCCCACTCGGCCGCGAATCTCGACACGCCCCGCGGTCGGCGTCGTGATCCTCGTCAGGACCTTCAGCAAGGTCGACTTGCCGGCCCCGTTTCGCCCGATGATGCCGAGCACCTCTCCCTGCCGAACCTCGAAGCTCACGTCCCTGAGCGCCCAGATCTCTGCAGCCTCGGCGTGATGCTCTCGGCGCCTGATGCGCCGGCCGAGGTGAGACAGGGACTCCCGCAGCGTCCCGTACGCGGCCTGGTGCTCGCCGAGGCTGTAGCGCTTGGCGAGGCCGTCGGCTCTGATCACCGTCGTCATCAGATCGTGTCCGCGAACCGCGGCTCGGCCGACCGGAAGACGGCGAGGCCACCGACGAAGAGCACGGCCGCAACCGCCACCCCCAGCGCGGTCTGCCCCCAGACCGGCTCCGGCGCGTCGAGCACGGCCCAGCGCCAGCCGCTGATGACCGCGGTCATCGGGTTGAGCGCGAGGATCCACTGCCACTTCGTCGGGATGTCGGAGACGGCGAACATCACGCCCGAGAGCAGCGGCAGCACCTGCAGGAAGACCGGGATCATGTACCGCACGTCGCGGAAGCGGACGTTGATCGCCGACAGGAGGAAGCCGCTCCCGAGCGCGGTGACGACGGCGAGTCCCATGAAGAGCGGCGCCGTCACGAACTGGATCCCCTGCGGCCAGGTGTCGTAGTACCACATGAGGAAGACGAGGACGGGAAGGCCGATCAGGAAGTCGAGGTAGGGGACGAGCACCGCCGCCAGGGGCAGGAGCGTGCGCGGGAAGTACACCTTCGTGACGAGCTGGAGGTTCGAGACGAGGCTCATGCTCGAGAGCGCGAGCGCGGAGGCGAAGTACTGCATCGGGAGCACGCCGGCGAGCACGAGGCTCGGGTAGGGGGTGCCGCCGTCCGGGAAGTTCGCGAACTTCCCGAAGATGACGACGTAGACGGTCGCCGTGAACACGGGCACGAGCAGGGCCCAGGCGATCCCGAGGAATGTCTGCTTGTAGCGGACGACGATGTCCCGCCAGACGAGCGTCCACAGCAGGTCCCGGTAGTGCCAGAGCTCGGAGACCGCCAGGTGCGGGAGGCGGCTCGCGGGCTGGATGACGCTGAGGCGATGCGCTGCGGCTTCGTCGACGAAGGCGACCGCTGCGTCCGCCGCTGGGCCGGGGTTGCCGCCCGTGTCGCCGACGCCGTCGCTCGTCCGCTCGTCGACGAGACTCGATCCGGGGGTCGTCACCCTGACGATGCTAGCGGCCGGGGAGGTCTTCGCTCCCCCGCGACCGCCCCGAGCGCGGTCACCACGAAGACGGGGTAGACGGGAAGAGCGAACTCGGGCGCGACGCCCTGCGAGGCGGCGTGGATCAGGAGCACGAGGAACGAGCCGGCCCAGAGGACGACGATCGTCCGCCAGGCGGCCGGGCGCCGCACGAGGAGCGCGACGAGGCCCACCGCCAGCCACAGCGGAGGCCGGGGAAAGCGGGGCGTGATCCGGTTCAGGAGCTCGGGGACGAACGCGACGCCCGTGCGCGAGGGAAGCTCGGCGTCCCACCTCCTGACCTGCGCGACGATCTGCCGGTAGCGGCGCTGCTGATCGGGGTCGGACCAGACGAGCGACGGATTGCGCAGCGTGCAGGAGTCGATGTAGTCGGACGCGCACCAGACGAACCCGTACGGCACGCCCTCGACGAGCACGTAGGCCTGCGGATTCGGGAGCACCAGGCCGCCGCTCTCGAACGTCTTGGGAGGCGGCGCGGGCGCGGTCTGCTCGCGCGGGGCGATGTCCTCGCGAAGCGGCCGCTGCAGGAGGAACTCCCAGAACGTGTCCGCGACGCCGCGGACGTAGGTTCCCGGATGCTTTCGGATCGCCTCGAGCGCGGAGTCGAAGAGGACGCCGTAGTTCTCGTCGCGGCCGAGGACCTCGTCGGAGAGCGCGATCAGCCGGACGGTCTCGTAGTTCGACCCGTTCTCGAGATACGCGTCGAGCGGCACCTTCAGCCTCCTGTACGGCTCCTTCGCGAGCACCCGCGTCTCGATCAGGTCGGCGAGGCGGCGAGACGCGGAGCCGTTCTCCGGCGCGATCGTCTTGTTGCCGGTGAACACGATGAGGAACGGCACCCATGCGCGCCCGCCGCGCGCGACCGTGGCGTCACCGTAGCGGACGCCGTTGTGCGCCGCCCACCCGGCCAGGAGCAGGACCGCGGCCCCCAGGCAGACCGCAGACCAGGCGATCCGGCGGCGCCAGGCGACGGGAGCGAGGAGCGGCACGAGTGCGAGCGGCAGGAGCACCTGGTTCGCGGGACGAATGAGCACGAGCGCGGCCATCCCCGCGCCCAGCGCCGCGAACCTCCACCCGGAGGGCCGTTGCAGCGTGCGGGCGAGGAGCAACGCCCAGAGCGCGAGCCCCGTCGCGAACACGGCGTCGCTCGAGGCCTGGTGGTAGAGCGTGGCGAAGGCCGGGTAGACGAGCAGGAGGCCCGCCGTGAAGAGGGCGGGGATCCGGCCGAAGGTGAGGGCGGTCGCGCTCCAGGCGAGGATCGTCACGGCGTACAGGAGCCCGAAGACCACCTCGAGCAGCGCGCTGCCCCCGAGTTGCATCGGAAGCCCGACCACGATCGGCGTCAGCGGCGTCCGGAACAGCTGGAGCTCGGAGAGCGGCGGATCGCGGTCGAGGAGCTGGAGGTAGTACGCGAGGTAGTCCCAGGTGTCCCGCCCCTTCGCCATCGGCCAGCCGAGCGCCTCGAACCAGAAGACGGCGAGCGCGATGACGACGAGGCCGATCGCGGCAGCCCGCGTGGGGACGAACCGGAGGAGCCGGCTCCACGCGGCAGTCATTGCGACTTACCGTACCGGCGCCCGAGCGCAGCCACGCAGCGTACCGGCCAAGCTCGGGGCTCGAGCCGGTCGATCCCCCGCTCGAGGTCGATCGTGCGCTCCTCAAGCATCTGGGCGAAGTCCGACTCCGGTATCACGCTCACCTCAGCCGCGAAGAGCACATCGTCCTCGAGCGGCGGTCGCCGGAGCTCAGGGCTCGTGCCAGCTGCGATGTCGCGCAGGATGTCCCGGAGCCGCGTGTCGATCACGAGGTCGCCGCGGCGCAGCCTCCACTCAAGCTCGTCGTCGCCGACGATCAGCGGCTCGTAGAACTCGTCGAACCGACCAGCGAGCTCCGCGTGGTAGGCCTCGACGATCGGCGCCGGCGTACCCTTGTCGGGGTTCCGCTCGAGCGCGAGGTACTGCGTCACGTACTTGCGCCTGCACTGTTCCCGTGAGCGAACCGGGAAGTGAAGGATCTCGATCGGGTACCACCCCCTGAGAGGCAGGAGACCGTCCGCGAACGCCTCGTGATTACCGCGCCCCACCCTGATCTCCGGAGTGGCGCGGTGAACGGACTTGAGGACCGTCGCCATGGGGACATCGAGGTAGGTCGTGGCACACAGCCGAGCGGTCATGCGATCGCCGAAGAAGGGCTCGTACTCGGGTCGCGGGACGAAGTTGCGCCACGCCCCGCGAACGACACCGAACCGCTCGGGGATCGCACCCAGAATCTCTCGGAAGCTGCCCGTGCGGGGGAGCCAGAACTCGTCACCGTCCGAGTTGAGGACCCAGTCGGCGCCGAAGTCACTTGCTGCGAGGCGCGCCATCCTCGTTACCCACTCGCTCTGCCGCAAGTCGTCCCCATCCTCGCGGATCAGATGGAGGACGCCGTCGCGCTCGTACCTCTCGAGGATCTCGGTCGTCCCGTCCTCCGAGCGGTTGTCGGTCGCGATTACGAAGTCGATGCCGACGTTGAGATGGAACGCGATCTGCGCGTCGATGATGTCCACCTCGTCGCGGACGAGCAGCGTCATCACGAGCTTCATCGCCGCGTCAGGGTACGGAAGCGGGCTGCAGGAGCGTGTCGCGTGCCGTCGCCGGGAGCCAGGCCACGCCCTCGCCGCCCATCCTCCACTCCGCGAGCAGGAAGCGCTCGAGCGGCAGGTCACGCCCGGTAAGGGCGAGAAGCGGGAGCTGCGAGCGGTAGCGCCGGATCGCGCGCCTCTTCGCGAGCAGCTCCCCGACCCCTGCTCTCGTGCAGTCGAATGCGAGCGCGACTCCGAGAAGTTCCTCAAGCCAGCCGGGAGCTGCGGGACGAACGTGTCCTCCACCACGGGCGGTGTAGGGCTGCTCGGCATAGAAGCCCAGCTTCCGAACCGGGAGCCCAGCTGCGAGCAGCGCTCGGACAAGCCAGGCATGATCCGGATGGGTCAGGGGCGAGCCGGGCAGGAGCAGCAGCGCATCGCGGTCTGAGACTCTGTCGAGGACAGCCTGACGCACGGCCAGCTCGTCACCGTGGCGCTGGTAATCGACGCTGCCGAACGGGAGCGACACGGAGCGCGCGCCGAGCAGCGCGCAGGCCTCGGCATCCTCCTCGCGACGCGCGAGCGCAGCCTCGCCCTCCGTCAAGAAGCCCGCGCGAGCATCCCACCCCTTCGTCGTCGCCGCGGAGTCGGGATCGCAGCCGAAGACCGTCAGGACGGCGACGTCTGCTCCCCGACGCGCCATGCGCGCGATCGACGCGCCGAGCGAGAGCACTGCGTCGTCAAGGTGCGGCGAGACGACGGTGGTGGAACGGGAGCCGGTGAACATTCCGGTTCCTGCGCTCAAGCGCGCTTCATGGCACGGATGCCGATGATCATCTCGAAAGCCGGGTCGTGCACCGTGAGCTCGTCGGGCGAGACGTCCCATGCGCCGAGCCCGTACAGGAACCCGGCCGCGGCGAGCACGTTCCCGTACGTCTGCACCTCGACGTTCCCGATACCGAAGGCCTCCTCCGCAATCGCCTTCGCGGACATGGAGGTGAGGTGCCACCACTGTCCGAGCTCTTGCGACTCGATGGGTGCTATCCGCGTGATGCCCGGCGTGGTCGCGAGCAGCACGCCCCCGGGGCGAAGGATGCGGTGGCAGGTGCGCAGCGCACCCCGGATGTCCCTGACAAGAAGGAGGACCTGGGTGACGATCAGGCAGTCGAAGGTGTCGTCCGGAATCGCGGGGACATCGGCGAGGTCTCCGATGATCGTGGCCTTGGGGTTGCTCTCGTAGAGATCGAGGATGTCGGCCTGGACGACGCCGCGACCGAACCTCGTCGTGTACTCGTCGCCCGCGATCTCCAGCGTGCGTCCGCGAATGTCGGACGCATGGCGCTCGATGAACTCCCCGATGTACACGCGGTCGATGGGGCCGCCGCGGCTCGATCCCCACGTCGTGAACGGGGTCGTTCGCCGGAGCTCCCCGAGGTCTCGTGGGCGTCGCCAGGCCGCCTCGCGTCTCGCGGCGCGGCGCTCGTTGACCCGGTCCCGCACCGAAGCCGGCACGCGGCGCCAGACCCGGCGTGCCTGCTCGGAGAGAGTCATGACCCGACGCCTCCGCTCCCTTGGCCGCGCCTCAGGACGCGCTTGATCGGGACTGCAACCTTGCGGTAGACGCGGTTCGGCAGCCGCCGCTCGATCGACGCGAGCCGGTCCTCGAGCGTGTCCAGTCGGCGCTGCAGGCGGACGACGTCCGCCTCACCGAGAACCGCAGCCTCGACGGCGTACGTCGCCTCGTCGACGAGCGTCGGCGTCGGGAACCGGAGCGGCAGCTCGCTGCCCTCCGCAACCTGCCGGAGCGCGTCGCGGAGCCGCGTGTCGACGACGAGGCGGCCCTCGGCGACCCCGCGCTCGAGCTCGGCGTCGTCGACGACGAGCGACGCGTAATAGTCCCCGAGCGTCCCGGACTTGAGCGCCTCGAACATCCTCGCGTGGTACGCGGTGGGCGGCCGTGCGATGTGCTTCTCGAACGCGGTCCCCTGGAGCTCGGCCTTGTGCTCGCACTGCGCGAGCGAGCGCAGCGGGAAGTGGAAGACCTCGATCGGGAACCACCCGCGGAGCGGAGCGAACGGGCTGTCCACGAGGGCGTGGTTGCCCCGCGTGAGACGGATCTCCGGGTGCGCCCGATGGACGACCTTCCGGATCGGCTTGTAGAGCGACGCGGGGTCGTTGATCGGGGCGAGCGCTGAGAAGCGTGCGGTCATGCGCTCGGAGAACGGCTCGGGCCCATCCGGGCGCGGGACGAACACTCGGAGGAAGGCCGAGACCGTCCCGTAGCGGGGCGGGATCGCGGCGAGCACGTCGCGCAGCGACGCGCCGCGCGGCCACCAGAACTCGTCGGCGTCCGAGTTGACCACCCAGTCGGCGTCGAACTCGGTCGCGGCGAGGCGGGCCATGCGCGTGACCCACTCGTTCTGGCGCAGGTCCTCGCCCGGCTCGTGGATGAGGTGGACGTGGCCTTCTCGTGCGTAGCGCTCGAGGATCTCGGTCGTCCCGTCGACCGAGCGGTTGTCGGTCGCGACGACGAAGTCGGCGCCCGCGTTCAGGTGGAAGTCGAGCCACGACTGGACGACGTCGACCTCGTCGCGGGCGAGGAGCGTCATGACGAGCTTCATCGCCGCGCCAGTCTACGCAGCCTCCTGGTGCCGCCGACCCGGGTCGCCAGCGACGAGGAGACCCGGCGAAGGGTCGCCCGCTCGAGGGCATCGATGCGATCCTCGAGCGCGAGGACGCGCTGCTCGGCACGGACGATCCCGTCGATCTCGACGAGAGTCGAGGCCTCTCCGGCGTAGATCGCGCTCTCCTCGGCGCCCGGCATCGGAAACGAGAGAGGGCTCGCGTCGCCGACCGTCGGCAGGGAGAAGCTCCCGTCGGCCGCGCGAAGTCGGCGAAGCGCATCACGGAGCCGCGTGTCGATCGCGAGCGTGCCGTCCGCGAGACCGCGCTCGAGAGCACTGTCGTCGACCAGATGCGAGCGGTAGAACGCCCCCTGGCCGCCGGTCAGCAGAGCCTCATGGAGTCGGAGCTGGTGCGCCGCGGGGTCGTAGCCGGGATTGCGCAGCCAGCCGCCTCGCCCCTTGCTCTCGAGCTGCGCGGCCGAGCGGAACGAGAAGTGGAGAACCTCGATCGGATGCCAGGCGCGGAGCGGCTCGAGCCCGGGGCCCTCGGCGTCGTGGTTCCCGGCCTCGATCTCGACGTCCGGGGTCGCACGGTGAGCGACCTTCTGATGGGCGTGGAAGATGGTCTGCTTGTCGCCCGGGAAGGCCGGCGTACAGAGCCGCACGATCATCCGCTCGGCGAAGAGCTCGTCGTGCTCCGGCTGTGGCAGGAAGTGGCGCCAGCACCCGCGCACGACGCCGAAGCGCTCGGGAACCGTGCCGAGCACGTCCTTCAAGGTGCCTCCTCGCGGCCACCAGAACTCGTCGGCGTCCGAGTTGATCACCCAGTCCGCGCCGAACTCCGTCGCGGCCAGGCGCGCCATGCGCGTAACCCACTCCGCCTGGCGCATGTCGTTCCCCGGCTCCCGGATCAGGTGCAGGCGCCCCGCGCGCTCGTACCGCTCGAGGATCTCCGTCGTCCCGTCGTCGGAGTCGTTGTCGGTCGCGATGACGAAGTCGACGCCCGCATTCAGGTGGAATGCGAGCTGCGCGTCGACGACATCCGCCTCGTTCCGGGCCAGGAGTGTCATCACGAGCCTCACGGCGGATCGAACTGAACCGGTCGCCCGAGCAACGGAGGCACGCAACGCCCTCAGCTATTCGGATCGAGCTCGAGGGTCGGGTCCAGCGCCGCAGCGCGTGCTGCGCGTTCGAGGCCCTGCGCCTCGGCGATGGGCAGATGATCGATGAACACGCGCACGCGGCCACAGCCGTCCGAAGCAGCCTGGACGTCCGTGAGTCCTGCACTCACGGCACGTCGGCGCAGCACTTCGGCCTCGGGGAAGGAGTCCGCGTACCCGACCACGAGGCGAACCGGCCTCTCGGCGACCGGCCGTGAAACGCATTCCTCCTGCCCCGGGAGGCTCGGCAGACCGCCCGGGAGCCCGCTCCCGGAGTAGCCAACGAGCATCGCACCGGGGTGCGAGAGCACGCCGAGGAGGACGATTGCCCACGCACCCCACGATCGCGCGACGAGCGCATCGGGTCCTGGCGAGGGGAGACGAGGGCTCGACCCTGACTGACGCTTCCGTCCCGACCACGCGGCGTGAAGGAGAACCGGAGTCAGCGCGGCGAGCGTGAGAACCGTCGTCCCAGTGAGACGCACGATCGGGTTCGCGCTGTCCTCCTGCGTGAACTTCAACGAGAGATTCGACCAGATAGCCCAACTCGTTGACACGATGGCTGAAGCGAGCAGCACGGCGGCGAAGACCGACATCCGAGTCGCGCCCGCGAGCGCAGCGAGGACGATGGCCGCAACGGCAAGGATCGGCGCAACCGGCCACAGGCCTTGGTCGAACAGCGTCGTGATGACCAGCTTGAGCGCAGGCCACGCTCGGTCAATATGGCGGAACGAACCGAGGTAGCCGCTCTCCGGGCCGTCCCCAGGGATGCCCTGGGCCGTGAACCAGACCCTCCAGGGGAGAGCGAGCGCGAACGCGGCCGCGCCTCCGACCGCGAGCTGCCGCCAGAGCCGGCTACGGTCTCTCCACGAGGCGACGAACGCTCCCACGAGGATGCATACGACGAAGAGCGTCCCCTCCCGCTTCGTCAGCATTGCGCCGGCTAGGAGCAGCGTTGCGGCTGCGAGCTGCCAGGTCTTCTCCTCTAGGAGCCAGAGCGCCATGAGCAGGGCAGCGACCGCCGCGAGCTGGCCCAGCGGGATGTCGGCGTACGTCGTGGTCATCCGGGCCACCAGGCTCGGGGCAACGAGAACCGCAAGCAGCACTGGGAACAGAATCGCTTGCGGCACACGCGACGCGAGCAGGCCCGCGATTGCCCCAACGAATCCCACTGCGAAGAACCAGTACTGGACATGGAGCGTGGTCGTGTCGGCTGAGCCCATGGCATGGAACGCAGCGGCTTGTACCGACGTGAGACCGGGAGGGTACGGCGCACTCGGAATACCCGCGAGGAGCTTCGGATCGAGACCGCCGGAGTAGTAAATCCACTCTGCCTTGGGCATCCAGAAGGCCCAGCTGTCCCACTCCTTCACGACACCCGAAAGCCGCTCGGAGCGAACGAGACCCTCCAGATAGACGACGATCCCCGCGACGAAGAGAGCTGCGAAGAGCGAGAGGCGCGGGAAGTGCCAGCCGCTCGGGGCCAAAGCTGGCATCGAGTGACCTCGTCTGCGCCCTACGGCGATCCCGGCGACGACCGGTACAAGACCCGCGAGACCGATCGTCGCACCGTCGACGGGAACGCCCAGAACGATCTCGAGCGTCAGCACGATCATGAGCAGGGCGAGACCGAGGAGGTAGGCAACTCCTGCCAGCCGCACGAAGTCCGTCCACCATCGCCACCCGCGAACACCCCAGAGGACTCCTGCTCCAGCGACGAGCAGGAACGCATTGAAGACGAAGAGGCCGCCGATCGCCCGACTCGTCATGGCTCGAGACGCCCGAACACGAACCCGTCCCCTGACGCGGAAAGGACGCGAAGTCGGGAGCCGAGCTTCGACCCGCCGCAACCGAAGCAGAACACCCAGCGCGCAGACTCCGAGTTCGTCTGACGCCTTGGCGCGAGACGCCCACGCAGGAAGTAGCGCGCGTGGCGCACGAGATCTGCCGGAACCGTAGGCGAGCCTCGGACGACACGGTACGTCGCATCCTCGGGCATCCAGAGCCGCCCGTCTTCCATGACACGCCAGCTTCCGGCAATCCCCGAGTCGAGGTACGTCCGCTCGCGATACGTCAGGCCCGCGTTCAGGTCGGCACGGAAGTCGAAGACGGCAATGGTGTCGTCGAGTCGCGCGGCGCCTATGTACGCGGCTATCGCCACACAGATCACGACGCCAGCGCGGGCGGAGATCGCGGCGATCACGCGACGGCGGGTTCGCGACTCGAGAGGATTCGGCCACTTCCCGCCAGACGTGAGCCGCGCTTCGTCGTCATCTCTCGGAGCCCTGCTCAGCCAACCTCGATCGCTCAACACGATAGCCCGCCGAGCTCAGCTCGCGATCGACGGGGCGTCGGCGCGAGCGCATGGATCGTCACCAAACCTCGAAGGCTTCGGCGATCGCGTCGACGACGCGCTCCGCCGCACGACCGTCTACCTCGCCGACGACGTCGGCCGCCACCGCACGGCGCTTCTCGGCGAGCTCGCCCGGATCGCGCAGCGACCGCTCGATCCCGGCCACGACCTCGGCGAAGGACTCCGCCGTCACGAACGCGCCGGATGCGGCGAGCGCCTCGTAGTGCTTGCCGACGACGTTCTTCGCGGCCCACGACTCGCCGGCGGGAGCTCCTTCGTCGTAGAGCACGCAGACGACCGGCCGGTCGTTGACGAGCGCGTCGAGCAGGATCGTCCCCGCGTTGCAGACGACGACGTCCCCGTGCCGGAGGAGGACGGCGAGCGACTCGAGATCGGTGTAGCTCGGCTCCTGCACCACGACCCCCGGGCGGTCGAGGGCGGCGCCGAACCTGCGCCGCCACTCGCGGTCGCGTGGATGCGGGCGGAAGAGCAGCTGGAGACGATCTCGGGCCGACTCCTCCCACCACCCGAGCAGCCGCTCGACGAACCGGTCCTCGTAGGGGGCGTTCGTCGGCGTGTTCCCCATGACGAGCACGAGCGGCCGCTCGGCGTCGAGCCCGTACCCGGCGAGCAGCTCCCCGTACTCGCGGCGCGGACGCGCGCGCGCGAAGAGATCCGTCTGCGGCCATCCGGTGACCACGACCCGCTCGGGGGAGATCCCGTGGTACCGGCCGAGATCGTCCTCCATCGCCCGGTTCTGGACGAGGTAGCGATCGCAGTACGGCGAGATCACGCCCTTGCCCACGGTGTGGTCCCAGCTCGCCACGTGCGCGACGACCGGCAGCCGGAGGCGGCGGGCGGCAGTGAGGAAGGGAACGGCGGCGAGCGGCTGCACGTTGCTGAGCGCGAGCCCGGCGCACTCGCGGCGCATGGCCGCCTCGAGCCCGCGCGGGACGTACCGGTGCGCGCCGAAGAACCAGGAGTGCATGGAGCGCTCGAGAGGCGCCCAGCGAGGCAGGTGTCCGGCGCGGGCGGAGTCGAGCATCCAGTTCGGGTGGCCGGGCTGCATGCGCTCCGCGTGGAACCCGTGCCGCTCGTTGAGGCGGATGGCGAGCGGGTAGTAGCCGGCCTCCCGATCGAGCCAGCCGTCGACCCGCCGCCGCAGGCGCTCACCCACGCCGTCGCCGCCGGTCGCCAGCTCGTCGCCGTGGAGAACCGGGATGTCGGGCAGCCGGTCCGTCCACTGGGCGGCGTCCTCTCGCGGGACGAGGAAGACGGCCGCGAGCGCGCCGTCGAGCCGTGGGGCCAGCCCTGTGACGATCCCGGTGTCGACGAACATCCGGATCGAGAGC
>Ga0233418_10000167_pt1 | contig 13835 bp, 15 predicted proteins | sample Sediment_Towuti__FD_189021 | JGI IMG/M metagenome (GOLD analysis project Ga0233418, IMG submission 189021) | Sediment microbial communities from Lake Towuti, South Sulawesi, Indonesia - Sediment_Towuti_2014_1_MG | ecosystem: Environmental > Aquatic > Freshwater > Lake > Sediment | place... | reverse complement strand
CCTGGCGAGCGACGAGTCCTCGTTCGTGAACGGAGCGATCTTCACCGTGGACGGCGGGCTGACCGCTGCCTATGTGACGCCCGAGTAGAGGGCCGTGAAGGGCGCGCTCCTCAGCGTCCTCGCGACCGTCGCAATCGTCGCCGGCGTCGGCGCTCTCTTCGCCTGGAGCCCGTGGGCGTCCGAAGAGAGGGAGCGAGAACGGCAGCGGACGCGCGAGCTCCAGTGGGTGCGGGCGTACTCCGCGTGGACGACGGCCATCGAGCGGAGGCTCGTCCGGGGCGAGACGGTCGCCGGTGATGCGTGCCTCGGATCGCTGCCCAAGGCCGTCGGCCCGGCGCCCACCGATCGCCTTCGAATCGCCGCCTCCGCGGCGCGCGCCGCATGCGCGGAGGTCGGAGACCCCGCCGCGTGGCGGCGCTCGCGCTGGAGCGTGGTGCGGGGGCTCTTCGAGGGCCACGGCGAGGCCGCGGAGGCAGGGCACGAGCCGGAGCTCTCACGGACGGTCGCGCCGATAGCCGGGAGGACGGCCCGGGCCTACTGCTGGCCGGACCGAGACTGGACGCCGCTCGCCGAGCAGTACAGCGTTGTCCGGGGCGACGAGCTCTGGCTCCTGGGTCACGCGGACCCGGCGCGTCACCGCATCGACCTCGCGCCGGAGGTCTGCAGCCCGCTCGATCCGTTCCTGCGAGGGCAGTACCCGGCGCTTCTGACGCTGGACAGCTTCGAGCTCGCCCAGGCGCTCGTCGTCCTTGCGCACGAGGCGGAGCACCTGCGCGTGCCGGACGCCTCGGAGGCGGTTGTCGAGTGCTACGCGCTCCAGCGCGTTCGCGGCCTCCTCCGCGCTGCGGGCGTGGGTCGCGCGTACGAGGAGGAGATCGTCGGGCTGGTCATGGACGTCAGCTACCCGAGGCTTCCCCCCGAGTACAGCACCACCAAGTGTCGCGACGGGGGCCTTCTCGACCTCCATCCGGGCTCTGGCCCGTGGCCTTGAAAGCCGCTCAGACGCCGACGACCTGGACGAGCCAGCGCCGGTCGCGCTCGCGGTCGAGCTCGAGGAAGAGCACCCGCTGCCACTGGCCGAGGCACAGTTCGCCGTCTCGCACGGGGATTGACTCGCCGGCCGGGCCGAGGAGCATGGACATGCAGTGGGCGTGGCCGTTGCCGATCTCCATGTCCTCCTCGCAGACGTTCTCGGTCCGGCGGTCCCAGTCGTCGTGCGCGTAGTAGTGCTCCGTCGGCACGAGCCGCTTGAGCAGCACCGCGAAGTCCTCCAGGAACCCCCGCTCCCACTCGTTGACGCGCACCGAGCAGGTCGTGTGGGGGGAGTAGACGGCGCAGACGCCGTCGGAGATCCCGCTCTGGCGTACGGCCTCGCGGACGTCCTCGGTGATGTCCGTGACCGTCAGCCCGCCGGCGGTACGGAGCTTGTGCTCGACCTGGAACGTCTTCACGCCGCCGCACATTCTGTCAGTCGCGGGTGCGGTCGGCGGCCTGGAACCGTCCTCAGCGCGGGGAACCTGGCGGTTCCCCCACGAGCCCCTCCGATCGGCTCAGCCGCTGAAGGTGCTCACGCACTTTCGGCGGAAAGGGGAAGTACTCTCCCTGGAGCGGGCCCGTAGCTCAGCTGGTTAGAGCAGCCGACTCATAATCGTTCGGCTCGGTTCTGTCATCCTCTGTCATGCTCAGGCACCGTGACCGAGGTGACTGGGGCCTGTAGCTCAGTGGTTAGAGCAGGCGACTCATAATCGTCCGGTCGGTGGTTCGACTCCACCCAGGCCCATCACGACCGTCGTCGCCCACAGGAGATTTATGGGGCCACTGCCGCGCCTGCGCCGAACGCGGCGCGGGACTTGTGGGCCTCTCCGGAGCTGACTAGCATTCGTGTTCGGTGGTTGCATGGGGCGCCACCGTGGAGACAAGGGGGACTCGCATGAGGAAGGTCGTAGCCCTTGCCGTCGCCATTTCGGCGTTGGCAATTCCGTCCGTCGCGGCCGCTGCCGGGCACGCTCCGGCCGGCAACGCTTGGGGCAAGGAGGCAGGAGACTGCGTCGCCGAACTCGGCCTCAACCTCGGCCAGGCGATTCAGGCGGGGAAAGTAGTGCACCCAGACGCCAAGATGACTCCTCAGGCGATCGCGGAGTCGGTGCACTGCAGCTGACCGGCAACGACTGCTGCTAGACGAAGGAGAGTGCGCGTCGCGCACTCTCCTTCTCTCCCCGGCGTACTCAGTAGGCGTTTCCCGTAGGAGCGAGACCGCCCAGCCACCGTCCATCTCCCACACGGACCAGATCCACCCCGGCATGATGCTCAGGAACCGCATGGTTGAGCCAAACGCCGTATGAACCGACTCATAATCGGTTGGTCCCTGGTTCGAGTCCAGGCGGGCCCATTCTCGGCCGCATGGCTATGCGGATTTGGCTTAGCTGTGTGGGTCAGGTGTGCCAGGGATGCCGGAAATGCTCACCCCGTGCTGTCCCGGTGCTGTCCCGGAATCTCGCCGAACGTGGCAGCATCGCCCTCGTGCGCGTCTACCTGATCCTCGACGACCGCACGACCCCCTCGACCCGCTCGGCGAGGCCCTCGAGACGCTCCTGCGCCGCGAGGACGCGGAGCGCTTCCTGGCCGGACGTGCGCGCCGACGATCCCGAGCTCGGCCTCGCACCTGCGAATCGAGGAGCGCGAGCTCGAAGCGGGCGGGCTGAATTGACCGTTGCGCGGGGCCGGAGAGATCGGGCCGAGAGTCTCCGTTCGTTCCCCCGGCCCGATGCTCCCGTGAAAGACTAGGACGTGATGTTGCCTCGGTAGTAGAAGATCCCAGTATCGACGTCATCCTTGAACAGGATGACGCCAGACATTCCGGCAAAGCCGCCTGCCGTGCCCGTGACCGCGTGCTGGCAGCGTCCGTGGATCTCTTCGAGGCTCGACGTGAACTTGCCGGTGAACGTGTAGGTCGTCGTGAACTCCCCGCACGTCGTCTCGTTGAGGCAGCCGACAAACAGTTCGGTGCCCGTCTCCTGGTACGTGCCGCTCGGGTTCACCTTCGCGTCTGAGATGTACGTGTACCAGCAGCCGTCCAGGCTTCCAGCCATGTCGAGTGGTGGATAGTCCCCTGTATCGGCCGGTGTGGTGCCTGCAGGCGGCGTGCACGCGGGGTTGTACACACTTGACCCGGATACCTGCGTCGTCCCCGCCATCGCTGTCGCCACTACGACGACGAGCGCCGTCGCAACCACGACGGCCGAGACGGTCGCCGCTCTGAGCCATCTCCTCATCTTCCCCTCCTCTGCCTGCCCCTGGGAGCCACCCGCCGCAGCGAGTTGCGTATTTTCTAACACCCGGACGGTGCTGATTGCAACGTAGGCGATGAGATCGTGCGAACACACGCCGAGCGCGGATCGCCGAAGTACGAGCGCGCAGCGCTGCGCTGGCTCGAGCGCTACCTCGCCGAGGGCTCGAGGCGGGCGGGCGGAACTAGGCGGGGGGCGCAGGCGAGCGCGTTACGTAACGCCGTCGGCGAGCGGCTTTGATGCAGGGACGCCATATCAGCCCTGTGTCAGCCTTCGGCGGCCCTCCTGCTACGGGCCAACCGTGGCACGATCCCCGCGGCATGATCGGAGCTCCCGTTCGCGTCCACGACCGCGAGGGCGACGATCTCGGCATCGCGCACGTCCCCTGGCCCATCGAGGCCGGCGTGCCCGCGCTCAGCCCGCACGACCTCCGACACCGGCGGATCTCGCTCCTGCACCGGCAGGGGCGATCGTGGGCCGAGATCGCGCGTTTCGTCGGCCAGCGCAAGCTCTCGCTGACGGCCGACACCTACACGCACGTCATGGTCGACGGAGGGGAGGTCGACCATGGGAGGATGCTCGGCGTTGGGCCATAAGCCGGAATTCTGGCGCGGCCTGCTCCTCGCCGTGCTCATTCCAATCATCCCGACGGGTCTTGGTACGCCAGGATACGGTCGATGGTGTCGTCCGCTTGTCGGGCGACAACCGCATCGATCCGCAGGTTTCGGCCGAGTGCGGCCGCGAGCGCCGAGGATGCGCCGAGCATGACCGAGTCCCCGATGGCGAGTATCGGGCCGGTCTGCGGGACCGGCTTCGCGCCGTCGACGGCCTTGGCGGCTGACGACGGCGCGGCGCGGCGGGTTGCGGGCGCGGCACGTGGGAGTTGTGCCAATTGCTCACCGGAGCGGTTCGAGGCGAGGAGCACCGGGGCCGTAAAACCCGGCGGGAGAGCAGTTCGGCTGGGCGGTGTGGCGACGACGAGAGCCAGGAGTGCCGCCACACCGGTTGTCCCGGCGATCACGGACACACGGGCTCCGGCCGCAAGGTGCGGAACACGAACCTTCACCCGCCGAAGAGCACCGCGCCGTATCGGTCGCTCGACGAGTCGATAGGAGAGATCCGCCAGCGCGAGGGTCGCCGCAAGCTGAACGGCGAGCAGCACCCCGGCGTGGATGTCATCGGTGAGGTTGGAAAGCGTCAGGACGATTACGGGCCAGTGCCACAGGTAGATCGCGTAGCTGCGTTCGCCGAGCCAGCGAAGCGTCGGCTGCTCGAGCACCCTGCCGGCCGAGCTCGCAGGGTGGACGACACAGGCGAGGAGGAGGGCCGTGCAGGCTGCGAGGGCGAGGAACGCTCCGTGGTAGAGCGCGGCTTGACCGGAATCGACGAGGAAGAATGACAACGCGACGGCGCTGAGGGCGGCGACGCTCAACGCGTCCAGCGCGACGCGACCGCGGGGTCGCCGCACGGAGGGCAGGGCGCCGGGCTTCCAGAAGAACGCGAGCAACGCGCCGACGAGGAGCGGGGCCATTCGGGTGTCGGTGCCGTAGTAGGCGCGCGAGGGGTCGCTTCGTTCGTAGAGCGCCCACATCAGCGCCGTCGATGCCAGTACCGCTGAGCCGACGAGCAGTGGGAGTCGACGCGGCACGAACCGCAGGCCGACGAGAAGGAGTATCGGCCACAGCAGGTAGAACTGCTCCTCGACGGCGAGAGACCAGAGATGCTGGAGCACGGGCGGGCTACCGAACTGATCGAAGTAGTTCTGCTGCTCGAAGACGAATTTCCAGTTGGAGACGTAGAACATCGCGGCCACCGCGTCGCCGCGGACGTCGAGTCGGTGGCGGGCCACGGTCGCAGCGACGAGCAAGCACACTCCGAGGAGCGCGAACACCGCCGGTAGCAGCCTGCGACCGCGACGCAGCCAGAAGCCGCCGAGAGCGATGCGCCCCGTATCGGCGTACTCGGCCAACAGGAGCGAGGTGATCAGCAACCCGCTGATCACGAAGAACACGTCGACGCCGAGGAATCCCCCGGGCAGCCAGGACGCGTTCGCGTGATACACGAAGACGGCGGCCACCGCGATCGCACGCAGGCCGTCGATGCCCTGCATCCGAGGAATTCGCCGAGCCGTCACGTGCGCCGTTTCAAGCGACTCGGGCTCGGGCTGGCACACCGTAGGTCTCCGATGCATGTGAGGGGCGTTGGGCCGGTTCCCAAGAGTCACGCCGACTCGTGAGATGACCGTTGTGGCGCCCATCTGACAGTAGCGTCCCCGTTCGTGGTGTTCGAGCGCGACGAGGTGAGTTCCGTCGCCGGCTCGCCGCCCCTCACTGAGGCGAGCGAGCAGGCGACGGCGGGCGCGAAGCGCCCGATGTAGCTGACCACCGCGTCATCCTCGCGAAGTCCCGTCAAAGACAAAGCGAGGAGGACGACGGTGGTCGAGACCACGATGGACATCAACGGCTGGCTGCGCAAGCAGCTCGAGCAGGCAAGCCCCGATCTCTTGCGGGAGATGGTGCGCGAGTTCGCGGAGGCGCTCATGAGTGCGGAGGCGGACGCACTCTGCGGCGCCGACTACGGCGAGCGCCAGAAGTCGCAGAGCGGCCTCGACGTGCTCGGACATCGGCGGCTCGAGCTATGCGGGTTTCGCGTGGGGCAGACGGACGCGCTTGTCGCGCGTCGGGTTTGGCTCGATGCCGTTCTCCTCGAGCACCGCGGCCAGGTACTCCGACCCTGCCTCGAAGCATCGTCGAGCGGATCCGGCTCGCGTACGCCCGCGGACGCGGGCTCTCCGAGATCGCACGAACGCTCACGGCCGAGGGCGTCCCGACGGCGCACGGCGGTCGGCAGTGGTGGCCGTCGACCGTGCGGGCCGTCCTTGTGCGGCCGAGTCCGCGGGCTCTCAGCCGCGATCACTGAGGAGCGCGGATCTCTTCGGGTTGCGCTTCCATTGGTCCGGCGGCCGGGATCCATCGGACGAAACCCGCTCGAGGGCGGGTTTCGTCGTCTCGGAGGATCGTGAGCGTCAGCTGCTTGCCTGCGACGCGTCGTAGGCGATCCAGCCGCTGAATGAGAGCGTGTACGTCCACGGCGTCGCCGTCAGGTCCGCCCTGCCGCTGCTCGTGCTTTCACCCGTCGCACCGGCGAAGCGGCCAGTGCCTCCCACGATTGTCAATTCCCCCGTGGTCGTTCCGTCGGGGAATGTGTACCCGTTTCCCCTGGAGTTCAAGGTATCCCCGTTCGCAGCCGTCATCATGATCACTTCGTCGGCATCGATGATGGCGCCGGTCGCGTAATCCAAGCGCCCGCAGTGGCTGCCGACGCCGGTGGACAGTCCGCCATGACTCACTTCACCGGTGAAGGTGTGCGAGGTGACCCAATCGGACGGTACGGAACAGCGCCCGCCGAACGTGCTGCGCACGAACGGAAACCCCGGAGCATAGTCGACGCTGGTCACCGTCCCCGCGACCGCACCCCAAGCGGGAAGCTGCTTCCCGGGTTGGCCGTGCGTGGCGGACGCGGGTGTGGCCAACACGAACGCCGCAACGAAGAGGACGACGGCAGCAACGCCAAGAAGCCGACGCCGGAGAGTTGCTTTCATCTTGCACCTCCCTGGTTAGCCGTGACTGAGAGCCACAGCACGATGGAGGACCCCTCCTCCTGGGAGCCACAGCCCTAGGAGAGCATGTCTCCTCGCGACGGCCATCGGGGAATCCACCGAACGTGCCCGCGCCGTCGGCGGTCCCCGGCCTGATGCCGGATCGGCGATGCGCTCGAGGCTTTCATCCGCCGCGACTGGGCTCGTTTCTGGCCCAAGCGCATCTAGGCCGTCACGCGGACATTGACAACGCATCGCGGCGTGAGAGGATTACGCAAAACCGGGCAAAGGCAGAACGGAGACTTGGTCACGAGGGTGCGCGGCACAGCAGTTGCAGTTCTGTTCGTGATTGCTGCGGTCGCGATGGCGGCCGTTGCGACCGCGGGAAGCGCAGCGCGTAAGTCGGGTGGCAGCGCGGCACGAGTGACCGGGACGCTCAACCTGCAAGCGCAGATCGAATTCAGATCGAACCCCGCACCTTGCCCTCCAGCGACGCCACTGGATGTCATCTGCCACGACCGCACGACGTTTTCACCGAGCGTCGTCCAAGGACTCGGGCCCATGAGCGCGGCCTACACGTTCATGGCGACGTTTACTGGGTGCCCAGACGCAACCGCGAGGGTGCTGGGGTACCCCGCGCGGTTGAGCATCGCCCGGAAAGGCGACCTGGACCTCGCTGTGGCGCAACACTCGGGATGCCTCGCGCAGGAGAACGTTCCAGGCGCGTCTCCGCAGACGTTCACGGTCACAGGCGGTAGCGGAGTGTTCGCCGGGGCGTCCGGGAGTGGCACCGTCACGCGCGTTGCCGGCCCCCCCGGAGTCAATGTCCCGGGGATTGACACATGGACCGGAACGGTCGTGGTACCCGGGGAGATCAACCTTGACCTGACGGCGCCGACGATCAGCGGCGCGACGTCGAAAGTGGTTCGCGCACCGCGGAGTGCGAAGTCCGTGCGCGTACGATTCCGGGTGACCGCTGCAGACGATGTCGACGGATCGGTTCCAGTGCTCTGCCGTCCGAGTTCGGGCAGCCGCTTCCGCATCGGGCGCACCCCCGTCACGTGCTCGGCCACGGACGCGGCTGCGAACACAGCGACGGCACGCTTCACGGTCACGGTGAAGCGAAGTCGGTAGGCCGCGAAGGGCGTCGGCATCCTGAACAGCAATGGAAAACGTACGTGCGTGGCGGTACAGCCGCCGCCCACGTCAGCTTCCGCCGCGCCACCGAGCGAAGAGCACTCCGGCTCGCTGAGGACGCCGCCCGCGAGCTCGCGAACCTGCCGCTCGAGGATGGCAGGGGCGTTTGTGGGCCGAGATCGCGCGTTTCGTCGGCCAGCGCAAGCTCTCGCTGACGGCCGACACCTACACGCACGTCATGGTCGACGGAGGGGAGGTCGACCATGGGAGGATGCTCGGCGTTGGGCCATAAGCCGGAATTCTGGCGCGGCCTGCTCCTCGCCGTGCTCATTCCAATCATCCCGACGGGTCTTGTGGCCGGGCTGGCGGCGTGGCTAATCCCCTCCTACACCGACTGGGCTGTTACGGTCACCTACGTTGGAATCGCGCTCTATGTGCTCTGGCAAGAATGGGCCGGAGAGGGTATGTGAGCCGAACCGTGCCCGTGCCGTGCTGTCCCGGTGCTGTCCCAACAACGAGAAATGAGCGATTTGCAGGGATGTTCGAGTCCAGGCGGGCCCATCTGCATGCCCCGAGGCAAGCTTGCAATCGCCGTTGTCGCCGCACTGGCCGTCTCTGTGCTCGTGCCCTTCACGACGTTCCGGGGCTCGGACGGGCCGGATCTCCGCGCGCTCGTCGACGACCTCGTCGAGGCCGGCGCTCCCGGCGCGCTCATCGTCACCCGCGAGAACGGCCGCGCTCGCGCCGAAGCCGCCGGCATCGCCGACCCCTTGCACTCGGTGAGGATGGGCCCTGACAGCCGGTTCCGCGCCGGCAGCATCAGCAAGACCTTCGTCGCGACCGTCGTGCTCCAGCTCGTGCAGGAGGGGAAGATCGGTCTGGACGACACGGTCGAAGGCTGGCTTCCCGGTCTGGTCGAGGGCGGGCGCCGAATCACGGTTCGTCAGCTCCTCTCGCACACGAGCGGTCTGCCGGATTACGTCGACGACCCGCGTCTGACACGCGATCTCGAGCGGCGGTGGGCCCCCGTCCAGCTCGTTGCGCTCGCGAGCTCACGCCTGCGCACGGCGACGGGACGGTTTGCGTACGCGAGCACGAACTACATCCTCCTCGGCCTGGTCGCGGAGAAGGCGGCCGGCCTGCCGCTCGCGCGCCTCCTCGACGACCGGATCTTCGAGCCGCTGGATCTCCGGCACACTGGCCTGGAGCTCTCGCGTGTGCACGGCCCGCACGTCCGTGGCCATCGTCCGCCCTCGCATCAAGGAGTCGTCACGGGCGTACCCGTCCCGCTCGAGTCGGAGGAGGCGTGGTGGGCCTGGTCGGCAGGCGCGGTCGTGTCGACCGCGGAGGACCTCCAGCGGTTCTTCGCCGCCCTGCTGGAGGGCCGCCTGCTCGGGCGCGACCTGCTCGGGGAGATGGAGACGTTGATCCCGGCGGGCCGGAACCGGTACGGCCTCGGGATCGCCGTCTACCCGACGCGCTGCGGCCCGGCGTGGGGGCATACGGGCAACGTGCTGGGCACCGTGGTCGTCGCGTGGAGCAGCCGCGACGGGTCACGTCAGCTCGTGCTCGTCGTGAACTCGTTCCCGCTGTCCCCGGCGCTCGAGGCCACGGTCCGCGAGGCCCAGGACGCGGCCTTCTGCAGCGCGTGAGCGCGACGGGCGTGGAACAATTGCGAGGCGGCGCGGCGTTATGCGTCACGAAGTGCGACGAGCCCGAGGGGGACTCGCAGGCGGGCCCAGACGTTCAAGGTCCACGACTCCGGGAGGAGGCACGAATGACGCTCAAGATCGGCGACACGGCACCGGACTTCCAGGCCGAAACGACTGAGGGTCGGATCTGGTTCCACGACTGGATCGGAGACTCGTGGGTGGTGCTCTTCTCGCACCCCAAAGACTTCACACCGGTCTGCACGACGGAGCTCGGCTACATGGCCAAGATCAAGCCCGAGTTCGACCGTCGCAACGTGAAGATCGTGGGGCTCTCCGTCGACTCCACAGGTGACCACGAAGGGTGGTCGCGCGACATCGAGGAGACCCAGGGGTACGCGCCCAACTACCCGATCATCGGCGACGCGGAGTTCACCGTCTCGAAGCTCTACGGGATGCTCCCGACCGAGGTCGGAGGCGAGGCCAAGGATCGCACGGCAGTGGACAACCAGACGGTGCGGAACGTCTTCGTCATCGGGCCGGACAAGAAGATCAAGCTCATCCTCGTCTACCCGATGACCACGGGGCGGAACTTCGACGAGGTGCTGCGCGTGATCGACTCGCTGCAGCTGACGGCGAAGCACCGCGTCTCGACCCCGGTGAACTGGCAGCAGGGCGAGGACGTCATCATCGCCGGCTCGGTCTCGGACGACGAGGCACGTGAGATCTTCGGCGAGTGGGACGCGCCCAAGCCGTACATCCGCATCGTGCCGCAGCCCGAGACGACGAGCGTCGCCTGACGAACTGGACGTCGGGCACAGCAAGAGGCCCGGGTGGGCGGGCCTCTTGCTCCTGCGGCGCAACTTCGGGGCCAGGCGAGTCCGCCTGAGGGGAGAGGAGTCGCGCCGGTAGCCGGAATCTGTTTCACATCGTGGCGGGCGATGCGAGGTTTTCCAGGCGATTTCCACACCAGAAACCCCGCAATTTGCGCGAACTCCGTGACTGCAGTCCACAGGCCTGGGGACACCGCGGGGTGGATTCGCCCCGACGCTCCGCGGCTACACTCCGCACGTGGCCGAGTACGGCACTTTGAGAGTCAAGACGGGCCTGGCGGAGATGCTCAAGGGCGGCGTCATCATGGACGTCGTCGACGGCGAGCAGGCCCGCATCGCGGAGGAGGCGGGTGCCTGCGCGGTCATGGCGCTCGAGCGCGTGCCCGCCGACATCCGCCGCGACGGCGGGGTCGCGCGAATGTCAGATCCCGAGAAGATCAAGGAGATCCAGGAGGCCGTCTCGATCCCGGTCATGGCGAAGTGCCGGATCGGGCACTTCGCGGAGGCGCAGATCCTGGAGGCGCTCGAGGTCGACTACATCGACGAGTCCGAGGTGCTGACTCCGGCGGACCTCGAGCACCACGTCGACAAGTGGCAGTTCACGGTGCCGTTCGTCTGCGGCGCGACGAACCTGGGCGAGGGCCTGCGCCGCATCTCGGAAGGCGCGGCGATGATCCGCACGAAGGGCGAGGCGGGGACGGGGGACATCGTGAACGCGGTCACCCACATGCGCGCCGTGTTCGGGGCGATCCGGCTGCTCCAGTCCATGCGGGAGGACGAGTTCCACGCCGCCGCCAAGGAGCATCGCGCGCCGTACGAGCTCGTCCGCTGGGTCGCCGAGAACGGCCGGCTCCCCGTCGTGACCTTCACGGCCGGCGGGATCGCGACCCCCGCGGACGCGTCGCTCTGCATGCAGCTCGGTGCGGACGGGGTGTTCGTCGGCTCGGGGATCTTCAAGTCGGGCGATCCCGAGCGCCGCGCGAAGGCGATCGTCGAGGCGACGACGCACTACGACGACCCGAAGATCCTCGCCGAGGTCTCGGCCGGGCTCGGGCAGCCGATGGTCGGCATCTCCGCGAGCACGCTCCCGGAGGAGGAGCGGCTCGAGGTCCGCGGCTGGTAGCTGTCTCAGCCGCTTGACGTGGCCGTGAGGGTCCCTGCTACGGCAGGATCCCGCGCGCCTGGAACGCCGCCCGGACCGTGTTCGCGACACCTGGGTTGTAGAGGGTCTGCGCTGTCGCGACCGTGCGCCCCGCGAGTTGCGGCATCGTCGGATCCGGCATGCCGAACTGCGCGGCGAGGATGATCCGGTCCGCCACGACGTGTCCGAGCGCCTGCCGAGTGTCCCAGAGAGCCCGCGACCAGATCTGGCCGTCGTGGTGAACCCGTCCGTCGAGATCCGTCGGATACATGAGATTCGTGTCCACACGGCGGAGGCAGTGTGGGACCGTCGACGTGTACGAGACCGAGTCCCAGTCCGCCACGCACGGTGCGTCGGCGGTCGGAGCGAGCACGTTGCTCACCGTCACCGCCCAGTAGTCCGCGAAGCCTTCCCCGATGGAGCCCGCCTCGACGGACGCTCCGAACCCATGGGGTGACTGCTGTGAGTCCTGGATCGCGTGGCCGTACTCGTGCAGGATCACCTCGGCGTCCTCCGCGTCGTCCACTCCGCCTTTTCCGAACCGGACGACGTCGTGCTTGTCCCAGGAGTACGAGTTGTCGACTCCCCACTGGTTGATGCGAATGTCCTGCGACTCCCTGTTCACCGGCGGAAGCGAGGTCCCGAAGCCGAGGCTCTGGATGTACTTCTGCGCCTCGGTGATCCAGTAGTAGGCCATCACCTGCTCGAAGCGGTCGTCGTCCCGGCGGTACACGAACGTGTTCGTGGGCGAGTATGCGGGCGTCCCCGTCTCGGCACGGATGTTCGCCCAGTCTCCCTGGAGGTAGCCGCTTCCGTCGAGGCTCGTGAGCGTCACGGTGGCATACGCGCCCGCGAGCGCGGGGTAGTCCGCGTCCTTCTGGTCGGTGAGGCTCTGGTTGCCGAGCGCCGCGACCGGGTTCGGCAGGAACACCTGCCCGGTGCCCGTGCCCGACCCCGAGCCGGGCTTCGTGGCTCCGGCGGTCGTCGTCAGGGCGAGCGCGAGCAGGCCCACGCTCACGATGGGAAGATGCTTCACGTCTCGGCCCTCCCCGGTCCGATGCCGCACTGTCGGCGCACAGCTTAGTCGCCGGAGGGAAGGTCGAGGCACCCGATCTAGACTCTTTGTGATGAGCGATCGTCCGCGTATCGGGGTGCTGGCTCTCCAGGGCGCGTTCCGCGAGCACGCCCAGATGCTCCGCCGGCTCGGAGCCCAGGTCGTGGAGGTCCGCGTGCCGGGCGACATGGAAGGGCTCGACGGGCTCGTGATCCCGGGCGGCGAGTCGACTACGATCACCCGCCTGTCTCAGATCTACGGTCTCGAGGACGCGATTCGCGAGTACCCGGGTCCGATCCTCGGGACGTGCGCAGGGATGATCGTGCTCGACCGCGAGCACATCGGGCTCGCCGACCTCGAGGTGGAACGGAACGCGTACGGACGCCAGGTGCGGAGCTTCGAGGCGGACGTCTCGCTCGGCGCCGGCGACCCGCCCCTGCGCGGCGTCTTCATCCGCGCCCCGCGGATCCGCGAGCTGGGCGGGGACGTCCGGGTGCTCGGCGAGCTGGACGGCGAGCCGGTGCTCGTCCGGGACGGACGACTGCTGCTCGCATCCTTCCACCCCGAGCTGACCGACGACCCGCGCGTGCACCAGCTCTTCCTGGAGATGGTCGAAGAGGCGACGCGTGCTCAGCTTGCTGCCGCGAGCGGCGGCAGCCTCGGGCGGAGCCGGGCTCTCGCCCCAGAGAGTGCTGCGCACTCTCCGGGGGCCCCGACAATCGGGCCCGGCGGGAGCACGAGCCGGCCAGGAGGCTGAGGTGTCGGGGCATAGCAAGTGGAGCTCCATCAAGCACCGCAAGGGCGCGGCCGACGCCAGGCGCGGCAAGCTCTTCTCGAAGCTCTCGCGCGCGATCATCGTCGCCGCGCGGGAGGGAGGCCCCGATCCCGCCGGCAACCTCGCGCTCCAGAACGCGATCGAGAAGGCGCGCTCCTACTCGATGCCGAAGGAGAACATCGAACGCGCCGTCGCGAAGGGATCGGGAGCCGGCACCGACGGCTCCGCCTACGAAACCGTCGTGTACGAGGGCTACGGACCGGAGGGCGTCGCGGTCCTGGTCGAGGCGCTGACGGACAACAGAAATCGCACGGCCTCGGAGGTCCGCCATCTCTTCTCCAAGCACGGAGGGAACCTCGGC
>Ga0233418_10000166_pt1 | contig 13889 bp, 12 predicted proteins | sample Sediment_Towuti__FD_189021 | JGI IMG/M metagenome (GOLD analysis project Ga0233418, IMG submission 189021) | Sediment microbial communities from Lake Towuti, South Sulawesi, Indonesia - Sediment_Towuti_2014_1_MG | ecosystem: Environmental > Aquatic > Freshwater > Lake > Sediment | place... | reverse complement strand
GCCTCCAGGATCTCGCGGTAGTGGTCGAGGTCGAAGGCGCAGCTCATACCCGTGCGAGCACCCACTGGAACGTCGAGTCCCCCTCGGGCTCGCGCACGGTGACGAGGTCGTCGACCAGAAGGTCGAATCCGGCCGCCCGCAGCAGCACCCGGTTCTGCTCGGGGTCCCAGCCGGAGAAGAACATCGTCGTGCCGAGCCAGTCTCCGGTCCACGCCGCCGTGTCCGAGGCTCCGAGCGATGCGAGGAAGAGTCCGCCGCGAACGAGCCAGCGGCGAACCCTCGCGAAGAGGTCGCCGAGCAGCTCGCGCGGGACGTGATTCAGCGCGTAGAACGCGGCCACCGCGTCGAAGGACGCATCTTCCAGCTCGAGCTCCGTGAAGTCGGCGCGGAGGAACCTCGCCAGTGGCACGTTCTCGCGCGCACGGCGGATCTGCTCCTCCGAGACGTCGACGCCGGTGACCCGGAACTGCTCGGCGAGGAGTCGCGTGCACGGCTCGCCGGCGCCGCAGCCCAGCTCCAGCACGGGCGCGCCGTCGGGGAGACGGCGCGATAGCTCGTCCAGGTACGTGAGCTTCGGATCGCCGTCGACCCGAGCCGCCCACTCCAGGTACTCGTCGGCGATCGCGTCGTAGCCGCGTCCGACGAGCTCGATGCGGGGGTCCCTCACTGCGCGACCTCGACGGTGAACAGGGAGGCGGCACGCTCGGCTCGCGCGAGCGCGTCCGCGGCGTTGTCCGCAACAGCGATCACGTAGCCGCGGCGGTCGCCGTCGCGGCGGACTGGGCGGATCGTCTCCCCGACCTCGATGTACGTCTCCGCCCCAACCACGCCTTCGGCCGCGAGCACCGGGTCGAGGCTGCCGACAGCGGTAACCCGTCCCGTCGGCAGCGGCCCCGGCCGGGCGGTGAAGAAGCGAATCGCGAGCGGCTGCGAGAAGCGGGTGAGCGCGAGCTCGTCCGGGACCTCTTCGCCGAGCGCCTGGCGGAGCGCGACTTCCACGAGGTCGACTCCGACAGCGTGCCGCACGAGGTCGGCCATCTGCCCGCCGGGAATGCGGGCCGCGACCTCGATCACCACCACGCTCCCGTCCGGCGACGCGATGAGCTGGGGGAAGGCGATCCCGTCCCGCAGGCCGAGAGCACGCACCGACTCCACCGCGATCCGCTCCGAAAAGGCGAGCTGGGCGCCGTTCACGGACGGCGGGTACACGTGGATCCAGCCGACTCCGAAACCGATCCCGGGCGGCCGCAGCCGATCGGACAGAGTGAGCAACGCCGCCTCGCCGCCGCGGGCGATCACGATGCCGTTCATCTCGGTGCCGTCGACGAACGCCTCGACCATTGCGGTCCGGGTCGGCGACTCCTCGACCGCCTCGGTCACGTTCCGCCCGAGGTCGTCCCACCCGTCGACGCGGAACACGGCGCGCTGCCCACCCGAGTCGACTGGCTTGAGGACCGCCGGCACGCCGACCTCCTCGAGGGCGTCGCGGGCCTCGGCCGAGGCCCGGATCGGCGCGTACGGAGGCTGCGGAACGCCGGCTGCTGCGAGCGCCTCCCGCATCGCCAGCTTGTGCGTCATTCGGTACGCGGTGTCGGTCCCGATCCCGGGAAGCCCGAGCGCCTCGGCCACGGCCGCGACGACGGGAACTGCGCGGTCGGCCGAGACCGTGAGGACCCCGTCGACCCGATACGTGCGGGCGACGGCGGTGACCGCCGCGACGTCGGTGAAGTCGACGACCTCGGCAACGTCGGCGATCGCAAGCCCAGGCGCGGCCGGGTTCCGGTCGACGGCGACGACGCGGAGGCCGCGGTCGCGGGCCTGTGCGATCGCACGCCGCTGGTGACGCCCCGCACCGATGAAGAGGACGGTCTTCATGGGCGCCGCGACGATAGCCGAGGCGAGGGAGCCCTCAGCTGGAGGAAGGCCGGCGGTACGCCGGGAAGTAGCCGGCGTAGTCCACGGTGCCGGCGCCGCTCAAGGCGAGGTACGCGTCGACGTCGTGCACCGCCTTGCCGAGGTACGCGGGGCTGGCCCCGCCCGGGTCGAAGCGCCGCTTGAACTCGTACAGCGAGTCCTCGAAACCGCCCACGCCGCCGCCGAGGTGGAGGCGCGCGAACCCGTTTCCGGCCGCCCAGCAGGCCGCTTCGTAGAAGAGCAGGTGGTTCGCACCCTGGGACTGGCCGCGCTCGCTCGAGCAGCCGAGGTGGTAGTGGAGAAAGGGTTGGGCCGCAAGGCAGAGCATGCTCGCCACGAGCTCGTGCCCGGACGTCGCATCGAAGCGAACGAGCCGGTCGCCCAGTCCGGAGACGAGCAGCTGCCAGTACGCGTCCGGGAAGAGGTAGAAGGTCGAGGCTTCCTTCCGGCGCATCGTGTCCTCGTACAGCGACACGAACGACTCGAGCTCCGCCGGCCTCACCGCGACGCTCGTCCCGATGCCGGCCGCTCGCGCCCTGCGTACGAGCCGGCGGTGGTGGGAGGCCATCCCGGAGAGCAGGTCTTCGGGACTACGGCCCTCGAGCCGCCAGCCGATGGAGTGTCCGATGAGCTCGAGGTGCCAGCGCCCGTCGGCCAGCCGCTGGTTCGCGAGCAGGGGGTGGAAGCGGACGAACGTGGCGACGATGCCGTTCTCCCCGCACCATCGCTCGTACCCGTCGAAGAACGCGGCGACGGGCGGGTCGGCTCCGACGGCGATCGGGCCGCCGTAGCCCATGGGCGTCCCGACGTCCCCGAGCCCAGCGGCTGCCTCGCGGACGAGGCACGGGAACACGACGGCTCCGTCCGGATCCGAGAGGGCGAGGAACTCGGGCCTGCCCTGGCCGAGCGACGACGCGCTCTCGAGGTACGGGCGCCGCAGATAGACGTCGTCCAGGCCGAGCCGGTCGAGGAGCGCGTCCCAGTCCCGGGGAGCGACTTCGACGAGACGGTCTGCCATGGCGGCGGCCATTATGCGGGCCGCCCCGTTCCGAGCGTGCCCCTCGTCGCGCTAGCTCGCGACTCCTGCGGGCGGAAGGAGCCAGGGAGAGACCCGGTTCCAGCGCGCGATCTCGCACCCGTCCTGGCGGTTGAACGTCACCCAGACACGCCGCCCGAAGACGACCCCCGCGACCCGCGCGACCTGCGGGCCCCCGTAGATCTGCGTGCACGCCATGTCGGAAGGAATCGGAACGAAGAGCCTCAGGCCGCCCGCCGCGATGCGCCTGCACGCGACGGCAGGGCGCGGAAGCGTCCCTCCCGGCGGGTCGCAGCGGAGCGTCCACCGCACCGGCTCGCCTGCGTCGATCCCTTTCTCCCAGTACGTGATTCTCAGGAGCGTGATTCCCGAGCCGACGCCGGCCAACGCGGATCCGCCGGCGGCAAGCGCCGCGACGGCGAGCGCGAGGAGAACGATGCCGCGCATACCTTCAGGGTAGACCCGCCGAGTTGCGCGCATCGCGTTCCGAACAGGATGCATACACTCGCGCGCGTGGCGCTGGAAGGCAAGCGGATCGTGATCACGGGCGGGGCGGGATTCATCGGCACGACGCTCGCGAGGCGGCTCGTGGACGAGAACGAGATCGTCGCGTTCGACAACCTCCACCGGGACTCGCTCGGCGGCACCGCGCTCGCGGAGCACGAGAACTTCACGTTCGTGCAGGGGGACGTCCTCGACGGACGCGCTCTGACGGAGGCAGCGCGCCGTGCGACCCACCTCGTGCACGCGGCTGCGATCGCTGGGGTCGACACCGTCCGCGAGAGCCCCGTGCGGACGATGCGTGTGAACCTCATCGGCACCTACAACGCGCTCGAGGCCGCGCTCGCCACGCAGGACACCGTCGAGCGCGTGATCGAGTTCTCGACGAGCGAGGTCTTCGGCACCTACGCGTACAAGGTCGACGAGGAGCACGTGACGACGCAGGGCTCCGTCGGCGAGGCCCGCTGGACGTACGCGGTCTCGAAGCTCGCGGGGGAGCACATGGCGCACGCGTACCACGACGAGCTCGGCCTGCCCACGGTCTCGGTGCGTCCGTTCAACGTCTACGGGCCTGGACAGATCGGCGGCGGCGCGATCCGCGCGTTCATCGAGACCGCGCTCGCAGGGCAGGACCTCGTGATCCACGGAGACGGCTCGCAGATCCGCGCCTGGTGCTACGTCGACGACATGGTCGACGCGCTGCTGCTCGCGCTGGAGCACCCGAACGCGGTCGGGCACAGCTTCAACGTCGGCAACGCCCGCTCGGCCGTCACCATCTACGACCTCGCGCAGCGGATCAAGCGCCTGACCGGCTGCCCCGGCGAGCTCGTCTTCGAGCCGCTCGGCTATACCGACGTCGAGCTGCGGATCCCGAACGTGGACAAGGCGCGCGAGCTGCTCGGCTTCGAGGCGAAGGTGGAGCTCGACGAAGGGCTCGAGCGGACGATCGCCTGGTACCGCGCGAAGCTCGGGGCGCCCGCGGCGTGAGCAACCCGATCCGGCTCGCACGCCCCGATGTCGGCGAGGCGGAGCTCGCCGCGGTCGCAGAGGTGATCGACAGCGGGCAGCTGACCATGGGTCCGAAGGTGGAAGCGTTCGAGGCCGCGATCGCCCGCGCGGTCGGGACGGCACACGCGGCCGTGGTCTCGTCGGGAACGGCCGCGCTCCACCTCGCGCTCCTCGCGCTCGAGATAGGCCCCGGCGACGAGGTGATCGTCCCCGCGTACACGTTCCCCGCGACGGCAAACGCCGTTGAGCTGTGTGGCGCCCGGGCGGTGCTCGTCGACGTCGACCCGGACACGTTCCTCGTCGACCCGTCGGCGGTAGCCGCCGCCGTCACCCCGCGGACGCGAGCGGTGATGGCGGTGCACCTCTTCGGCCGGCCCGTCGAGTGGGAGGCCCTGCAGACGGCGGTCCCGCAGGAGGTGGCGCCCGTCGAGGATGCGGCGGGCGCGCTCGGCGCGCGCTACCGCGAGACGCCGTGCGGCGCCCTCGGAGTCGCCGCCTGCCTCTCCTTCCACCCGCGGAAGATCGTGACCACGGGAGAGGGCGGGGCGGTGACGACCGACGAAGCCGCCCTCGACGCGGCCGTCCGCCGGCTCCGCCACCACGGCTGGGTGACCCTCGGCGAGATGCCGGCGCCGGGCTTTAACTACCGGCTCCCCGACCTCCTGTGCGCGATCGGCATCCCGCAGCTCGAACGGCTGGAGGAGCTGCTCGCGGCCCGGGAGCGAGTGGCGGACTGGTACTCGGAGCGGCTGGGCGATCTCGTCCTCACGCCGAGCGCCGCGGAGGGTGACAGGCACGGCTGGCAGGCCTATGTCGTCCAGCTCGACCGCCGGGACGAGGCGCTGGCCGCACTCCGTGAGGAAGGGATCGAGGCTCAGATCGGAACGTGGGCGCTCCACCGGCTCGGGCCGTACCGAGATCAGGGCCCGTTCCCCGGCGCCGACCGCGCTTTCGAGCGTGCGCTCGCGCTCCCGTTCGCGACGACGACGACCGAGGAGGAGGTCGAGCGTGTCGTCGGCGTGCTCGCACGTTTCGCCTGAGCACTTGACAAGAGGCGGTTTGTGAGTTATTACTCACTATCTCAATGGCGACCACGACCAGGCAGACGGCAGAGGAGCGGCGCGAGGCGGTGCTCGAGGCGGCACGGCTCGAGTTCTCGCAGCACGGGCTGCACGGCGCCTCGACGGACGCCATCGCGCGCGGGGCGGGGATCTCGCAGCCCTACCTCTTCCGCCTGTTCGGCTCGAAGAAGGAGCTCTTCCTCGCCGTGAACGACGCGTGCTTCGCGCGAACGCTCGACGTGTTCCGTCAGGCGGCGTCCGGGAAGTCCGGTCCGGATGCTCTCGATGCGATCGGAGAGGCGTACGGCGCGCTCATCGACAGCGACCGCGCCATGCTCCAAGGGCAGCTCCAGGCGTACGCCGCCTCCGTCGAGGACGAGGACGTGCGCGAGTCGACGGCGCGCGGCTACGGCCGGCTCGTCGACTACGTCGAGACGGTGTCGGGCGCGGACCGGCAGACGATCTCGCGTTTCTTCGCCGCCGGGATGCTCTGCAACGTCCTCGCCGCGATGCAGTACCCGCTCGACGAGCCAAAGGACTCATGGGCGGCGCGACTGGCGGAGGGCATCGACGTGCACACCGCGTAGGCGGGCTTCTCTTTTTTTTCATCCCAACATGAGTAATCACTCACTACACCAATATGAAGGAGCTACCGGGAGGTCATGAGATGAGAGCCGGAACCCGAACCCTGTGGACGTTCGTCGTCACCTCGATCGCGCTCTTCATGGTCGTGCTCGACAACCTCGTCGTCTCGACCGCCCTCCCCGTGATCCGGGTCGATCTCGGGGCATCGCTCGAGCAGCTCGAGTGGACGGTGAACGCGTACACGCTCACCTTCGCCGTCTTCCTCCTGACCGGGGCCGCCCTCGGCGACCGCTTCGGGCGGAAGCGGATGTTCATGATCGGCGTCTCGCTCTTCACGGCCGCATCGGCCGCCGCGGCGCTCGCGCCGTCCGCAGACTGGCTGATCGCCGCCCGTGCGGTGCAGGGCATCGGGGGCGCGATCGTCACCCCCCTGACCCTGACCATCCTGAGCGCGGCCGTGAGCCGCGATCGTCGAGGCGTGGCGCTCGGCGCGTGGTCGGGCGTGGCAGGGCTCGCGGTCGCGATGGGCCCGCTCGTCGGCGGCGCCGTCGTGTCCGGGATCTCGTGGCAGTGGATCTTCTGGCTGAACGTGCCGGTCGGGCTGGTGCTCCTCCCGCTGGCGACGCAGCTGCGCGAGAGCAGGGGGCCGGACAAGGCGCTCGACCTGCCGGGCCTCGGACTCGCGAGCCTCGGCCTCGGCGGCATCGTCTGGGGTCTGATCCACGGGAACGGGGACGGGTGGACGAGCCCGACGATCGTCGCCTCGCTCGCGCTGGGGACGGCCTTCCTGGGCGCGTTCGTCGCCTGGGAGCGAACGGCGACCGAGCCGATGCTCCCGCTCCGGTTCTTCCAGAACCGCGCGTTCTCGGCCGCGAACGGCGCCTCCCTGCTCATGTACTTCGGGATGTTCGGCTCGATCTTCCTGCTGACGCAGTTCTTCCAGACCGCGCAGGGCTTCACGCCCTGGGAGTCCGGACTGCGAGTGCTTCCCTGGACGGCCATGCCGATGTTCGTCGCCCCGATCGCGGGGGCGCTCTCGGACCGGATCGGCGGGCGGCCGCTGATGGCGGTCGGGCTGGCGCTCCAGTCGCTCGGGCTCGCCTGGATCGCGGCGGTCTCGACACCGACGGTCGGTTACGCGTCGCTCGTCGGCCCGTTCGTGATCTCCGGAATCGGCATGGCGCTCTTCTTCGCGCCGGTCGCGAACGTCGTCCTCTCGGCGGTGCGGCCGGTCGAAGAGGGCAAGGCCTCGGGCACGAACAACGCAATCCGCGAGGTGGGAGGCGTCCTCGGGGTCGCCGTCCTCGCCTCCGTGTTCGCGAGCAACGGCGGCTACGGAACCGCCGAGACCTTCGTCGACGGGCTCATCCCCGCGATGTGGATCGGCGCGGCCGTCGTCGGCGCGGGCGCGCTCGTTGCGCTGCTCATGCCGCGGAAGCGCCGGCCCGCCGAAGTGACGACGGTCGAGCGCGAGGAGCTCGTCCCGCAGCTGGAGGCCGCGTAGCCTAGGCGGGGAGACGGTGCGAAGGAGACCCTCTACACGGGCGCTCGCCGCGGCGAGCGCCCGCCACCCCTGGCGGACGCTCGGGGCGTGGGGCGCGACCTTCGCCGTGGCCGTCGTCCTGATCGGGGCGCTCCTCGCCGGAGGCCTGACGACCGAGGGCGTGCCCACGAACGACCCCGAGTCGCTGCGGGCGGAGAGCGCGATGGAGCGTGCCTTCCCGCCGGATCCGGAGACCACGACCACCGACGTCGTGATCGTTCGCTCCGAGCGGTACACGGTGGACTCCCCGGAGTTCCGGGCCTTCGTGGCGGAATTCGCCACCGAGAGCGGCTCGCCGCCGCTCCGGCGTGCGCGGGAGGCCCGACCCGACGCCGCTCCGCTCGTGTCCGACGACCGCCACGCCGCGGCGCTCGCCGTCTGGGTCTTCGACGACGAGGTCGAGAACTTGCTGGCAGCGGTCGACCGCGCGGACGAGCACGACGACTTCGCGGTCGCGGTCACGGGCGACCAGGCCCTCGACCACGACTTCAACAAGCTCTCGCAGGAGGACCTGAAGACCGGTGAGCTGCAGTTCGGGCTCCCTGCCGCGCTGATCATCCTCCTGCTCGTCTTCGGCGCGGTCGTGGCGGGGCTCATCCCGCTGCTGATGGCGATCGTCTCGATCGTCGTCGCGCTCGGCCTCGTGGCCGTGCTCGCGCAGGTCACGGAGCTCTCGGTGTTCGTGATCAACATGCTCACGGGCATGGGCCTCGCGCTCGGGATCGACTACGCCCTGTTCGTGATCTCGCGTTACCGCGAGGAGCGAGCGAAGGGCCGCGCCGAGCACGAGGCGATCGAGGTCTCGGGCCAGACCGCAACTCGTGCGGTCGTCTTCAGCGGCACCGCGTTCGTCGTCGCGATGCTGGGGATGCTGATCGTCCCGAGCTCGATCATGCGCAGCCTCGCGGCCGGGGCGATCCTCGTCGGCATCGTGTCGGTCGCGGCGGCGGCGACGCTGCTGCCTGCGCTCCTCGGGCTGCTCGGCGACCGCGTCGACTCGCTGCGGATCCCCGTGGTCGGCAGGCGCTCGCTCGAGGAGGAGAACCCCGAGGGACGCTTCTGGGGAAGGATCGTGCGGCGCGTCCTGCGTCGTCCGGCCGTCAGCTTCGCGCTCGCCACCGGTTTCCTGCTCCTCCTCGCGGCGCCGGTTCTCGGGATGCACGTGGGCACGGCGGGCGTGACCACGCTTCCCGATCGGTTCACGTCCAAGCAGGGCTTCGTCCTCCTCGCCCGCGACTTCCCCGAGGCGACGACCGATCCCGTCCGGATCGTCGTCGACGGCGGCGCCACCCGGCCGGAGGTGGCCTCCCAGCTCGAGAGCCTCCGCGCGGACCTCGCGCGGGACACACGTTTCGGCCCGGGCGAGGTGAGGACGTCGGAGGACGGGGAGGTGGCCGTCCTCTCGGCTCCCGTCCAGGGCGACCCGCGGAGCGACGAGGCCGTCGCGGCGGTGCGGGAGCTCCGCGACGAGGTCGTCCCGGCGCGCTTCGAGACGGCCGGCGCCGTCGCGCTCGTCGGCGGGACGACCTCCGAGAACATCGACTACTTCGACTCGGTGGTGAACCCGGCTCCGTACGTGATCGCGTTCGTGCTCGGGTTGACCTTCGTCTTGCTGACGGTCGTCTTCCGCTCGGTCGTGGTCGCCGGAACGGCCGTCTTCCTCAACCTGCTCTCGGTCGGGGCGGCGTACGGACTGCTCGTGCTCGTCTTCCAGCACGGCTTCGGTACCGGCTTCCTCGGCTTCCAGCAGTTCGACTCGATCGAGGCCTGGGTGCCGCTCTTTCTCTTCTCGGTGCTCTTCGGCCTGTCGATGGACTACCAGGTGTTCCTGCTCAGCCGGATCCGTGAGCGCTACGACCTGACCGGAGACACGTCCGACGCCGTCTTCGTCGGGGTCGCGTCGACGGCGCGGATCATCACGGGGGCGGCGCTCATCATCGTCGCCGTCTTCGCCGGCTTCGCGCGAGGCGACCTCATCCAGTTCCAGCAGATGGGGTTCGGGGTCGCGGTCGCGCTGCTGCTCGACGCCACGGTGATCCGCTCGGTCCTGCTCCCCGCGACGATGCGTCTGCTCGGCGAGTGGAACTGGTACCTCCCGCGCTGGCTCGAGTGGCTTCCGCGGGTCAGCGTCGAGGGAACGCCACGGGATCAGCCCGCCCAGGGGCTCCCGTCGACGTAGGGCAGCTCCGACGCGACCCCTCCGGCGATCGCGAACACGCGCACGTCGCGATCCTCTCCAGGCTCGGGCAAGAGCGACGGAGCCACGGTGAACGTGAAGCCCGACTTGTCCGGACCGTACCGCACACGGATGTCTCGTCGGCTCTCTCCCGTGCGCCCGAGGAACGCCGAACGGCCGTCGACGAAGACGACGACGCGGTCGGCTGCGCGAACGGTCTTCAGGTCGGCGGCCCACCCCAGGAACCGAAGCCCGTGGCGAAGTTGCTCGACCCGTACCTCGCCCGAGATCGCTGCTGGCCTGACACGCGCTCGGGTTCCGTCGGAGGCCTCGATAGCCTGCCCGCCCGCGGCCAGCTCGAGCACGAGGTCGTCGCTCCGGAGCTCCTCGAGGACGACTCCCGTCCCCCTCTTCTCGACCGCGAGCACGACGACCTCGTTGGCGCCGTGGCGCAGCGCGCTCTCGGGCACGAACGCGGCGAATCTCGTCTCCCCGCGCGCGCGATACGTCCGCGTGACGGCGTGGATCGTCCCGTCGACCGCGATCGCGAGCGGCTGCTCCTCGTCGTAGGAGCCCGTGATGCTCCCGGTCAGGTAGCTCGGGAGGAAGTCGCTCGAGAGGTCGACGACCCGGAGCAGCTCGCGTCCGTCGAGCTCGACGCTCCCGTCGCGGCTCTGCCGAACGGAAACGTCGCCCAGTCGTCGTCCCAAGAGGTCGCGATGCGGACCGATGCGGTACACGGACTCGACGGGGCCGGTTCCGAAGACGGCGACCTGGCGCGCCAGGCCGCGCGCGCGCTCGGCAAGGAGGCGTGCGAGCGGCGCGTGCACCGCCGTCCCGTTCCGCGCGAGCACGCGCACCGTCGTGTCGCGGGGCGGGCGGCTCCCCACGAGCGAGCGACCGTCGGCACGCCATGGGAGGAGTGCTCCCAGCACGTCTGCGATCGTCGGGACGACGTCGACCGTTCGCGCGAACGAGTCGTCGACCCGTCCCCCGTGCAGGCCCGGAAGCTTCAGGAAGAGCGGGACGAAGGCGATGTCGGCGAGGTTGCCCCGCACCACGTCGCGTCGCGGCATGCCGGGCAGGAACGACTCGCCGTGATCCGCCGTCACGACCACGAGCGCGCGGTCGTAGACACCGGTCGCCCGGAGTCGGCGGAGGATGCGCCCGAGCGCGCGATCCGTGTACCCGACTTGGAGGAGCAGCCGCTGCTGTGCCTGCGTCTTGAGCCACGGGTCGCCCATCAACGCGCCCACCTCTCCGGGAGTCGTCTGGCTGCTCCCCTCGTAGCGCTTTCCGGAGGGAAGGAACTCCCAGCCGGTGTGCGGGAGCGAGGCGTGGAAGAAGTGGAGCGTGGGCTCGGCGCGAGCGGTGATCGAGGACGCGAACGCGCACACGTCGCGCTCGCATGCGGGCACGGTCCTCCGCGGCCGGCCGGCCGAGGACGTCGCCGGTGCGGCGCTCTCGTCCTGCCCGAAGTCTCCCCAGGCGTCGCTGATCGAGGGGAGGTCGCTCGCGTACGGCTCAGGGAGCAGGAGATGGAGATACACGATGCTCGCGTCCGAGGCGAGCGACTCGGTGTCGTCGACGGCGTTCTCGTCGCCTTCGCCCGGTCGGAAGGGACAGAGGCTCGGCGGGCAAAGGTGGAGGACCTCCCACACGTTGAGCTCGTAGCTCCCCCTGAGAAACGTGAAGAGGTTGTCGGGATGATCCGCGAAGGTCGGGAGTTGGCCGTCCTTCGGCAGCTCCCCCGTGAGGAGCGCAGGAACCGCGCTCGACGTGTACGAGTGGACCGTCGTCGCGTTCCTGAACCAGGTCGCATCCCGGGCAAGTGCGCCAAAGCTCGGCCACCGGCGGGCATCGATGCGGCCCGCACGATCCATCAGCGCAGCCGTCGGGAGCTCGTCGAAGACGACCATGACCACCGGGGTCTTCGAGGCGATCACGGCCGTGCTCGCGTGGGCCTCCTCGAGGAAGACGAGCTTCGAGACCGGCGAGCCGACGAGGAAGAGGCCGAGGAAGACGAGCGGAACCGGCACGAGGACGGTCAGGAACGTGCGCACCGCGCGCGCTCGCGAGTAGAGGATCGCTGCAGCGGCGCCGAGGGCTCCGGCCAGGAGGAGGGCTGCGAGGCCCGTCAGCGCCTGCCGGTTGGTCGAGACGTGAACGGCGATGGCCGCCGTGAGGACGCCGACGAAGACGAGGTGCAGCCCGCGGGCGACACCCGGGCTCGCGAGGCCGACGAGCGTCTCGATCGCGACGAGAACGACGGGCAGCGCGAAGACGACCGCCAGCGCGAAGACGACGATCTCGGCTGCGGACGACCCGCGCACGGCGAAGAACTCGGGGTTCTGCCCGAGGATGTCGAAGAGCGGCTGCGCGAGGGCGAACGTCGTGAGGACGGTGAGATGGGCTCCGTTCAGGAGAGCCCGTCGAAGAAGCGACTCAGGCTCTCGGTCGGACATGGAAGAGCGTTCTCGTCCCGGACGAGAGCGCCTCCGACCTGACGACGTCGAATCGCTCGGCAAGGCAGCGCTCGAACCAGTCCTGGCGGTAGTCCGGATGGTCGTGCGAGCGCTTCCGTGCGAGCAGGCGCGCGACCATCGGGTCTTCCGGGCTCGGGAACTCGATCACGATCGCCGCATCGAGCTCGCGAAGCCAGTCGACGAACGCGGCGACAGGGACGTTTCCGCCGATCGAGACATGGTGGATCAGCGCAAGGCAGAAGACGAGGTCGGGGCTCCCGCGGTCGAGGAGCGGTCGGCGCTCGAGCCCGCGCCAGCCGAGGCCGGGCGACGGATCGACGAGGTTCATCGTCAGCGGCAGTATCCTCGTCGACTCTTCGGAGCGAAGGGCGCGGTACAAGCGATCGACGACGAGTGCGTCCGCGTCGACGGCAACGACGTAGTCCGCCGTCTCGGCCGCGATCCGTGCGTGGTGGCCCTCGTTGCAGCCGAGGTCCCAGACGAGACCGGGCTGCTCTGCGTCGACGACGGCGCGCACGAAAGCCGACTTCCGCTCCGCGTCCCCCTCGCTGTACGTCGTCGTCAGGGCGTACTCCGACCACGTCGAGCGTGACTCCTCCGGCTCGAGCCGCGAGACGAGCTTCTCGAGCTTCTTCACGTTCGCGACGATGAGCTCCTTCCGGAAGCCGGCCGCCTTCAGCTCCTGCTTGACGTCGTCGTCGCGCCCCTCGTACCGGTGGTCGAGCCGCGCATGGAGGACGACGTGCGTGAACGCGCCCCTGCGGAAGCGGTCGCGGAAGGAGAGCAGAGGGCGGAGCTCCTGAGGCGAGATCCCCTCGATGCTCCCGCGCAGCCACGGTTGGAACGGGGTCCCCTTCCACGCCTGCAGGAGCAGCGGATAGAGGAAGAGCGTGCAGAACTGGCGGTACCCCGCCCAGGCCTCGCCCTCGCGGAGCTCCTCGAACGAGCCGACGTCGATGAAGACGGGCCGCGCTCCCCGGAACTGCACGTTGTACGGGGTGGAGTCCTTGAGGATCATCCCCACACCGATCGCGCGTCGCACGAGCTCGAGCTGGAGCAGCGCAGCGTCGCGGAGCATGCCGAACGTCCACTCGTACGGGTACGAGACGAACGGGATGGGCTCGTGCTCGAGAACGCCGGCCACGCCCGAGTACAGGCCTGCGTCCGCGAGCTCGCCCGTGAACTCGTGCGTCTCGGGCAGCTTGCCCTCGGCGGTCAGCTCGTCGAAGAGACCCGATGCCTGGAACCTCTTCCAGTCGGCGAGCCCGCGCTCGCTGAGCTGCCGGAACACCCGCCCGTCGACCGTCACGACCCGGCTGTCCGGGTCGCGGAACGAGCTCGGATCGGTCGTCGCGACCTGCTCCTCGCTATCCGGCTTCGCTCGAGGGGTGGCGCTCAGTGCGGCGAGGCTTCGTCCGGCGGCGGCTTGCGGATGTGAAGCATCCGGAGGAGCCGCCCCCAGTAGAACTTGGCACCGACTGCGAGGGCGGCGACGCCACCGGCGATCGCCTGGAGGAGCATGCTTCCGGTGCCTGGGTCGATGTAGGAGAGCGTGTGAATGAGTCGATCCTTCTCTCAG
>Ga0233418_10000159_pt1 | contig 14123 bp, 18 predicted proteins | sample Sediment_Towuti__FD_189021 | JGI IMG/M metagenome (GOLD analysis project Ga0233418, IMG submission 189021) | Sediment microbial communities from Lake Towuti, South Sulawesi, Indonesia - Sediment_Towuti_2014_1_MG | ecosystem: Environmental > Aquatic > Freshwater > Lake > Sediment | place... | reverse complement strand
CATAACTAAAGAATTTCATTTAGTATTGACAACTCGAATTATGAGGGTGAGGGTAGAATTATCGATTCTGCGAAGGAAAGTCAATTAACAGCTCAAGTTTCAGAAACTATGAACGCAAAATATGGTTGGGACCAAGGATTGATCGTGGAACTTAGACCATTAAATCTTCTTTAAGAACAGCTAGATTCCTGAGTTACTATTTTATGATAAATTGGTTGTTTATGTTACCTGATCTAATATCCATTCCTTAAATTTTCTAACTGCAAATTCTTCAGATTCCTTTATGAATATAGGATCCTTAAGTTTCCATTTATCCTGTGGGATAGAGTCAAAAAATTCTTGCATAAATAAAGTAAACCTAAACCGCAGGTTTCTTGGATTTTCATTTAGATTGTAGCGCTTTAGGATTATTGCTATTTTTCCAAATTAGGTATTATAGTCACTTTTAAATGGTGTAATTTTTAGAGTCTCATTTAGTATTGAAGTTACAGAGTCAATATCTTTGTTGATTGTTATCAATGCCTACACATCATTATCATTGATACTACTTTATGGTTTGTCTTCAAGTTATTGAATTCTATTCTTGCGCACTATAAAATAGTATTACAGATGTAATGAAGTGCGCTCTCTGTTGTTTAAAAGTAAACGTTACTATGTAATAATTCCCAAAAATGTTTTTGTAAATCTTTTTTTTGCTATTTCGAAGGCCTTTTCTCCTTTGGGTGATAATCTGTAAGTTATAGTTTTACCTTCTTTCTCTTCACTCAGGAAGCCTGAATCCTTAAGACTCCTAAGTGCCGGATAAATTGTTCCTGGACTTGGTTTGTCACCCCTTCTTTTTGCAAGTTCGCTGGCTATCTCCTGACCATGCATTGGTTTCTTTGATAATAAGAACAGTATCAGAAATCCCAACAGGCCTCTCATATCACAACATTCGCCATCGACTCCTCGCATGCGTATTATATTGGATGTCCGATATATATAAATACATCCTTTCACTATATATCGTATGACCGATAATGAAACATATGGAGGTGATTTAATGGGATTCGGATGCTGTGGAGGAGGTGTTGACCAAGTTAGAAACTTTCTGACGAGGGAAGAAAGAATTGCTCTACTGAGAGAATACAGTGATGGTCTTGAGAAGGAAGTACAAGGTATAAGGGAGAGGATCAAAGAGTTGGAAGAAAAGTAATATTTTCTTACCTCTTTTTTCTTTCATTTTTGTTAGTTCGAGATATTGTATCGTAACTCTTTTCACGTCTATTTCGTAGAATATTTTAAGATTGAATTATCATGATAATGAATAGAATTATTAGTTTATTTCATAAGGTAAAGAGCGTTATAGTTTTTCTTGCCTGTCCTTGGCATAATTAAACTCTTTATCAAAATGCTGAAATGTTTCATCATCAAAGACACAAAACTATGATTTCAGGTAGTGTATTATGGGAACTTGCCTTTCAATAAAGTTGATTGATTCTTGAACCAATATTTTTACACATATATCTTTAGGAAATTCAAATATTCCTGTAATTATGGCTGGAATGGATATACTTTTGAAATTCATTCGCTGAGCAAGTTTAAGAACACTGTTTATTGCCTGTGTTAGTTTTTCGTTCTCTTTTACCTGTCCGTTTCTTGGTTCCACCACATGAATTACTGCTTTACAAGGTAATTTTCCTGCACTTGTCGTTACAGTGTTACCAGTTGGTACGTATCCTATCCTGTCACTTTCTTCTCGGATAATTTGTCCGCCCTTTGCCACCATAGCTGCAGCCACTCCTCCACCATGACATAGGCTTGAATTTGCAGCATTCACTATTGCGTCTACAATTCTTTCGGTAATATCTTCTCGAATCAACCTGAGTTTTCTTTTACCTATTGAAATCTCACTGCCCAACAATGTTTCATTACCTTCAAACAAACATTTTCGATGAGAGGGCTTTAATACATTAAGGCAATGATGTTAACATGGATACATTTGATTGCATAAAGACCAAACTTGACATAAGAGAGTTTAGTCCGGAAAAAATTCCCCATGAAATAAAACTAAAAGTACTAGAAGCTGCAAGATTAACAGGCACGGGTCTTAACACTCAACATTGGCGCTTTATACTAATTGAAGATAAACATAACTTGGAGAATCTTGCAAAGGACAGCACTAGTGGAAATTGGGTTGCTGGATGTAATTTTGCAATTGTAATTCTTACAAATCCAAAATATCATTTTCATTTGATTGATGCGGGAAGAGTAATACAGAACATGCAATTGACAGCATGGAATTCCAAGGTTGGTTCAGGAATATTTACAGGAATCGATGAGGATAATTTCAGAAAAGACTACAATGTTCCAGATGAATTGAATATCTCGGCTGTAATTGGATTTGGCTATCCTGCAAGAAATTTAACAGGAAAAAGAAAGAACAGGGTAGATCTAGATTCTCTCGTTTATATTGAAAAGTATGGCATTTCAAATAAATCATAACATCCAACCATGAAAAATGACTGTTCAATTAATTTAACTGAAGTAAAATGGGATGAAATGTCCTCCATGTCAGATATTAAAATGGCTTTTTCGTTTTTCCCGGTTTGTGCACTTCAGCAGGTTTTTGTAAAATCACTAGTTTTATAACGGCTTTTTACCAGCACAGGGATTGTTTTATCGACATTTTTCCTTCTTTTACAAATATGGGGTCTTGAAATAGTCATACAGACTGTATAGAAAAAGAGACAGAAATATCCGTTTCAGGAGACAATGCCAAAATACAGAAGTCTACCAAGATTGGTATAAAGCTTCGATAGATAAATTGCCTACTGCTATGAGATGGATAGCTCAAAGATAAATAAGCTGGCTTCACCGTAGCCAAACAATTAGACATCAGTTTTCTTATTATTTTCTTCAAACAGTTTTTTGAGTATCCGACTAAAGTAAGGCTTTGTGCATGTTTTTGTTACTGAACTGATTTTATCATAGACCGTCTCTTTTGTAATCTTCTGAAGTGAGTTACTATCTTTTCCTAGTGGTAGCTGCGGTACTATTAGGGAGGTTTTTGACAAATAGCCTTTACAGTTTGAATTCTTAGCTTTTTGCCTTTTATTATTTTTGTATAAAACTACAAGATAAGCGCGGGGAGTGGGATTCGAACCCACGAGTTCTTGCGAACATGGGATTAGCAATCCCACGCCCTACCAGGCTAGGCGACCCCCGCTTAGGTGATGATCAAGATTTTTTGCTATTATATTAATCATGTAGATGAATCCATATATTCAATAGATTCTTAGTTCACATAACAAATTTTTCATTCTTCTGCTAAAAAGATTATAAAATAGTCATCGCGTGTTATTATATTATCTTTGAATCTGCGGGAATCCAATGAAATTTTCAGGCGTGCTATAATAAAAACATATTTTGAGGTAGAATTGTTAAAGATTGATTACCATAAATCCAATGTTAGGCACCCCCTCATTAAAGATGAAGGATTTACGGTGGAGGATAAACTACACCTATATTTTGATATTATAACGGGTAATGATTATCCGGATGGGGATGAGTGGTTTGGAGTTGAATATCTCTTTCCTCATAATATCAAGTTACCAGATAATTTAATCGGTCCTGACTATTTTACAACTATTTATGTTGCAGATGCAAAGCATTTTTGGAGACATAAAGAGCTGGTCCGATTTAAATATGGAAAAACAAAGAAGCTAGTAGAATCTTTAGAGTTTATCAATAAGAAATATAGGGAATTAAGTAAAAGCCTGCACGACACGTCAGTTATTGATCAAGTTACGAAATAATTATTGAAATGATAAACGAATTGCAAGGGTTATTGTTTTGATATTCGGATCCTTACTACTCCATTCAGATACCTGATTTGATCAATTTTCAGAGTATCGTCGCCTACGTCTGAGAGTCTTATGTTTATATCATATTTTCTTGAACCAGTGGTGTATACTCTTACGCTCTGATTATTTGGATCATAACTAGCTTGTATCTCTGTTTGACTTGTTAGACCCGGCATTTCTGCAATGATTTCATAGAAATTGGGTCCTTTGATGACTTCAGGTTGTGTATGAACAGTCATATCTGGCATATTAGCGACATTTTGACGATCCTTTCTTGGATATCGGATTTGTGGGGTAGGCAGGATAGAACCGGTAATTAAGTTTTTCACTAGATACCCGGTTAACAACCCTGCAAGAAAACCACCGATGTGAGCAAGGTAGGCAACTCCTCCCTGTGAGTCTGAATTCATTGCGCTAAATATTATTTGCATTACGAACCAGAATCCCAAGTAAAAAATGGCGGGTATTCTTACTGTTGTAATAAAAAGGGCAGTTATTATTGTAAATATTTTAGCTCTTGGATAGAGAACCAAATATGCCCCCAATACTCCTGAAACAGCCCCAGAAGCTCCGATTGCGGGGGTATTCATATCAGCTGGAGATACAAAGAAACTATGGGCGTATGCCGCGACGATGCCCCATCCAAGGTATATCAGAACATATTTTATTCGACCAAATTTATCTTCAATATTATCTCCGAAAACAAAGAGAAATATCATATTCCCGACAAGATGCCATATTCCCGCGTGAAGAAACATTGAAGTTATAACAGAGGGTATATTTCCTGCAAGCACTTGAGATGGAATAGCACCATATTTGAATAGTAGTTCATCCATTGCAGCTTTATGTGCTTCATCATTTACGTCAAAATTTCCTGTAATAATTACTTCTGCTAGGAAAACAATTGCATTGATGGCTATTAGCAAATAAGTTACATATGGTCTACCATGAAGTCTTTGAATGTCATCATGAAGTGGAAACATATTTTATCCTATCAATCTTGATTTTAGGTACCAAAAGGGTTGAACTTTGGCATATCCCCGCCTTTTTCGCTGTGTGCTTTTTTAGTATGTCTTTTCAAACGTTCCTTGTCCTCAAATTTCATGTCACAATGTTTGCAAGATAGTAGCTTGGGTTCGTCGTCAGATTTGTCACGATTGAACCATTTCATAAATAATTTACACAATTAGGCGCTTGATTAAAGTTGCGCTAAAGTGAAACTTTATCAATATCGTGCTTGGATAGTTCTAGTTTCTTGGATTTAACGTCTCATCAGCATAGGTTTTAACCTCAGAAAGTAGGATAGGTTTTTAACACCCTTTAAAAAATTTAGATTTACATATTTAATGTCAGAAGTCGAAGAAGTAATACAGTATAAATGGGGTGTAGCCCACATATTTAGTAGTTATAATAATACTCTAGTTCATATTACAGATATTAGTGGCGCAGAAACAATTGCTTTTAGTTCTGGTGGAAGGCATGTAACTGCTGACAGATATGAATCCTCTCCTTATGCTGCAATGAAATCTGCCGTTGCAGCAGCTGATATTGCAAAGACCAAAGGTATCAATGCGCTCCATATTAGAGTAAGAGCAGTAGGTGGCGTTGGACCACGTATTCCTGGACCTGGCGCTCAGGCAGCGATAAGAGCTCTTGCTAGAGCTGGTTTTAGGATAGGTAGAATTGATGATGTTACTCCGATACCTCATGATACAACTAGAAAACCCGGTGGACGTAGAGGACGAAGGGTATAATCAATCATATCATCTTTTCTCCTTTATCTATCTTTATTAAATACTATTTTGCAAAGTGCAAGAATCCTTGATTTCTCATGATCTTTCTAATTCCATCAAGTTCGTAGACTACATTTCCATTACCTCTTACTACTTGTCCGATACGGTACATTCTGATTCTATGTTTTCTGGCATCCTTCATTAATTTCCTAAAATTTTGTTTTGGAATTGTCGCGATTGTTTCATATTCCTCTCCACCAAAAAAAATCAACTCATCGGCTTTAATGGAATTCGAACTAGCAAAATGAGTTAAATTATGTGGTATTGGAATATTATCAATTATAAAATCGACTTTGCTTTTTTGAACAAGCTCATACAGTGATGAGGACAGCCCATCGCTAGAGTCAATGGAGGATGAGAAATACTTTGCTAGTTTAAATCCAAATTCTACTTGCGGTTTTGGAAGTGTTACTGAGGATATACATTTTGTTCTAAATTTTTTTTCAGCTCTTAAATGAGAGAGGATAATCTTCAAGCCTGAAGAGGTATAGCCAAATTTTCCAGATGTTACTATTAAATCACCAACCTGTGTCCCCTTTCTCCTAGGAATTTTGCTATCTGCTAAAGTTGTAATACCCATCATATTACAATCTATTATCAACTCTTTAGATTCGTTGGTGTCACCGCCCAAGATATGCACATTATATTCCTTTGATGCTCGTGTAAATCCAGCCGCTATAGAGGCTATATTTTTTCTTGAATACTTTTTTGGTATTCCAATAGAAATAAGACATGCATATGGTCTTACTCCTTTTGCAGCAAAGTCACTTACACATGCCAATATGGCCTTCCTTGCTATCTGCCAAGGTTTCATAATGTGTAGTACATCTGTACTTTCGACTAACATGTCACTTTTTAACACAATCTTCATGTTTGATGTCTTATTCATTCTCCTTAGCAAGCCATATCTGACTGGCAAAATTACTACATCATCATTCTTTACCTTATCTAGTAATGGGTCGTTAATATTAGAGCTAAAGAGATCTATAATTTCTCTTTCATTTAATCTCTTCATAGATAGATTGAACCTTTTCCTTGACGTCGTTAAAAATGGTTAGGACTTTATCTGGACCTGATTCAACTGAAATTCGTACTGCATGTTCTGTATTAGAGGACCTAATCAAAACCCAAGACATATCGTCGATTAATACTTTAGTACCATCCAATTTTATTATCTGATAAGATTTTTCTTTGAATTTTTCTTCGAATTTTTCAATAACTGCTTCATGAAAATCTGATCCAATGGGTACTTTGGATCTAATCGTTGAGTAACTTGAAGCAATTTCTATACATTCATCATAAAGGTCTTCGTTCAATGATGAAATGATTGCACTGGCCAATATGCCATCTCTACACATATTAAATTTCGGCATAATAAATCCAGCACTACTTCCTTCACCTCCTGCATCTGCATTCATCTCTATCAATTGTTTCACAACATTTGATTCTCCAACCTTTGAGTGTCTCAAAGTTCCACCGTGTTTGGAAATCATGTGTGCAATGGCATTACTTGTGTCTATGCTGACTACAAATCTTTTGGCTCCGTGATTTAATGTACTTGCAATACATAATAAAAGTGTAAGATCTGATGAAAGTTTGTTACCTTTTTTATCCACAACTACAAGCCTATCTGCATCCATGTCAAATGCAAATCCTAAATTTAGTTTTTTGGATAAAACAAGTTTTCGCAACTCAAAAAGATCATCGGTTGTTGGATCAGGAGATCTTGACGAAATGCCGGCAATGTCATTTACTGTGAAGAATTTCTGATTCAATGAAGTGTAAAGTTGCGGAATAAACGAAGATACAGCTCCACCGCCGGGATCTATGCCAATTGTATTTCTACTATTTCTATCTTCATCAAGATAACCATTCCTTCTCATTAACTCAAGCATATCAAATATGTATTTTGAATTGATATGAAACGACTTTCCAAATTCTGCGTTAGAAAAAATATCTTGTCGTTTTATTGACTCAAGTTCATCTTCAAATATTCCTCTTCCATTTATTACAAATTTTAAACCATTCCATTCCAAAGGATTATGTGAAGCTGTTACTATTATAGCGTTACCATATCTAGTTGATTCACGAAAAGCAAAGGGTGTTGGAGCGATGCCTAAATCAATTACATCTAGCCCTTTTTCCATAATAGCTGCTGATGTTGTCCGATGAATTATATCACTAGAAGGTCTAGTATCTCTTGCAATCAAACATCTTTTTTCAGTAATAGCTGAATTATTAATAATAAAGCAAGTGAACAATCTGGAAAATTTCATTATATTATGTAAATCGAGGTCTTTACCATAAATGCCTCTTATGCCAGAGATTGAAATTTTCACTTTAGAAAAACTTGAATTTTCAACTATTTAATGTTGTTTCATGTCCAAGCGCGAATATATTCGATAGTCATTTGTAGTAAATATATCATTGAATTAGAAAATAGTTAAATTGGTTGTCTGATTGCAAATGTATCCATGATGCAGGCCTCTATAGCTCAGCCGGTAGAGCGAAGGTTTCGTAAACCTTAGGTCGTGGGTTCGAATCCCACTAGAGGCTCCCAATACAGATCAATATTTTTAAAACTTTGGTATAGTATTCTTTGTGGAAGTAATTTGAGAATAGTGGTCGATAAAAGAGAAAAAAATAGCGGCATTCCAGAATTGCTCAAAAAATCAGGAGTATTTGTAGATTTTGCTACTTTGAAGGTTGGTGATTACATTGTTTTTGATAATGTGGCTATTGAAAGAAAAACTGTATCTGATCTATTAAGTTCCTTTTATGATGGAAGACTATTCATACAGTGTTCGCAACTCGTAAAACATTTTTCATCACCCTTGTTAATTGTTGAAGGTAATGTAATGGAGGATCTGAAAACTGAATCTTCGAGATATTCTAGAAGCTATGATCAAAAAATTCAGCTAGTTTATGATTCACTAATCACGGTAGTTTTGGATTTCAAGATACCGCTAGTCCATACACCAAATACAGAGCATACCACGAATTTTCTGATTGCAATTGCCAATAAATTATCTAGAAAGAATTCATATGGACCATTTTTGCGAAAAATTAGAAAACAAACTTCTGAACAAATCCAGCAACTTTCTGTTCTTTCTTCATTGCCCGGAGTGGGCGGTATGTTTGCTGTAAAAATGTTAAGGGAATTTAATACTCCAAAAAGAGCATTAAATGCATCGGCTGCTGAATTAGCCAAAATTCCAGGATTTGGCACAGCACGTGCCCAAAAAATACGAAAAATATTAGATAATGCATATGAAGATGCTGATGAAGAATCTCAAAAAACATTATTAGAGCATCTCAAGTAGTTTTTAGATTACCCGTTCTCCTTAATTCACTCAGTATTCTCATTAGGGTATCGTAGTCTATATTCAAGTTATTCAAAATGGTTGAATGATCGATTTTTTCATTTTTATTTTTTTGAATGAACCTTTTGACCTCAGCTTTGATTTTCTGGTATTTTCTATCTTGTATATTAATCAATTTACTAATTATTGGTGAAGTCTTGTTTGAATCAATAATTCTAGAAGTTTATCTAAATATGCATTCATTCAACAACGAGATGTCCTGTTGATCTGATGAGAAAGTAAATTTGATACTAGTAAACTGCATGTACTGCGTCCTTTACTTCCCTGGACAATTCTCTATATCCGTCTTTATCTATAATGATAGCATTTATGTTATCACCAGTTCCAGAATTTCTCCTTATAGCAGCTGCAATAGCTTGAATAGCTATCTTGTACGCATCATTTACGCTGAGATCTTCTTTATATTCTGATTCTAGGTAACCATATGCGACCGGTGAACCACTACCGGTTGAAATAAACTTTTCACTGGTTATGGATCCAAATAAATCAATATTGTAAATTTGTGAGCCCTCGCCATTTTTGTCAAATCCGGCCATAATGAGCTGTACATAATAAGGATAGTATCTTTGATTAAATAAAACATTAGAACATAGTCTTGCGGCTGATTTTACTGGAATTAATCTATCTTTATTTGACAGTCTATACAAATTTGCGTTATAGCGTAAAAGATCAACTAAATTTTGAGCATCAGCTACACCTCCAGCAATTGTCATGCCCAAATGCTCATCTATTTTTTGAATCTTCATAACATTTCTATCTACAATGAAGTAACCAGCGCTAGCTCTTGTATCTGCAGCCAAAACAACTCCATCTTTACAGGTTAATGCACATGTAGTCGTCCCTTTCTTTATATGATTCATAATATACTCTTCGTAGTTCTTATCGAAGTTCTTATTGTCATGCGCAAACATTGAAATTGATTTCTACGAATACTAAATTTAAGCATTGTCACCGTTAGCAATGGCTTTCAAATTATGGCTGGCGGTTAATAGTAATATGATTATATTCTGATTTAACTAACAATAGACAATAATGCAAAAAACCCTCTTTGAGAAGATCTGGGATAGTCATCTAGTTATAGACGATAATCAGAATGAAAATGCTGATAATTCTAACGGCCCTTCGCTGATATACATTGATAGACATTTGATACATGAAGTTACATCTCCCCAAGCATTTGCCAGTTTAAAGCAGAATGGCAGGAAAGTTAGGCGCCCTAATTTAACATTAGCAACTACAGACCATAATGTTTCAACTGAAAGTAGATCCCTACCGATTGTTGATGAGGTGTCGAGGACTCAACTTGAAACATTAAGTAGAAACTGCAAGGAATTTGGGATAACTCTGTATGACATGGCAAGCCCGGATCAGGGAATAGTCCATGTCATTGGACCAGAGCTTGGATTCACATTGCCTGGTACCACTATAGTTTGCGGTGATAGTCATACATCCACACATGGTGCATTCGGGGCCTTAGCTTTTGGAATAGGAACAAGTGAGGTTGAACATGTTCTTGCTACTCAGTGTTTGTGGATGTATAAACCAAGATCATTCCTGATCAATATTGAAGGAAATCTAAGTAAAAGACATGCTATCACTTCTAAGGATATCATACTCAACATTATTCGCAAGATAGGAACTGATGGAGGAACTGGGATGGTGTTCGAATATCGCGGAGACGTGATTTCAGAATTTTCAATGGAGCAACGAATGACCATATGTAATATGTCTATCGAAGGTGGAGCGAGAGCAGGTTTGATTGGCCCTGACCAGACTACCTTTGATTACCTGCGGGGAAGAAAATATACGCCTAAAGAATCAGAACTTGATAAACTAATTGAATTTTGGAAGAGCAATTTGAAAAGTGATGAAAATGTAGGATTTGACAGAGTCGAAACCATTAATGTCGACAAGCTTGCCCCCCAGATTAGTTGGGGTACAAACCCATCTATGGTAGTCGACATAACCGATTCCGTGCCTTCACCTGAACAATATGCGAAAAGTGATGAAAATAAGAGGAAATTAGCTATCAGAGCTCTAGAATACATGGATTTAGAACCAGGTATACCACTAACTAATGTTCGCGTAGATAGAGTGTTCATAGGCTCGTGTACAAATTCACGACTAGAAGATCTTATGGAAGCGTCACTTGTCATTAAGGGGAGAAAGGTATCTACAAATGTAAGGGCTATGGTAGTTCCAGGCTCTCAAAAGGTCAAAGTACAAGCTGAGAAGATTGGTTTGGATAAGATTTTCAAAGATGCCGGATTTGAGTGGAGAGAATCAGGCTGCAGTATGTGTCTTGGAATGAATCCGGATATATTATTACCAGGAGAGCGTTGTGCAAGCACATCTAATAGAAATTTTGAAGGTAGACAGGGTTCTGGTGGAAGAACTCACCTTGTAAGTCCAATAATGGCCGCAGCATGTGCTATAGAAGGTCATTTTGTTGATGTGAGGAATTTGGTCTAAACTAGTGATATCAATGGAGCCCTTTGAAGACATTAAAAGCAAGCTAATTCCGTTTGATATGACAAATGTAGATACGGATCAGATTATTCCAAAACAATTTCTCAAATTGATTCAAAAAACTGGATATGGCGGTTTTCTTTTTTATGACTGGCGTTTTGATCATGCCGGAAATCCAAAGAAGGAATTTGTCCTCAATGAGCCAAAATATGACAAAAGACAGGTGTTATTGACAAGAGATAACTTTGGATGTGGAAGTTCTAGAGAACATGCGGTGTGGGCATTATACGACTATGGGATAAGGGTTGTAATCGCTTCCTCCTTTGCAGATATATTTTACAATAATTGTTTCAAAAAAGGATTACTTCCAATATACTTGAACAAAGATAAAATACAATATCTTTTTGATTTGGTAAAAAATGATGATCCTGTTGTGGACGTTAGTCTAGCCAATCAGACTATTTCAATCTCTGAAAAAACAATTAGTTTTGATATAGATTTGACAAGGAAAAAAATGCTTGTCGAAGGCATTGATGAAATTGGCTATACATTAAGTTTTGATGATCAGATATTAAATTATGAAAAAGCTTCCAAAGTTGCGGATTACAACAAGTTTATGGTTAAGAATTGAATTTCAAAACAGCCTTTCATTTTCAAAAAGCTTAGGCTTATACTAGCAATCGATAAACGTAAATGATCACAGCATCACATAGTTTAAAGATAGCTTGATGACTTGGACTTGCAATATTTTGTTATAACTGGGACAAAAGTACAAAAATAAAATTAAAAAATGGAAGTGTTTGAAAATTTCTTAGCCTTCTTCCCAACCCTTGTCGAATACACCGTTCTTGTGTAAAGGAACTGGTTGTCCTGCTGTATATTCCATTGGTCTCATCCAGAATATAGCATGAGTTGGACAAACGCCTACACATGCACCATCTGAAATGCATCTTTCAGGATAGAATACAAAAGCTTTGCCTCTTTTCCATCCCTCAACTGGTTTTACCCTCAATACATCTGGACCAAGAGCAGTACAAATTTCGACACATAGAGCACAGCCGATACATCTTTGTTCATCAACATCTGGAAGTATTGCAATAGGCAATCTACTAAATCACTAAAGGAGCATATGTTTGAAACTATTTAAACACTATGCTTAATTCAAAACAGTGTTATATAGAAAATAAAAATGACAAAAAAGAAAATGGAGAGTTGACTATTTGTTCATCCTTAATACGTCAACTTGACCGCTGTGAAGCCAGTCCTTCAATTCATCATGACTTGGTTTTGCGTCATGTTTTCCTGCAAGATGAAGATGAAGTAAAACATAGTTAACCTGGTTTAACAATGGTTTGTTTCCTTCATCACCTTTTCGAGCTTTTGTCTTTAAATCAGCGGGAACAGAATTCCACCATTCTTCAAACTTACGAGCCATAATGGAAAGTCAGAGTAGAACTTTATAAGCCTTTTGGACAATTTTATCGTAAATATTTATCTAAAACAAAAAGCATCAAAACATGTTCCTGCCCAAAAATCAAAATAATAGGTTAAATTTGAGTAAAATTTGTAATCTATTAATGTATGCCATTTCAAATTGATGAACTTCGTGGAGCATACTCAAAATACCATGAATTTAGAAAAAATTCCAAATTTTCATTTCATGAACGTTTCATCTTTCCTTATATTTGCGGTACATATTTTGGCTATAGAAAAGTTGATGTTCTGCGGGTAGTCTCAATAGCTAAATCAATTTCTGCGAAACCAAAGTACTTGGATGTAGGGTGTGGTTATGGAGATTTTCTGGAAAAAATTCGAGAATTCATACCCGATGCTATTGGTATAGAAAAAGACGGTGGCATTTTCTATGAATTTAACAGGGTAAAGCCTGACTATATCCAAATTAAAGATGTGTCACTAGATCTAAACGAAAAATATGATGTAATATTTGTTGGATGGATGGACCCTGGAGTTGACTTTAGAAAATCTATAGCAAAGTATACAGATTGTGTAATTACTAATTTTGACACAGGAGGTCAATGTGGTATAAATGGTGGATGTGAATACGAGGAGTTTGGATTTCGTAGGATAGCTTGGTGGAGAACTCCTTCCTGGATAGATGTAAACTATCAAATCATGAATAAATATTACACTCCGATGACAGTCGACATAAAGAAAAAATTAGTTGAACTCCGCTCTGCACATACGATGTGGTATGTTTACGCAAAAGAGAATTTGTCTTTTATTTTGAGTGAGGCCTTAAATCTATGGTTGCAAAAAGAAAGCCAGCTTCCTCTGGATGTTGAAAGATATGATTTTGAATATGTGATGGATGAATGCGGATTCCATTATAATGAAGAACTTGCTCTATTATGCCATCCAAAAAATAAACTATGGAAGGTAAGCTTTGAATAAAATGAAACACACTACAAAGACCTACAGCACTCGGAAACTATTTGAAGCTTATAATGAGTTAAAGAAATTCAGAAACTTTTCCGTTTCTCCTCTACATGAACGTTTCATCTTTCCTTATATTTGCGGTACATATTTTGGCTATAGAAAAGTTGATGTTCTGCGGGTAGTCTCAATAGCTAAATCAATTTCTGCGAAACCAAAGTACTTGGATGTAGGGTGTG
>Ga0233418_10000158_pt1 | contig 14145 bp, 15 predicted proteins | sample Sediment_Towuti__FD_189021 | JGI IMG/M metagenome (GOLD analysis project Ga0233418, IMG submission 189021) | Sediment microbial communities from Lake Towuti, South Sulawesi, Indonesia - Sediment_Towuti_2014_1_MG | ecosystem: Environmental > Aquatic > Freshwater > Lake > Sediment | place... | reverse complement strand
ACATGATCTTCGCGCCCTCTTCCTCGTGCCGGAAGTGGATCGACGTCCGGCGCGCCGGCTCGAAGTGGCGTCCGGCAAGGAGACCGAGCTCCACAGGTGTCCACGGCGGCCGTGCGGTGGTCGTCCCGAGTGCGGCCTCCCCCGTGCCCGTCGTCTGGGCGTACAGGCGGATCGACGCGAGCTGGCAGAGCTTCCCCTGGCAGGGGCCCATGGTCACGGTGGTGTACCGCTTCGCGAGCTCGATGGAGTCGAAGCCCTCGGCGATCGCGCGCGAGACGTCCTTCGTGGTCACGTCCTCGCAGACGCAGACGAAACACTTCGCTTTGCCGGCTTGCGCCGGCAAAGCGATAGAGGAGCAGCCCTCTCCCGTCACCGAGCCGACGGCTTCGATGCCCGCAGGGAGGTCCGTGGGCACGAAGACGCCCCGGGCGGCGTCGTACTCGACGCGCGCGCCGGCCTGCGCGAGCAGGGAGTAGGACGGCTGGCGGCCCGCCGACGCGACGACGAGGTCGCAGTCGACGGCTTCGCCGTCGACTAGGAGCCGCTTGACCCGTCCCTTTCGCCCTTCAGCGGCCAGCTCGCGCGGCTGCGCCTGGCGGATGTCCACCACCCGAGGAACGACGACGCCGGCCTCACGAAGATCGTCCGCCACCTCCAGCGCGTCGTCATCGGCAGCCACGACAACCGCCCGGTCGCCGGGCTTGACGGCGAAGTCGCTAACCAAACGCCGGCAGGCGTTTGGCAGCAGCACGCCGACGAGATCGTTGCCGGGAAACAGAAGCGGCTGGTCGAGCGCCCCCGTCGCGACGACGATCCGCTCGGCCCGGAACCGGTAGAGGACGTGGCCGGCGTCGACCGGGACGAGGTTGCCCTCCCAGACGCCGAGCGCGCATGCGGGAGCGAGCACGTCGACGCCCTCGAGCTCCGTCGCGCCCAGCCGAGCATCCTCGTCGACGAGGACGACCCCGGGGCCCAACGTCGCGGCGGCGAGCGCGGCGGCTCGCCCTGAGCGTCCGCCGCCGATCACGAGCACCCTCGCCCGTCGGTGCTCGACGTCGTAGCGGCCGTGCGGCGCTCCGTCCTCAGCCACCCTGCCGAGCCCGGCGAGGTTGCGGAGCGCCTTCTCGTAGAGCGGCCATAGGCGTCGCGGTCGGATCATCGTCCGGTAGTAGAAGCCCACCGGGGTGAAGGGCCCTCCGATCCTGTCCGTGATCGAAAGGAGATCGCGGTCGAGCGATCCCCACACGTTCTGCGCCTCGACGACTGCGCCCTCGCGGACCGGCTCGACGCAGACGCGAACGTTCGGCACGCCGTCCACGGTCATCAGGCAGTTCGGGCAGTGGCCGGCGCAGCAGTAGAGCCCGCGCGGGCGGTGGTACTTGAACGAGCGGGAGAAGATCCGCTGCCCCGACGCGTAGAGCGCGGAGCCGATCGTGTCCCCGCGGAACCCGCTGACGCGGGTTCCGCTAGAGGAGAACATGACCTCCTCAGAGCGGTCGATTCGCTCTCCGGGTTGGGGATCGAGCCTCACTCCGATCCTCTAGGCGGTTTTCCCCTGGGGAAAACCGCCTTTACGTCGTTCGTGCGCGTGTCGCGCTCCGCGACGAACCACTCCCCGCAGCCGGTCCGATGCTGCCACCACTCCGGTTGCACGCCGGCGACGTTGTCGCGGAAGTACACGTAGTCGGTCAGCTCGCGCAGCCCCGGCGACCCCTCCGGCCGCCGCGTCACCTCGCCGAAGTACGCGAACTCGTCGACCGGCCTGGGGCCGCAGTACGGGCACGGGAGCAGAAACGACACTACCCTGCGCAAGCCGGGAATCCGCTGAGCGGATTCCCGCCGCGCTGAACACCCCTGAAGGCGTCCGCTTCGCGGCCGCCGCGTGCGCTCTCTATGAATTGCACTATCAACAACACTGTGCCGAGATCCGCAACGAACCTACACCGATGTCGCGCGCACGTCAACCAGGCGCGCGGGAGCAGCGCCACGCGACGGCCGCGTGCGAGGCGGCGGCCACGCGACACAGCTGACCGTCCACGGCCGATTCGCGATCAGCCCGAGTCGATGCTCGTACCGCCTCCCGTCGAGTACAGGAAGAGGAGGATGAGCCCGAGCGCGAGGATCGCGCCGCCGAGCAGGAGGGCCGCCGTGCCCGCCGCGCGGGCAGCCGGACCCGATGCGCGCCGCCGCACGAGGACTCCGGCGAGCACGAGCGCCGGGCCGATCACGAGTCCCCCGAAGGGGACGACGACCGCGGTCGGGACGAGGACGAGCGCGGCGAGGACGACCGCGGCGGCGAGCACGAGGCGCTCGGCTCCCCCGAGCCGCTCCACGGCGTCGCCCGCAGTCACCGGCTCACCGGGGTCGGGTCGACGACGAGCTGCATCTCCAGCTCCGGCACGAGCATGACGCTCCGCTCCGCGCCCGGAAGGGGCGTCGGGGTGGCCGGGTTGATGCGGTAGACGTGCGTCCCGGCAGGCACGACGACCTCCTCGCCGGTGGCAGCCGAGCAGTGGAGAGCTCGGTCGGGCTCGACCCACTCGCAGATCGCCGTGCCGGCGGGAGCCGCGCGATCGCCGGCCGTCACGCCGAGATCGGTGACGACGACATCGACCCCGCTGCCGTCCTCGATCACGGCGAGGACACGCTGCTGCTCGTCTCCGAGGTTCGACACGTGCGCGCCAGGGTAGACCCGCTGGACGAGCGACACGTATCCCAAGTCGGTCGCCGCCGCGGCGACGGCCGAGCCGAATACGAGTGCGACGACGGAGACCGCGGCCATGCGAAGGCGCGCACGGCGACGTCTCGAGCGCCGGAGATCGCGCTCCGCCGCCCGGCGGACGTCGTCGACGATCAGCTCGAGGTGAGCGGGCAGAGTGCTCACGACCTCACCTCCTGAAGACGGGCGCGCAGGGAGACGAGCGCACGGGAGAGGTTCAGCCGGGCGACGGCGGTAGTGCAGCCGAGGTCGCGCGCGACCTCCGAATAGGGGAGCTCGTGTACGACCCGAAGCTCGACGGCTCGCCGCTGCCGCGCGGGCAGCGCCTCGAGCTCCTCCGCGAGCTGCGGTCCGAGCGGCTGGGCGTCGACCCGGGCCTCGACGCGCTCGAGCTCGAGCGTACCCCAGTCGCGGTCGGGAATCCCCAGACGCCTGCGCGCCGCGTTCTCGACTCGTCTCCTGCGGCGGAACTGGCGGTAGAGGTTCGCCGCTATCCCGAACAGCCAGGGAGCAGCCGAGCCGCCGGCCTCGTCGCGAAAGCGATGGCGGCTGCACCACGCCTGGGCGAGCGTCTCGGCCGTGAGGTCGGCCGCGACGGCGGGATCGCCGGTGCGGCGCCGGAACCAGGCTTCGAGCACCGGGGTGTGGCGGCGGCAGACGACGCCGAACGCGTCTGCGTCCGCGCGGGCCGCCCGGAGAAGCTCGGCGTCGGTCCGTCTCGGAGACTCCGCTCGGCTCAGTGACATCTCGTCCTCTTCATGGACTCTGCGCTCGTTTCGTATCGAGCGCATCCGAGGGGCGGGACGGAGTCTCGCTCCGCCCCGCCCCAATCGACGACGCTAGCCTCCGGCACTCCAGCTCCACGTGCCGTTCCCGCGAACCGTCATGTCGATCCACGGGTACGCGTTCTGCACGCAGCTGAAGTACTCGACGAGGCAGAAGTGCCCCTGCGTCCAGGCGCGGAAGTACGTCGACCCCACGCCGCCGGAGGTGCTGTTGCCGATGTGCCCCTTCCACGACCAGCCGGGGAAGTGGGTCTCGCCCCAGCGCGTCCGGGTCTTGGACGTGATCGTCGAGCCGTTGTAGCACCAGTCGATCTTCTGGAAGTACGACCAGAGCTTCATGCCGAAGATGTTCGTCCCGTACCGCTCGACCTGTGCCCACTTGCACGCGGCCACGAAGACGTCGGTCGAGGCTCCCAGCGAGGTGATCACGGGAGCTCCGCCCCCCTCCTCGACCGCCGTCGCGACGACGGCGACCAAGAGGTCGTCGGAAGGCGCCGCCGCCGGCACGTCCTGTGCGGCAGCGACGGAACTCGGAAGAAGCAAGAACGCCGTCGAAGCAAGCGCGACGGCAAGTCTGCGCGGACTCATTCGCACACCTCCTTGAGTAGCTGACGGCATCCCCGGGGGTGTGCACGCGACGATCAGTCCGTGGACGCCCAGCAGCATCAGTAATCCTCCGGTGCCCGATCCGTAGATTCCCGCAAGCTCGCAACCGGCCACGCCATCCAGGTTCGGGAGCTCCGTCCCTGCGCATGAATTGCACTATCAGCAACGCGGAGTCAGAATCCGCAACGGCCCCCAGCAATGCCTCGGACCCGTCAACCCTCCACCCGCCGAATCGGCGCCGCCGAGCGCGCCATCTCCGTGCTCGACACGCTGGCCGAGGGCGGCGAGCTGGGCACGAACGAGATCGCGCGGCGGACGGGCATGACTCCGAGCACCGCCTCGCGTCAGCTCGGAACGCTCGCGGCCGGCGGGCTCGTCGAGCGGGTGGACGCGACCGGTCGCTACCGGCTCGGCCTGCGAATCGTCCACCTCGCCAACGCCCTGCTGGCGCGGCTCGACGTCCGCGAGGTCGCGCGGCCCCACCTGGTGGCTCTCGTCGAGGCGACCGGGGAGACGGCCACCCTTTCCGTGCCCGGCGACGAGGACGCGATCACCGTCGACTTCGTCCCCGGGCGGCACCAGGTGCAGCCCGTCTCCCGTCTCGGGCGGCCCTCGATCGCACACGCGACCTCGGCCGGGAAGGTCATGCTCGCGTTCTCGGGCCGCGAGCTGCCCCACGGGCCGCTGCGCTCGTACACGCCGCGTACGATCACCGACCCGAGGGCGCTCGCGATCGAGATCGCCGGCGTTCGCGAGCGGGGCTACGCCGTCGCGATCGGCGAGCGCGAGCCCGACCTGACGGCGATCGCCGCGCCCATCCGCTCGGCCCGCGGGGAGCTCGAGGCGATCGTCGCGCTGCAGGGGCCGAGCTCCCGCTTCGACGCGGCCGCGATCGAGAGCGCGCTGCCGGTCCTGCTCGAGGGGGCGAAGGCGATCTCCCGGGAGCTCGGCTGGCGCCCGGCGACGACGCCGTAGAGTCGGGTCGTGCAGACGGTCGGGATCGTGAGCCCGGGCGCCATGGGGAGCGCGCTCGGCGTCGCGCTCATGCGCGGCGGAGCGCGGACGGTGGCGACGGTCGCCGACCGCAGCGAGCGAACGCGGCGGCTGGCAGCACGCGCAGAGCTCGAGCTACTCGAGAGCCTCGACGAGGTCGTCGCGGAGTCCAACGTCGTCCTCTCCATCGTCCCGCCCGGAGAGGCGAGGGCGGTCGCCGGTGACATCGGTCGTGCTGCCGCTGCCACGGGAGCTCGGCCGTTGCTGGTCGAGCTGAACGCGATCGCTCCCAAGACGGCACGTGCGATCGTCCGTGACGCAGAGCTCGAGGTCGTGGACGGATCCGTGTCCGGTCCGCCGCCCTGGAGAGCCGGGGCAACGCGTGTTTACCTGTCGGGAGCGCGGGCCGCGGAGGTCGCCACCCTCCCCTTCCAGGGCGTCCGCACGATTGTCGTCGGCGAGGAGATCTGCGCCGCCTCTGCGGTCAAGATGAGCACTGCCTCCGTCTACAAAGGCACGTCCGCGCTGCTCGCCCAGGCGCTCCTCGCGGCTCGTGAGAACGGCGTCCTCGAGTACGTCCTCGACGATCTGGCTGCCGCGTGGCCCGAGCCGGTCGCGAACGTCGCGCAGCGACTCGCGAGCGCCGCGTCGAAGTCGGACCGCTACGTGGCCGAGATGCGCGAGATCGCCGCGACGCAGGCGTCCGCAGGCCTCACGCCACGCCTCTTCGAGGCGGTCGCCGAGGTGTTCGAGGCACTAGCCGAGACCGAGGTCGCTCGCCGTGCGCCCGAGGATGTCGGTGACATCGGCCTCGACGACCTCCTCGAAGGCATGACCAGCGAAAGGAGACCGCATGTCCGTCAGTGATCGCCGTGCCCGCTTCCGCGAGCTACATGCTCGAGAAGGGCTCTTCGTCATGCCGAACCCGTGGGATCGCGGATCGGCGAAGCTCCTGGCCGCGCTCGGCTTCGAGGCGCTCGCGACGACGAGCGCGGGATTCGCCTGGTCGCTCGGCAAGCTCGACCAGACCGTGACGCGCGATGAGCTGGTCGCGCACGTCGCGGCGCTCTCGGCCGCGACGGAGCTCCCGCTGAACGTTGACAGCGAACGCTGCTACCCGGAGGATCCCGGGGGCGTCGCCGAGACGGTTCGCCTGCTGGCCGAGGCCGGGGCGTCCGGCTGCTCGATCGAGGACTTCGTCCCAGCCAGGGACTCGATTGACGATGTCGGCCTCGCTGCGGAGCGAGTCGCCGAGGCGGCCGCTGCCGCGCACGGGCTCGCCTCCCCGATGGTGCTCACCGCTCGTGCGGAGAACCACCTACACGGCATCGACGACCTCGACGACACGATCGCCCGGCTCGTCGCGTACCGCGACGCGGGGGCGGATTGCGTCTACGCACCTGGCCTCGTGGCTCTCGACCAGATCTCGCGCGTCGTCGAGAGGGTCGGGGTCCCGGTCAACGTGCTCGCGCTGCCGGCCGGCCCGTCGATCTCCGAGCTCGCAGCGGTGGGGGTCCGCCGCGTCTCCACCGGAAGCCTGCTCGCGTCGGCGGCGTACGGCGCGCTCGTCGCGGGCGCGCGGGAGCTCGCGGGGCCGGGAACCTCGCGCTACGCGGAGGCTGGAGTGCCGCGTGACCTTCTCGCCGACGCCCTCGCGTAGGCTCCCTCGCCACGTGAGCACGCGCGCACTCGTCGGGCTCGTCGCCCTGACCGCGATCCTCTCGGCACCGGCCTGCGGCGGAGGCGACGGGAGCGACGACATGCGGCTCGTCCTCACCGACGAAGGATGCACCTACGAGGGCGACGAGGCGCTTGCCACGGGCGCCTTCACGCTGGACGTCGAGAACGAGACCGAGTACTACGGAGCGTTCGCCCTCACGTCCCTCGCCGAACGCTCCACGATCGGCGACCTCGAGCCCTACCTCGAGAGGGCGCACCAGCAGTTCCAGGAAAGCGGAACGCTGCTCGAGCCGCCGGAGCTCTACGAGCAGGTCGTCCGATCGGGCGTCGAGGCCGGTTCGTCCGGTCTGCTGCCGGGCGACGTACCGGCCGGGTCGTACGCGCTCATGTGCTTCGTCGACGATCTGCCGACCTGGCGCGTCTATGCAGCAACGCAGCTCGAGGTGACCAAGTAGCGCAGGAACCTTCCCGACCTGGAGCCCTCACTGAACCAGAATCCGCAGTCAGCCGAAGGGCGCTTCATCGACCTCCCCGATGCACCCTCCGAACGCGGGGAGATGCTCGAGGTGGACGAACAGGTGACCAGGGTGCGCACGTCTTCGGTCCGCTCGATCGCTCTCGGCGTTTGGCTGGTGGCCGGCCTGGCTACGGCGGGATGCGCGGGAGGAACCACAACGGATGCGACCTCGACCGGGAGCACCCGCGCGAATCGGGACGTGCGCTTCGTGGGCGGGACTGGAGTCCCCTAGCGGGAGCGGTCCCAGCCGGGGATCCAGTCGGTGCCTGCGAGCGGGACGCGGGCCATCGCCGCCGCCTCGATCGTGAGCGCAACCAGATCCTCGGGCTCTAGGTTGTGGACGTGCGACTTGCCGCAGGCGCGAGCCAGCGTCTGCGTCTCGAGAGTGAGGACACGGAGGAAGTTCGCGATCTTGCGCCCGCCCACCACCGGGTCGAAGCGGGCGGCGAGCTCGTCGTCCTGGGTGGAGATCCCGACCTGGTCACGGCCGGCCTGCCAGTCGTCGTAGAAGCCGGCCGAGCTCCCGATCCGGCGATACGCCTCCTCGTACTCGGGGCTGTTGTCGCCCATCGCGATGAGCGCCGCCGTCCCGATCGAGACGGCGTCCGCGCCGAGCGCGAGCGCCTTCGCCACGTCCGCTCCACTCCGGATCCCGCCGGAGACGATCAGCTGCACCTTCCGGTGCATCCCCAGCTCCTGCAGCGCCTCGACGGCGATCCGCGTCGCGGGCAGCGTCGGGATGCCGACGTGCTCGATGAAGACGTCCTGCGTCGCCGCGGTCCCGCCCTGCATCCCGTCGACGACGATGACGTCCGCGCCTGCCTTCACGGCGAGCTGCACGTCGTAGTACGTCCGCGTGGCGCCGACCTTGACGAAGATCGGCTTCTCCCAGTCGGTGATCTCGCGGAGCTCGGTGATCTTGATCTCGAGGTCGTCGGGGCCCGTCCAGTCCGGATGGCGCGACGCGCTCCGCTGGTCGATCCCCTTCGGGAGGTCGCGCATCTCGGCGACGCGGTCGGAGATCTTGTGGCCGAGGAGCATCCCGCCGCCGCCAGGCTTCGCACCCTGCCCGACGACGACCTCGATCGCGTCCGCGCGGCGAAGGTCGTCCGGGTTCATGCCGTAGCGCGACGGGAGCAGCTGGTAGACGAGCGTCTTCGAGTGCTCGCGCTCCTCGTTCGTCATCCCCCCGTCGCCTGTCGTCGTCGAGGTGCCCATCTCCGTGGCGCCTCGGCCCAGCGCCTCCTTCGCCGGCGCCGAAAGGGCGCCGAAGCTCATGCCGGCGATCGTGATCGGGATCCGGAGCTCGAGCGGGCGCCTCGCGAACCGAGTCCCGAGGACGACATCGGTCGCACAGCGCTCCCGGTAGCCCTCGAGCGGGTAGCGGGAGATGCTGGCGCCGAGGAAGAGGAGGTCGTCGAAGTGCGGAACCCGCCGCTTCGCGCCGAAGCCGCGGATGTCGTAGATGCCCTCGCGCGCGGCCCGCTGGATCTCGGCGATGACGGGGCGCGGGAAGAGGTAGGACTCGCGGAGATTCCAACCGGGGACAGGTCCGGTGTTAGACCCCGGACGTGTCTCGTCGGGACGTGTGCCGGTCACGCTCATCAGTAGGCGCCCGCGTTGTCGATCTCGAAGTTGTAGAGCCGCCGCGCGGAGCCGTAGCGGCGGAAGTCCGCCGGGCTCGCGTCCACGCCGGCCGCCTCGAGCAGCCCGGCGAGCTGGGCGAGGTGCTCGTCCCGCATCTCCTTCTCGACGCAGTCCGCGCCGAGACTGGCCACGCGCCCGCGGACGTAGATCCGCGCCTCGTAGATCGAGTCGCCGAGCGCCTCGCCCGCGTCCCCGCAGACGACGAGGCACCCCTTCTGTGCCATGAACGCGCTCATGTGGCCGACCGAGCCGCCGACCACGATGTCGATCCCCTTCATCGAGATCCCGCAGCGCGACGACGCGTCCCCCCGGACGACGAGGAGCCCGCCGCGCCCGGTCGCACCGGCGGACTGGCTCACGTTCCCGTCGACGACGACGAGCCCGGACATCAGGTTCTCGGCGATCCCGGTCGAGGCGTTGCCGTGCACGCGCACGGTCGCCCGCTTGTTCATGCCGGCGCAGTAGTAACCGACGTGCCCCTGGATCTCGATCTCGATGTCGGCGTCGAGCCCGCACGCGAGCGCGTGCGCGCCGTTCGGGTTGAGGATCCGCCAGGACTGCGGTCCGGAAACTCTGGCGAGGTCGTGCAGCCGCTGGTTGAGCTCGCGGAGCGAGGTCGTCTCGAGATCGACGACCTCGACGGCCTCCCTGGTCGCCGGAACGGCCATGTCAGACGAGCGCCTTCTCCCAGACGTACACGACTGCGGGCTCGGGCTCCCAGGCGCGCGCGTCCGCCGCTCCCGGCAGAACCGCGATCGAACGCCACTCGGACGACATCGCGACCCAGTCGTCGGTCTCGGCGAGCACGGCGGGCTTGCACGCGATCGGGTCGCGGAGCACTGCGAAGCCGTCGGCCGTGCCGACTGCGAAGGTGTAGAAGCCGTCCAGGTCCTCGAGGCAGCCTTCGAGCGCCTGCTCGAGCGTCGCGCCCTCGCGCATCCGCCAGGCGAGGTAGCCCGCGGCGACCTCCGTGTCGTTCTCCGTCTGGAACTCGACGCCCTCTCGGCGGAGGTTCTCGCGGAGGCGGTTGTGGTTCGAGAGCGAGCCGTTGTGGACGAGGCAGAGGTCGAAGCCGGTCGAGAAGGGATGCGACCCCTCGGTCGTGACCCGGCTCTCGGTCGCCATACGGGTGTGCCCGAGAGCGTGCGTTCCCCGGATGTCCTCGAGCGCGAACGCGGCCGCGAACTCCTCCGGCAGCCCCGTCTCCTTGTAGATCTCGATCACCCGGCCCGCGCTCATCACGCGCAGGTCGGGGCGGTGCTCGCGCACCCACGACTCCGCGGCGGCCGCGTCCGCTCCGACCACGAGCACCGCGTGACTGGCGCGGATCGACGGCTCCTCGCACTCGCCGAACGCGTCGCGGAGCCCGTCCATGACGGCTCCCCAGTGCTCGCGGGGATCGGCCGAGTACAGGGTCAGCTTGCTCCAGTCGCCCGGCGCGGGATCGCGGTAGACGGCCACGCCGGCCGAGTCGGGCCCGCGACTCGACATCTGGACGAGCATCGCGGCGAGGTGCTCGCCGAGGCGCTCCTCCACCTCCGTCGACTTCGCGAAGAGACCGACGATCCCACACATATATGTCTAGAAGTTACATGCCCAGCAATCGCGGACATCCCACAGTTGGGACGATCTTCGACTAGCGCATATGGAGCTTTTCGACATATGCGCTAGAAGCGGGTGAGGAACTCGCCGATCTCCCACGGCGTGACCTGCTCGTGGTAGCGATTCCACTCGTCGAGCTTCACCTTGATGAAGTAGTCGACGTAGTCCTCGTCGCGAGCGGCGCCGAGCGCCCGGCGCAGCACCTCGTCCTGGGCGAGCTCGACCGTCGCCATGAGAAGGTTCGTGGGCAGCGTCTCGAGGCCGCGGGCGCGGAGCTCGTCGTACGGGATCGCATACAGGTTCTCCGAGTTCGGCTCCCCTGCGTCGAGCCCGTTCTCGATCCCGTCGAGCCCCGCGGCCAGCACGGCCGCGGCGGCCAGATACGGGTTGCACGAGCCGTCGACCGTGCGGTCCTCGACCCGCCCCGGCCCCGGGATGCGGAGCATCTGCGTCCGGTTGTTGTATCCGTACGAGATCCAGATGGGCGACCAGGTGGCGCCGCTGACAGTCGTTCCCACTTTCAGCCGCTTGTACGAGTTCACCGTCGGCGCCGTGAGAGCGCTCGTCGCGCGCGCGTGCTTCTTCAGCCCTCCGATGAAGTTGTACGCGAGCTCCGAGAGCCCCAACCCCCGCGGGTCGGACTCGTCGAGGAACAGGTTCGTGTCCCCGTCCCAGAGCGACATGTGGAAGTGGCAGCCGTTTCCGGTCAGGTGCGAGAACGGCTTCGGCATGAAGGTCGCGATCATCCCGTTCTGCTCCGCGAGCGTGTGCACCATGTACCGGAAGAAGATCGCCCGGTCGCAGCTCGTGAGCGCGTCCGCGTAGGTGAAGTTCTGCTCGAACTGGCCGTTCGCGTCCTCGTGGTCGTTCGCGTAGTTCCCCCACCCGAGCTCGTTGCAGTAGCGGGAGACCGTCGTCAGGAAGTCGTAACGCCGGGTGAGCCCCGACATGTCGTAGCAGGGCTTCTCGAGCGTGTCGTAGCGGTCGGCGATCTCGATCGACCCGTCCTCGAGCCGCTTCACGAGGAAGTACTCGAGCTCGAGCCCCATCTTGAGCTCGAACCCCTTCTCCCTCGCGCGGGCCAGCATCCGGCGCAGGATCGTCCGCGGGCAGTACGGCCACTCCTCCCCCTCGACCGTGACGTCGCACGCGAAGCGGGCGAGGTTCTGCTGCCACGGGACGGGCGTGTAGCTCGCGAGATCCGGGATCGCGGCGATGTCCGGGTCGCTCGGCTCCTGCCCGATCTCGCCGGCGGCGAAGCCCGCGAAGCCGGCGCCGTCGGAGAGGAGGCCGTCGAAGGCCTCTCGGGTGCCGACCGGCACGAGCTTGGCGCTCGGCCTCGCGTACATGTCGACGAACTGCGCGAACACGAACTCGACCCCGCGCTCCTGCATCTCGTTCCAGACGGATTCCGCAGACGCCGCGGCTGCTGCGCTCATGGCTGACCCTCCTTCTGACGTCGACGGGATAGCCCTACCACCTCGGTTGCCCGTGCGTGAAGGTGCGGTTTCTCCACACTCGGGAGCCGGCTATGTGTGCGGTTTCGCCGCCCGCGCATACCAGGGCGCGAGCGGGCGGGCCGGCGCCGAACGTACCGGCGCCGAGGGCACGGGAACGCGCATTGAAAGACGGCGAGCGTCGTGGAACCCTAGGAACGTGGACGCCGAAGCCGTCGGCCACGTCGTCGAACCCCTCATCTACCCGGCAATCGCCGCCGTCCTGACGGTAACCGCGCGGGGCATCTTCGAGCTCGTCCGCATGCTGCGGCGCCGCATCCGGCCACCCGAGCCGGACACCGGCCCGCCCGCGCCGGTCGTCCCCGAGGGCGTGCTGCTCCCCGAGTGGGTTCAGAGGCGGTTGGAAGCACAACAGCCGGCGGAGCCCGAGAGCGTGTCGCCTCGGGCCGGGGGTCCCGCGGCGCCTCCAAAGGGCGCGGCTGGAAGAGCTCCGCCGCGGTTGCTCTCGGCGCAGCTGGACCGGCTCCCGACACTGCCACGGCGGGCGAGCGTCTGGAAGGCGACGGTGCTCGGCTCGTTCCTCGTCGGCTTCGGGATCGCCGGCTACTTCCGAACGAAGGCCGACGTCCTCGTCGGAATCGTCCTCACGTCTCCCGTGTTCATCGCGGTTGCGTTCGTCCCGACCGACACCACGGCGTCCGAATCCGGCGAGTCGACCGGCCCGTCCTGGGCGTACGGAGTCGTCTACGGGACGATGGCGATCACCGGCCTCTACTCCTATCTGCGTGCCACGAGCTAGAATCGGCGGCTCGAGGCGACCGTGCCGTCCGGACGTGTGCAGCCGACGCCGCGAGACATCCTCGAGCGAGAGCTCCAGATCCTCGCAGCCGATCGTTGGCAGGTGGAGTCGCAAGGCGAGCTCGAGGCGATCGTCGTTCGCACGAGGCGTCCGAACCACTGGCTGCACTTCGCGTTGACCCTCGTGACCGTCTACCTCTGGGCCGTCGTCTGGATCGCCCGAACGCGGGCGAGCCGACGGAAGCGGGAGCTCGAGTTCCGGCGGGTCTCGGTGAACGAGCGCGGGGGCTGGACCGTCGAGCCGTGGCCCGCGGATGCCCGCCAGCTCGGTTCCAGTTAGGGCTGCTTGGCGGCTCCAAGGGCGCGCTCGAGCTTCACCATCTTCACGGCGATCTCGATCATGAGCCAGTCGTCGCGCCGAAGGTCGAGGCCGGACAGCTCGGCGATGCGCCGGAGCCGCTGCCGGAGCGTGTTGGGGTGCACGTACAGCGCCTCGGAGGTCGCGCTGATCGAGCCGTGGCGCCGCAGGAACTCCTCGAGCGTGGTAACGAGCTGCGAGCCGCGGTGCTCGTCGTACTCGGCGAGCTTCGAGACCGCGTCGACGGTCGCGTCGCGGATGCCGCCGTCGACGGCGATCCGGAGCAGGTACTTGTAGGCGCCGAGGTCTTCGTACGAGAGCACGGCCGACTCTCCCCGGAGCACGACCGTTCCGAGAAGCGCCTGCTGCGCCTCGGTGAACCCGTCGCCGAACGCGGCCTCGCCCTGGCACACGCTCGACACGCCGATCGACACGGGGCGGGGAAGGTCGTCGTGGACGCGCCGGAGCCGCTCGAGGAACGAGTCGAGACCCGGCGTCGGCAGCTTCACGAGCGCGCGCAGCGAGTCGTCCCTGCGGTCGAAGAGCGACCCCGGCGCGACGAGGCGGAGCTGCCGCTCGAGGGCGTCGTCCGCCGGCTCGGCCACGAGCACCACGTGGGGCAGGTCGAGGTTGCAGCCGAGGCGGGCTGCCCGGCCCTCGAGGTCGCCTCGCGGCCGGCCCCCGGCCAGCTCCTCGAAGAAGTCCTTGATCAGGTTCTTCTCGGTCAGCTGCTCGATGACCTGCACCTTCTTCAGCCCGACGGCGACCTGGCTCGCCACCGCACGGCCGAGCTCGATGCGCGTGCTCCCCTCGGCGACGAGGAGCCCGATCAGCTCGCCGTTCGCGACCAGCGGCACGGCGAGCCGGCTGCTGCGGCCGCCACGCGCGAGCTCTGGCCCGAGCTCGGCGAGGCCGAGCGTCTGGCGTGCGCTTCCCGGGTCGGGGTCGCTCGCACGGCGCTCGAGCTCCTCGTTCGAGGGCTC